>Ga0160495_100481_pt1 | contig 19034 bp, 14 predicted proteins | sample DID4MG_4_FD_108251 | JGI IMG/M metagenome (GOLD analysis project Ga0160495, IMG submission 108251) | Enriched soil microbial communities from UW Madison campus, WI, USA - DID2933_E24_FP4 MG | ecosystem: Environmental > Terrestrial > Soil > Unclassified | place: USA: Madison, Wisconsin | collected... | reverse complement strand
CCAGGTAGCGCTCGAACTGGTCGTTTTCGAAGAAGAACTGTGTCAGCGCCCGTGTCGCGCCCGCATCGACCTTGCGCTTGAGCATGTCGATATCAGCCGTGACATCGGGGCTTTGCGGATGCTTTTCAGGATAGGCGGAGACAGAGACCTCGAAATCGGCAAGGCCGCGCAACCCCGCGACCAGTTCCGCCGCGTTGGCATAGCCGCCCGGATGCGGCTGGTAGGCCGTGCCCACGCCGCCCGGCGGATCGCCGCGCAGCGCCACGAAATGCTTGACACCGATGGCCTGGAACTCCGCAACGACGGCATTGACCTCATCCTTCGTCGCACCGACGCAGGTGAGATGCGAGGCGGCAGGCAGCCCCATCCTGAGGAGATGACGCACCGTCGCCAGCGTCGGCGCCTTGGTGGAACCGCCGGCACCGTAGGTCACCGACAGGAAGGCCGGGTCATAGGCCGAAAGCTGCGTAGCCGTTTCCCATAGCTGCTTTTCCGCTTCCGCCGTCTTGGGCGGGAAGAACTCGAAAGACAGGCGGATATCCCTGCGGGACGGGGTGTCGGTCGCCTTGGTCATGTCAACTCCTTCTGCGAACTGCAATCTTGTCGGCCGCCGGTTCACGCCGGTCACGGGCAAGCCATATGGTCACGGTCAGCGCATCGGCAGCCGAATGCGCCGGTTTCAGATCGACGATCTCCTCGACATCCAGCCCTGCCTTCTCCATCCAGTCCGTAAGGATCTGGTGCGAGAAACCGAGGCGGATATGGGCGTGGTCGTCTCTGAGATGCTCCAGGCCGTGCGGCGCAAGGTCTATGATGGCGAGGCGTCCGCCCGGTGCCAGCATGCGCGCCGCTTCCACAATGGCCGCCTCGGGCTCCTCGAGGAAATGCAGCACCTGGTGGATCGTCACCACGTCGAACTCGTCGCGCTCGAGCGGCAGGTTGAAGATGTCGCCGTGGCGGATGGATGCTTTCGTGATGCCCGCACGGTCGAGGTTGGCGCGTGCCACTGCCAGCATGTCACGGCTGGCATCGACCCCGACGCCGCGCTGGTAAAGCCCTTCGAAGAGCTGGAGAATGCGGCCTGTGCCGGTGCCGAGATCGAGAAAGGCATCGACCGGCTCGGTGCCGATCATTGCGGCAAGCTTCGCCTCCACCTCCGCATCGCTGACATGGAGGCGGCGCATCGCATCCCAGTCGGCCGCGTTGCGGCTGAAATAGGCCTGCGCCTTGTCGGCACGCACCTTTTTCAGCACCCGCAGCCGCTCGTCGTCACGCGCCAGAACTGCATCTGCCTCATCGGCCGTCTCCAGCAGACGCCGCGCCAGTGCAACGGCCGCACCGCCCTGGCTGAGCCGGAAGAAGGCCCACGCCCCTTCCTGATACCGATCGACAAGCCCGGCTTCGGCGAGAAGCTTCAGGTGACGCGAAATGCGCGGCTGCGACTGGCCAAGAATGTCGGTCAGATCGGTCACCGTCAGGTCGCCATGGGAAAGCAGCGCAAGCAGCCGAAGGCGCGTCGGCTCGCCGGCGGCCTTCAGGATTTCCACGATGTCATCAAGTCCGAGTTTCTGCGCGTCGTCCATGGCTTTTCCAATCAAGACATAAAGATATGTTTATGTGATTAACTTGGCTGTTGCAAGAGCCAATCCACAGGAACAAGTTCCGCCGGTCCGGCCCCGGCGTCCGTACGCAGGAAAAGCAGTGAACCGCTGCATACTGATCTTCCCATTAACGGCGGCAAAGAAAAACCCCGGAGAACCGGGGTTTTTCAAGCTCGCTGGCACCTGTGATCAGCGCGTCAGGCGCTTGTAGGACTGGCTGCCCGGATTGAGGGCATCGGGACCGAGGCGGCGGACCTTGTCCTGCTCGTAGTCTTCGAAGTTGCCTTCGAACCACTCGACATGGCCGTCCCCTTCGAAGGCGAGGATATGCGTCGCGAGACGGTCGAGGAACATGCGATCGTGGCTGATGATGATCGCGCAGCCGGCGAAGCTTTCAAGCGCACTTTCCAGCGCACCCAGCGTTTCCGTATCGAGGTCGTTGGTCGGTTCGTCGAGCAGCAGCACGTTGCCGCCGGCCTTCAGCATCTTGGCGAGGTGCACGCGGTTGCGCTGGCCGCCGGAGAGATTGCCAACCTTCTGCTGCTGGTCGCCGCCCTTGAAGTTGAAGGCGCCACAATAGGCGCGGCTGTTCATGTCGAACTTGCCGAGCTTGATGACTTCCGCACCGCCGGAGATTTCTTCCCAGACGGTCTTGTTGGGGTCGAGCGTGTCGCGGCTCTGGTCGACATAGCCGAGATGCACGGTGTCGCCGACGCGGATGGAACCCGCATCCGGTTGCTCCTGACCGGTGATCATCTTGAACAGCGTCGACTTGCCCGCGCCGTTCGGCCCGATGATGCCGACGATGCCGCCCGGCGGCAGCTTGATCGACAGGTCGTTGATCAGCGTGCGGCCTTCGAAGCCCTTCTTGATGCCCTCGAGCTCGACGACCACGTTGCCGAGGCGCTCGGACACAGGAATGATGATCTGCGCATCGCCGGGACGGATGTTCTCGGCGGCATCGACCAGCTGCTCATACGCCTTGATACGGGCCTTGGACTTGGCCTGGCGGGCCTTCGGGCTGGAGGCGATCCACTCCTGTTCGCGCGACAGCGCCTTCTGGCGGCCGGCTTCGTCACGCGATTCCTGCTGCATGCGCTTGGCCTTAGCCTGCAGGTATGCGGAGTAGTTGCCCTCGTAGGGAATGCCACGGCCGCGGTCGAGCTCGAGAATCCAGCCCGTAACGTTGTCGAGGAAGTAGCGGTCGTGGGTGATCATCATCACGGCGCCGGGATAGTCGCGCAGGTGCTTTTCCAGCCACGCAATGGTTTCAGCGTCGAGGTGGTTGGTCGGTTCGTCGAGCAGGAGCAGGTCCGGCTGAGACAAAAGCAGGCGGCAGAGCGCGATACGGCGGCGCTCACCACCCGACAGCACCGTGACATCGGAATCCTTCGGCGGGCAGCGCAGCGCTTCCATGGCCATCTCGACCTGCTGCTCGAGGTCCCAGAGGTTCTGGCTGTCGATGATGTCCTGGAGCTTGGCGCCCTCATCCGCCGTCTCGTCGGAATAGTTCATCATCAGTTCGTTGTAGCGGTCGAGAACGGCCTGCTTGTCGGCCACGCCTTCCATCACGTTCTCGAAGGCGGTCTTGGCCGGATCGAGCTGCGGCTCCTGCTCCAGGTAACCGACAGTCGCGCCCTCGGCGAGCCAGGCTTCACCGGTATATTCCTTGTCCTTGCCCGCGATGATGCGCAGAACGGTCGACTTACCCGCACCGTTGGGACCGAGGATACCGATCTTGGCATCCGGGTAGAAGGACAGGTTGACGTTCTCGAGGATTTTCTTGGCGCCGTAGGCCTTGTTGAGCCCCGACATGTGATAGATGAATTGACGTGCCATGCAAACGCGCTCCGGGTCGGACAAATTTGCCCGCTATGTAGGCGAATTATCCGCCCGCGGCAATCTCTTGAAGCCAGCGCATACAAGCCACATGCGATAAGCCAGCGTCTTATTGCAAGGCCGCCCGGTCGACCGTTGGCATGCCCGTCCACCCCTCCGTACACCGCGACGTCGTCGGCTTCGCACCTGCGATCAGCGTTGTCAGCGTTCCTTCTCCGGCTCCGATGCCAATGGTCAGGCCGGTGACGACGGTGCGGTTGCCGGCCTTGCGGCAGGTCAGACGGACACGCTCGCCGGCCCCCGCGCCAAAGGCGGTGTCGACGGCCGCGCGCACCTCCGCCAGCGTGACCGTGCCGCCGGCCTTGCGGGTAAGAACCGTCAACACCGGCGATGCGTTGAGCTGGTCGAGCAGGTCGAGCGACCGGGTATAGTAGGCTTCCGCCGAAGCCGCGACGCAGCTGCCGCTCTTCAGCCACAGCCTGCGGTCGAAACCGGATCGCGCAGCCGGCATGGCGGCCATGAGACGGTCCTTGGTCGCCGATGCGAGTGTGACCTCGGGCAGATCGGTCCATGTCCCCTTCTTCGCCTTCTGCGCCAGTCCGGCCTCGATGCCGCAATAGCTCTTGCGCGGCTGGAAACGACCGACCAGCGAGAAGCGCTGTGCCGCATCGGCGGACGGCGAAAACCCTGCGCAGCCTTTGCTCTTCGGCCGCGCCGCACAGTAGCCGGCCTGCCAGCCGACGGACAGCACCTCGCGCGTGCCGCCCGTCGCGACCGCGGATTGCGCCCATGCTGCGGTCGGAGCGAGAATAAGGAGACAAGCGATAAGCAGGGATAATGCGACTTGAGCAGGCAAGGTGACGATCGTCTTCATGACGGGCTCCCCGATGAGAACAAAACAAGATCATATGCAACCAAGAATCACCAAAATGCAACCCCAGAGGACAAAAATCGAGATAAACGCGAACGAAGCCAAAATTACACGCGGCATCCCATTGTCTTTCCTGCGCAAATCACGTTGTCCTCTGGGCAAACGGGAGGAATGGCCGGTGTTTTGCGAAGTCCAGACGCTCAACAGCCCGAGCGGTGCGATGCTTGCGTTGCAGCATGAGCCGGCACGCGACGAGGCACGCGGCATCCTGCTCCTGAGCCATGGCCTTGCCGAACACAGCGCGCGCTACGCCGCATTCGCGGCGCGCATGGCGGATGAAGGCTTCCACGTCTATGCGCACGATCATCGCGGCCACGGCCATACCACGGCGCGGGATGCGCCGCGTGGTCAGTTTGCGCCGAAGAACGGCATCGACCGCGTGCTGGAGGATATGCGCTCGGTCCGCGACCTGGCCGTCAGCCGGCATCAGGGCCTGCCCCTCGTGCTCTTCGGCCACTCTATGGGCGGGCTGCTCGCGCTCGCCTATGCCGAGGCCCATCCGGGCGATATCGATGCGCTGGCCGTGTGGAACTCCAACCTGGAACCGGGGACGGCCGGGCGGGTCGCCCAGGTCGTGCTGGCCGCGGAACGCATGCTGAAGGGCTCCGATGTGCCGAGCGGCATTCTGCCCCGCCTGACGTTTGGCGCATGGGGCAAAAGCATCGCCGGCGCGCGCACGCCCTTCGACTGGCTGTCGCACGATGCAGTCGAGGTGGACGCCTATATCGCCGATCCGCTCTGCGGCTTCGATGTGAATGTCGCGATGTGGCTCGACATCTTCGCTGTCACCTTCGCCGGCGCTTCCGCCGAGGGGCTCGGCCGCCTGCCGAAAGCCTTGCCGATCCATCTGGTCGGCGGCGGGGAGGATCCGGCGACGGACCACGGCAAGGCGACGCGCGCCTTCGCAGCGCGGCTTGAAAAATCACGTCTTGAGGACGTGACGATGATCATCTATCCCGGCATGCGCCACGAGACGCTGAACGAGATCCCGCCCCTGCGCGACCCGGCCGTGGACGCCTTTGCCGGCTGGTGCCGGCGCGTGGCGGAAAAGAAACGCCGGAGCCCCGAAGCCGCATGAGCACGTCTGCCGTAACACCGTTGCGCAACGAGGTGAGCCTCGGCCTCTTCCTCATGGTCCTCTCGGTGCTGGTCTCCCCGGTCATCGATATCTTCGCCAAGCTCGCCGTCACCGCCGTGCCGGCCACCGAGATCACGTTCGTCCGCCTGCTCTTCCAGATGGTGGTGCTGGCACCGATCTGCCTGGCGCGCGGCACGCTGCTGGATGTGACCTGGCGCAAGATGGGCCTGCACGCGGCCCGCGGTCTGCTGATGGCGATCACCATGATCAGCTTCGTCACGGCGCTCGCCGTCATGGAGGTGGCGGATGCCATCGCCATCTTCTTCGTCGAGCCGATCATCCTGACGATCCTCGGGTCGATCGTCCTGAAGGAGACCATCGGCTGGCGGCGTTACACCGCCTGCGCCGTCGGCTTCTTCGGCTCGCTGCTCGTAATCCAACCCAGCCTGCAGGAAGTGGGTCTCATCGCGCTGATGCCCGTCGTAGCGGCATTCTCCATCGCGCTCTTCTACTTGCTCACCCGGCTTGTGGCGCAGAAGGAAGATCCGTGGTCGATGCAGTTCTATGCCGGCTTCTGGGGCGCGCTGTTCTCCGGCCTGCTGCTCGCCGTTGGCGGCTACCTCGGCATCGGCATGCTGACCCCGGTCATGCCCGATATGACGAATACGCTTTATATTGCCGGCGCCGCGATCGCCGCCACCATTGCCGGCGTGCTCGGGGTCTATGCCTACCGCTCCGCGCCGGCCTCGACGCTCGCGCCCCTGCAATATCTGGAGATCGTTTCCGCGACCGTGCTCGGCTGGTGGGTGTTCGATCATCTGCCGGACGCCATCAAGTGGCTCGGCATCGCCATCATCATCAGCTCGGGCCTCTATGTCATCTGGCGCGAACGCCAGGTCGGCAAGACCGCAACCATCCCGACGGTCAACACGCCGATCTGACGAAAGTAAATTGCGGCGCGCGCACCAGGCATCAACTCAGTCTGAGCCGTCATCATCTGCCGTGCCCCCGCCGCTATGCTGCCTGCAGGCTTTTTGTTATCCAAGGGAAAACAGGCGGAAAGCCCGTTGGGCATGCATGCGCCCGTCGCGGAGGAGTGCACCATGGACAAGTCGAACCTGCCGCTTGCCGGTATCAGGGTCATCGAACTGGCACGGGTCCTGGCCGGCCCCTGGGCAGGGCAGATGCTGGCCGATCTGGGCGCCGATGTCATCAAGATCGAGAACCCGGATGGCGGCGACGACACCCGCGCCTGGGGCCCGCCCTTCGTGATGGGCAAGGACGGCGAAAACCTGTCGGCTGCCTATTATCACTCCACCAACCGTGGCAAGCGTTCCATCGCCGTCGACCTGAAAACCGAGGAAGGCCGTGACACCGTTCACCGCCTCATCGCCACGGCGGATGTGGTTATCGAAAACTTCAAGGTGGGCGGCCTCGTGAAATACGGGCTCGACTTTGCAAGCCTCGTCAAACGGCACCCGAAGCTCATTTACTGCTCGATCACCGGCTTCGGGCAGGACGGCCCCTATGCCGCACGCGCCGGCTACGACTATATCGTGCAGGGCATGTCAGGCTTCATGTCGGTCACCGGCGCGCCGGACGGCGAGCCGATGAAGGCGGGCGGCGCCATAGCGGATATCTTCACCGGCATCTATGCCGTCACCGCCATTCAGGCCGCCCTCATCCATGTCTTGAAGACCGGTCAGGGCCAGCACATCGACATGGCGCTGCTCGACGTGCAGTCCGCCGTCATGGCGAACCAGAACATGAATTTCCTCGCTTCCGGCAAGGCGCCGGCGCGTCTGGGCAACGCCCATCCCAATATCTCGCCCTATGAAGTGGTGCCGACATCGGACGGCCATATCATTCTGGCGGTCGGCAATGACGGGCAGTTCCGCAAGCTCTGCAACATCCTGAAACTCGACGGCATGGCGGACGACGAGCGCTTCGCCACCAACCGCGCGCGCGTCGCCCACCGCGACGAGGTGCGCCGCCGTGTCACCGCCGCAACGGCCACCATTGCAAAGGCCGAGCTTCTGGCCGCCTGCGAGCGGAACGGCGTGCCTGCGGGTCCGATCAACTCGATTGCGGAGACCTTCGACGATCCGCAGGTCAAGGCACGCGGTCTGCGCATCGACCTGCAGGACGCCGACGGCAATATCATTCCCGGTGTGCGCACACCCATCGTCTTTTCCGGCACACCCCTCGCCTATGACCGGCCGAGCCCGCGGCTCGGCGAGCACACCGAGGCCGTGATGGCCGAACTCGCAACCCTTGAAACCGGAAAGAAAAGCGCATGAAGACCGGTGGCCAGCTGATCGTCGATGCCCTCGTCGCCAATGGCGTCAAACGCATTGCCTGCGTACCGGGCGAGAGCTATCTCGCCGTGCTCGATGCGCTGCACGACACCGATATCGACGTGCTCGTCTGCCGCCAGGAAGGCGGCGCGGCAATGATGGCGGATTGCTGGGGCCGGCTCACCGGCGAGCCCGGCATCTGTATGGTCACGCGGGGCCCGGGTGCAACCAACGCCTCTGCCGGCCTGCACATCGCCCGGCAGGATTCCATTCCGATGATCCTGTTCATCGGCCAGGTGCAGCGCGACGCGCGCGAACGTGAGGCCTTTCAGGAGGTGGAATACCGCCGAGCCTTCACCGAGGTGGCCAAATGGGTGGCGGAGATCGATGACGCCCGTCGCATCCCGGAATTCGTGACTCGCGCCTTTGCCGTCGCGACCTCGGGCCGCCCCGGCCCAGTCGTGCTTGCGCTGCCCGAAGATATGCTGAGGGACGCGGTCGAGACCGTGGACGCAAAGGCCTATATGCCGGTGGAGGCCCATCCCGGCCCAAAACAGATGGCCGAACTTGCCGCCCTGCTCGAAAAGGCCGAGCGCCCGATCGTCATTCTCGGCGGCACGCGATGGTCGCAGAAAAGCGTTGCGGCTTTCACCGCATTTGCCGAGCGCTGGTCGCTGCCGGTCTCCTGTTCGTTCCGGCGGCAGATGCTGTTCGATCACCTGCACCCGAACTACGCCGGCGATTCCGGCATCGGCATAAACCCGGTGTTGGGCAAGGAAATCCGCGAGGCCGACCTCGTCGTTCTGCTCGGCGGCCGCTATTCGGAAATGCCCTCGTCTACCTATAGCCTGCTGCAAAGCCCCTACCCTCAGCAAACGCTGGTGCATGTCTATCCCGATCCGTCCGAACTCGGCCGTGTCTACCGTCCGGACCTCGCCATCTGCGCCGCACCCGACGATTTCGTCGCCGCACTTGATGACCTCGCCCCGAAAGCCGCCCCGCGCTGGGCCGCCCGCACGGCAGCCATGCATGAGGCCTATCTGAAATGGTCGACACCGCCGATGGTAGGCCCGGGCGACGTCCAGATGGGCCCTATCATGGCCTGGATCGAGGAAAACACGCCCGAGGACACGATCTTCTCCAATGGCGCGGGCAACTACGCGACGTGGGTGCATCGCTTTCATCGCTTCCGCCGTTTCGCAACGCAGGCCGCGCCGACCTCAGGCTCCATGGGCTATGGTCTGCCGGCGGCAGTCGCCGCCAAGCAGCTCTTTCCCGAGCGCGAAGTCGTCTGCTTTGCCGGTGACGGCTGCTTCATGATGCACGGTCAGGAATTCGCGACAGCGGTGCGCTACGGCCTACCGATCATCACCGTCGTCGTCAACAACGGCATCTACGGCACGATCCGCATGCATCAGGAGCGGGAATATCCCGGCCGCGTGAGCGCCACCGACCTCACCAACCCGGACTTTGCGGCGCTCGCCGTCGCCTATGGCGGCCACGGCGAGACGGTTGAGAAGACGGAAGACTTCGCGCCCGCCTTCCTGCGCGCGCGCGCCAGCGGCAAGCCGGCGATCATCGAGGTGAAACTCGACCCGGAAGCGATCACGCCCATGCGCACGCTCTCGGATATCCGGGGTGGAAAATAACCGCACGGCCGGAGGCCCCGCATCCCGATGGCCATTCCCTTGCATAGGTGATGGTTCTGGAAACCGGTTCGGCATGCCCCTTTGCCGCGCTTGCGGGGAGAAGGCGCCGGCAGGCGGATGAGGGACTGCCCTCACCCGCGCGCTTCAGCCGCGAATATGCTGGGTCTGTTCGTAGGTCTTCGTCGAGCGCATGCCCGAGCGGCAATAGCCGAGCATGGGGCGCGGCAGTTCGTCGAGCGCGTCGACCATGCCCCTGACCGCCTCCGCCGTCACGCCCATCGGACCGACAGGCACATGCGCCGTTTCGATGCCGAGTTCGCTGGCACGCGCGGCAATCGCGGAAAATTCCGGCTGGCCGGCTTCTTCATGGTCGGGGCGGTGGCAGACGATGGACTTGAACCCCATGGCGGCGATCGCGTCGAGGTCTTCGACCGTGATCTGGCCGGAAACGGAATATTCGTCGTTGATCTCGCGGATATCCATGGACGTGTCCTTTCCAAAAAAGATGCGTTCACCGTTTAAGCCTGTGCCGCGGGAGCGTCAATCGCGCGTGCTAGCGCACCTCGAAGGAGAGCGCATAACCGATGTTTTCGCCGGGCGCGAAATCCGGCGCCTCGCCGCTTGCGATCAACTCTTCGCGCGCCGCAAGGCGATGGGATACGGGCTCGATGCCGAGCACCGCGCATCCCGGCGACTGGTTGCGCCACACCTGAAGCCAGGGCAGCGTATCGGTCCGGAACCGGATATGCACGCTGCGCCCACCCAGCGCGGCGATCGGCCCGACCGATATCTCGGCCCAGCCATGCTCAGCCGTGTCCGCCGCCGACACGCAGAATATCCGCATGTCGCCGTCGTCGAAGCGCCACGGAACGCTGCCGCCGGGCAGCATGGCGCCGGTCAATCGCGTATCGGCATCGAATAGCCCCGTGCCGAAATTGATGTGGTACATGGCGAACGGCGGCCAGGACGTTTCACCGGTATTCGTCACGAGGTCATCGAGCGTGATGTGGCCGGTCAGCCGGTCGGCCCGCCAGCGGCGCGACAGCGTCGCCGCCCCGCCATGCGCCAGCCCAACATCGACCTGTCCCTCGCAGACCACCTCGTCCTCGTCCGCCTCGATCTGGATATCGCGGGCAGGATGGGAGGACAGCGACCCGTGCAACGGGTAGCGACGGCCGTCCATCGCCCCCTCCACCGGCACGGGGTGGCGGATGTGATCAGGCCCGCATGTGAACAAAAAGCCGGGTAGCGCCTTATCGATACGAGGATCGCCGTCAGACGGTATGGCCGTGCCTGGAGTGATGTCCACGCCATGAAACACGGCGGTGCCGACATCGAGTGCCGAGTGCGGCGTCAGCTCAAGACGAAAGGCCTGGTCTTCCGTCGAGGCGGTGAGGGCAAAGGTCATCAGTGGCTCCGGCCAGGGATTGAGGAGGACGAGATGCTAGAGCGAACGGTCACGCAACACCACCGGCAGCGCGTGGAGGCTCGCATATCTCCGGCGGCTCACAGCATTGGTAACAACTATTTGCACGATGCGTTGACGTTACGTTCACCATCGATTCAGATTTTCCATATTAAGGTCTGAATTCAAGTGTTCCGTCCGCGCGATATATGCAGTCTGGCAGGTTAAGACCGTGAAATCGATATTGAAATCAAGCATTTCGCTTATTACCGCGATCTCCGTTCTCGGAATCGCCACCCTGCCCGCCGCCGCGCAACAGCACCAGCTGCCCCGCGATACGGTTCTCGTTTCGCCTGATGGCGACATTCTCGACTACGTTCCCAACGATGGCAGCGTCCGCTGGACGCGTGACAATCGCGGCCGCTCGGTGCTGGTCGATTCGTGGGGCGACGTCATCGCCACCGCCATGCCGGCCGACCGCTACTTCGCCCGCGGCGATGATTATCGCCCCCGTCGCGACCGCTATCGCCCGGTGCGCGGCTATGACGAAACCAACCCGGAATACTTTCCGCCGGCACCCGGCTCGGACTATGGCGACGACGTAACGACTGGATCCGTACCGGAGATGCGCGAGGCGCTGCCGGGCGACATCGAACGCCAGCAGCTCCCCGATGCCGATTTCGGCGGCTCGCAGGCCCTGCCCGAATTCAACAACAACGACGACATGGCCGCGCTGCCGGCAGATCCGAATCAGGAGTTCGTGCCCGGCCCGAAATTCGCGCCCGCCACGGCGCTCGGCAAGATGTCGTCCAACGAGGTCACGGCGCTCCAGGTTTTCCTCGACCGTGAGGGCTTCTCGCCGGGCGTCATCGACGGCAAGAAGGGCTCGAACGTCACCAAGGCCATAGAGGCGTGGCAGAACGCGACGGGCGAAACGCTCGATCCGAAGAATACCGACGACATCCTGGAACGCCTGCGCCTGTCCGGCGGCATGGCCTTCACCACCTACGAGATCACCGCCGCCGACGCGGCGGGCCCCTATGTGGCGTCGATCCCGGACGACTATGCCCACAAGGCGGCCCTGCCGCATCTCTCCTTCACCTCGACCACGGAAATGCTGGCCGAGAAGTTTCATATGGACGAGGCTTACCTGAAGGAGATCAATCCGGGCGTGGACTTCACCATTCCCGGCACGCTCGTGAAGGTCGTGGACATCGGCAAGCCGAAGACCGGCAAGGTCGCCAAGATCCTCGCCGATAAGGGCCGCAAGCAGGTCTTGGCCTACGATGCCAACGGCACGCTCATCGCCGCCTATCCGGCCAGCATCGGGTCAGCCGACACCCCCTCGCCGTCCGGCACTGTCACGGTCGAGCGCATCGCGCTCAATCCGGGCTATACCTACAATCCGAAGATCAATTTCAAGCAGGGCAGCAACGACAAGGTGCTGACCCTCCAGCCCGGCCCGAACGGCCCTGTCGGCACGGTGTGGATCGCGCTCTCCAAGCCGACCTACGGCATCCACGGCACGCCCGAGCCGTCGAAGATCGGCAAGACCCAGAGCCACGGCTGTATCCGCCTGACCAACTGGGACGCCACCGAACTCGCCAAGATGACGAGCGGCGGTGTCACCGTCGAATTCGTCGACTGACGGATGGGGAAGCAACCGAAACGAGCCGGCCTCTTGGCCGGCTTTTTCTTTCGAGCATAACGGCGAAACAAACACCCTGCCATTACGCGGCCTGAAATCGGCTGACTTTACCCGGAAAGTGCGCTCATCCCGTTCCAAAGGGGCGAAAGCCCTTCTTCGGTGATCAATGCCCACAAACTCCGGTCGGACCTGCTTAGCCTCAGCCTCGCCACCACGCTTCCCATCACGGCCCCTCGCCGCCGATCTCATCGCCTTCTGGGACGCGCCACGCTGCCCGGCACGGCAAGTTGATGGACCTTTTGAAGACCCGCATGCAGAAATGAAAAAGGCCGGGTCTCTGCCCGGCCTTTCGTCGAAGGATGCGGTTCAGGCCGCGCGGGTATAGCCCGAGCCCTGCGCCGGTCGCGCGGTGCCGTCGGTGCGGAAGGTGGAGAGCTGCGCGGCGATGGAGGCGGCCTCCTGCGTCAGCGCCTGGCTCGCGGCATTGGCCTGCTCGACCATGGCGGCATTCTGCTGGGTGATCTGGTCCATGGCGTTGACCGCCTGATTGACGGCCTGGAGGCCGGTCGCCTGTTCGGCGGTGCTGGCGCGGATGGTGTTAAACACCGAACTCACCTCCACGACCTGCGAAACGATCTGGCGCAGCGACTGGGCGACCTCGTTGACCGAGCGCACGCCGCCCTCCACCTGCCCATGCGACTTGGCGATGAGGTTCTGGATGTCTTTCGCCGCATCGGCGCAGCGCTGCGCGAGCGCACGCACTTCCGAAGCGACGACGGCAAAACCGCGGCCCGCCTCGCCGGCGCGCGCGGCCTCGATGCCGGCATTGAGCGCGAGCAGGTTGGTCTGGAAGGCGATCTCGTCGATGACCTCGATGATATTGGCGATGGCGGCGGACGACGCCTGGATTTCGCCCATGGCGGTGATCGCCTCTTCCACCACCTCGCCGCTGCGCTGTGCATTGTCGCGCGCGGCCATCACCAGCGCATTGGCCTCGTTGGCGCTCTGCGCGGTCTGGCGAACGGTGGTCGTCACTTGTTCGACGGCGGCCGCCGTTTCCTCGAGATTGGCCGCCTGCCGTTCCGTGCGTTTGGCAAGGTCGTCGGACGCCGACGCGATTTCGCGCGCGCTGAGATGGATCGATCCCGCGCCGACGCCGATATTGCCGATTGCCTGCGACAGGGCCGAAATGGCGTGGTTGAAGTCCTCGCGCAGCGCGCCATAGGCTTCGGGCAGCGGGCCGGTGATGCGTGCGGTCAGGTCGCCGTCCGAAATGCGCTTCAGTGCCGCGCCGAAGGCATCGCTGACGAGCTGGCGCTCGTCGGCGAGAACCTGTGCCTGCACCGCCTGCTGCTTGGCGACGTCGGACGTATCCATGTAGACCGATATGGACAGGTCCATGTCGAGGAAGATCGCCTTGATGAGGCTGCTGAGCCGGGCGGAAAACTCCTCCGGCTTGATTTCCTGACGGCCGAACAGGCCCTGCTTCGGCCAGAGCGAGCGAACCGACTCCGTCAGCAGGTGCTCGATGATCAGCGCATAGCCGCCGATATACCAGCGCGGCTCAAGCCCGATACGCGCGTGAACGTGACCGATCGTCGTCACTTTTGCGGCGTAGTCGCCGGTGAAGTCACCCGCGGCGATATTGGCCCAGTGCCCGAGCTGCGCGGTCTTCGCCCGGTTCATATGGGCGTCGTTCGAAAAGAGGTGGTTCACTTCCGGGCTGTTGCGCACGACGGAATAGAACTTGTCCAGCGCCGTGCCGAGCTCCTTCTCGATGAAAGGCTTCAGGCTGCGCAGCCGTTCCAGCGCGGCCGCATCCAGGCCGAGATAGTCGAGGCGACGGGCAATATCGTGATTAGGTCCGGCAGTGGGCGATAAGGACTTCATACTGAAAATACCCCGGCAAAAATGGAGAATGTGAAAAGCAGCACTGTTCCATCGGGACGCAGGCCTGACGGCATGCAAGAGCCCGCACCCATCATGGGTTTTTCAGAAGGCACAGGGCCTTCCGTGGAGGCTTTCTGATGCGCCACTCTTAGATGCCCATGGTAAATTGTTGATTACCGCTCCACGCGATTATCCATATGATCTGGCTTCACAAATCGTCGCAGCCGTTCCTGTATTCCATCAATGTCCTTTATCAGGCTGCCAACCGGGACATGCCGGAGCCGCCCGTCCTGCGACGACGAGCCGGCACGAGCCGAAGCACCTCCTGCGCAAGAAGCCGGGCGTTCTCACGCGCCTTGTCGAGATTGCTCACCTTGGCCGGATCCATCGTGGCGAGCGTACCGCCACAGTCGAAGATGTCGCGGAATGCCGTGCGCTCTGCGATCGGCGTATCCAGCACATGCACGCCCTTTGCCGACAGCAGCGTCTTGATGGCGGTCATGGCGCGGGTGGTGACCAGCGCGTTCATCCGCGTCAGCACCACGGAATGAGCGATGCGGATGCCCGCCTTCTCGGCAAGCTGGCCGAGCAGGTCGAGGATCTGTGCGGCGCCGCGCGCATCCATCGCACAGCCCTGCACGGGGATCATCACATGGTCGGAAAGGCCGATGGCGGTGGCCACGAGCGCATCGCGCGCACCGGCGAGGTCGATGACGAAATAGTCCGTCGTATCCCGGTTTTCGCGGATGTGGCCCTGTAGGGATGCCATCGACACTTCGGAGATGACGTCGATGTTGCGCTGGCGACCGGTAACCTCGTGCCAATGGCTGATCCAGCGCTGCGGATCGGCATCGAGGATCGTGACGCGATATCCCTGGCTTGCAAGCTCGGTCGCGAGGATCAGCGCTGCGGTGGTCTTGCCCGCGCCGCCCTTGGCATTGGCGAATGTGATGACTGGCATGGCGTTCCTCATGGATGCGGTTGAGCGGCGTCATCGCTCTCTTCAAGGCGCCGGAAGGGAATGGCGTCTGTTAATCGAATATTTCAAAACAGGGTTAACGAAATGCAAATATCCGCACCTTCAAGATGGGGAAGCGGGTGAAAAGTCGGGTCCGGAAAACGAAGAAGCCCGGAAAACCAAGGCTTTCCGGGCTTCTATCAATTGTCACGGGTGAGAAGTCAGATGCACTCGCTGAAGAGCCGTTTGGCAGCCTCGAGCGTGAGTTCTACCGGGTTGCCGCCGGCGGTGGGGTCGACGATCGCCATTTCCGACATTTCGTCGATCCTGTCCGCGCCGACGCCGAGCGCCGAGAGCTTATCGGGAACGCCGAGTTCCTCGCGCAGCCGCAGCACATAGTCGAAGAAGCCGTCGAAGCCGCCGGCAATGCCGAGATAGGCGGCGGCGCTGGCAATCTTCGCCTCGATGGCCGGGCGGTTGAAGGTCAGGACCGGCGGCATCACGACGGCATTGGTCATGCCGTGATGGGTGTTGTAGATCGCACCAACCGGATGCGACAGCGAGTGGATCGCGCCGAGCCCCTTCTGGAAGGCAACCGCGCCCATGGCGGCGGCCGACATCATGTGGGCACGGGCCTCGATATCCGTGCCGTCCTTGTAGGCGCGCGGCAGGTATTCCTTGACGAGGCGCATCCCTTCCAGCGCGATACCCTGGCTCATCGGGTGATAGAACGGCGAGCTATAGGCTTCCAGGCAATGGGCGAAAGCATCCATGCCCGTTCCAGCCGTGATGACCTTCGGCATGCCGACCGTCAGTTCCGGATCGCAGATCGTCACCGACGGCAGGAACTTCGGATGGAAGATCACCTTCTTGGTGTGCGTCTCGGAGTTCGTGATGACAGAAGCGCGGCCGACTTCCGAGCCGGTGCCGGCGGTCGTCGGCACAGCGACGATCGGCGCAATGCCGTCGGAATTGGCGCGCGTCCACCAGTCGCCGATATCCTCGAAATCCCAGACGGGCCGCGTCTGGCCGGCCATGAAGGCAACGGCCTTGCCGAGGTCGAGGCCGGAACCGCCGCCGAAGGCGACCACGCCGTCATGGCCGCCGTCCTTGAACGCCTTGACGCCGGCTTCGAGGTTCTTGTCGTTCGGGTTCGGGTCGACCTCCGCGAACATCGCCCGGCCGAGGCCAGCCGCGTCGAGAATGTCGAGCGCGCCCTGGGTGATTGCCATGGTCGAAAGGCCGCGGTCGGTGATCAGCAGCGGCTTCTTCATGCCGACGGCCTTGCAGTGGTCGGCCAGTTCCTTGATGCGCCCGGCCCCGAACTTGATCGCGGTCGGATAGCTCCAGTTGGCGGTGATGGTCATGCGAGTGCTTTCCTGAAGTGGTAGGATTTCGGGCGGGTCAGGTTGTGGAAGCCGATCACGGAGAGCGAGCCGCCGCGGCCCGTCTCCTTCACACCCGTCCAGCACAGCGCCGGATCGAGATAGTCGGCGCGGTTCTGGAACACCGTGCCGGTTTCCAGATCGCGGGCGATGGTGGCGGCGCGTTCGCTGTCCTTCGTCCACAGCGAGACGGTGAGGCCGTACTTGCAGTCGTTCATGAGCGCGAGCGCTTCGGCGTCGCTCTTCACCTTCATGATGCCGACGGCAGGACCGAAGGTCTCCTCCGTCATGAATTCCATGGAGTGATCGACATCGACGAGGATCTGCGGGGCGACATAGGCGCCGCCGTCATCGGCCGGAAACAGCTTGGGATCGACCAGAGCCTTGGCGCCCTTCGAAACGGCATCCGCGATCTGCGCGCGAACGGTCGCGGCAAAGCGCTTGTGCGCCATCGGGCCGAGCGTGGTTTCCGGGTCCAGCGGGTTGCCGAGCTTGTAGTTCGAAACCCAGGCCACCGACTTCTCGACGAATTTGTCGTAGAGCGCCTCGTTGACATAGATGCGCTCGATGCCGCAGCAGCACTGCCCCGAATTGTAGGTCGCGCCGTCCATCAGCGTGTCGACGGCGGCGTCGAGATCGGCGTCCTCCATCACATAGCCCGGATCCTTGCCGCCGAGTTCGAGACCGACGGGCGTGAAGGTTCCTGCGGCGGCACGCTCGATGGCACGGCCGCCCTCGACGGAGCCCGTGAAATTGACGAAATCGAAGGCGTTGCCAGCGATCAGCGCCGAGGTCGTGTCATGATCGAGGAAGACGTTCTGGAACACGTCTTCCGGCACGCCGGCCTCGTTGAAGGCGCGCACCAGCCGCTCGCCGACGAGCAGCGTCTGCGCGGCGTGCTTGATGATCACGACATTGCCGGCCATCAGCGCCGGCGCAATCGTGTTGATCGCCGTCATATAGGGATAGTTCCACGGCGCGATGACGAAGACGATACCGTGCGGCTCGCGCTCGATGCGGCGCTCGAAACGCTCGGAATTCTCGATGACGATCGGCGCCAGCGACGAGCCGGCGATCTCGGCCACGTAGTTCGAGCGCTCGTTGAAGCCCTTGAACTCGCCGCCGTAACGCACCGGGCGGCCCATCTGCCAGGCGATCTCGGGCACGATCTCGTCGGCCATTTCGTTGACGCGGGCAACGCCCTTCAGGACGAGCTGGATACGCTCGTCGAGCGGGCGCTTGGCCCAGGCTTTCTGCGCCTTCTTCGCGCGGGCCACGGCCGCCTGTGCGGTCGCCAGCGGCATCGCCTCACGCTCGGCGTAAACCGAGCCGTCCACGGGGGATATGCATTTGATCACGGTCATGATCGATTTCCTGTTTCCGATATGAAGTTTCCGCCCGACAATAGCCGATCCGGCCACGCGGCAAATATCCCTGAAGGGTTATAAGCCGGGGTCGGTTCGACCTTGACTGGCTTGAGCCTTACGCCCTCTCGAAGCCGCGCGCCACCTCCCAGTCGGTGATGCGGCGATCATACTCTTCCTGCTCCCATTCGGCCGCGCGGACATAGTGGTCGATCACGTCGTCGCCGAAGGCCTCGCGCAGCATGCTGGACGTTTTCAGCACCGCAGACGCCGCGCGCAGCGTCTTGGGGATTTCGCGAATATCCTTGCCGCCATAGGCGTCGCCCTCAAAGGGGGCCTCCAGTTCCAGCTTCTGCTCGATGCCGGCAATGCCGGCCGCGAGAAGAGCCGCCATCGCCAGATAGGGATTGAGGTCGGAGCCGCCGACGCGGCATTCGATGCGGATGCCCTTCGTGCCCTCGCCGCACAGGCGATAGCCTGCGGTGCGGTTGTCCTTGCTCCAGATGGCCTTGGTCGGCGCGAAGGTGCCGGCGACGAAGCGCTTGTAGGAATTGATATAGGGCGCGAGGAAATAGGTGATCTCGCTGGCATGGGCGAGCAACCCGGCGACATAGTTCCGCATCAGGTCGGACATGCCGTATTTGGCGTCCTTGTCGAAGAACTTCGCCTCCTTGCCGTCGAGGCTCCACAGCGACTGATGGATATGCGAGGAAGACCCGGCGGCATTGTAGTTCCATTTGGCCAGGAACGTCACGGCCTTGCCGCGCTGCCAGGCGATTTCCTTGGTGGCGTTCTTGATGATGGAATGCCGGTCGGCCATCGTGACCGCCTCGGCATAACGCACATTGATTTCTTCCTGACCGGGAGAGGCTTCGCCCTTCGAATTTTCAACGGGAATGCCGGCGCCCTGCAAGCCGTTGCGCAGCGCTCGCATGACATCTTCCTCCTTGGTGGTCTGGAAAATGTGGTAATCCTCATTATAGCCGCTG
>Ga0160495_100479_pt1 | contig 19191 bp, 18 predicted proteins | sample DID4MG_4_FD_108251 | JGI IMG/M metagenome (GOLD analysis project Ga0160495, IMG submission 108251) | Enriched soil microbial communities from UW Madison campus, WI, USA - DID2933_E24_FP4 MG | ecosystem: Environmental > Terrestrial > Soil > Unclassified | place: USA: Madison, Wisconsin | collected... | reverse complement strand
TCATAGAGGCAGGCGACAGCCTGCTGCTGCGCTCGGACGGCAAGGGCGGCTGGGTGTTGCCCTCAGCGCGCCGGCGCAAGGCGGACAGCCAGCTGGTGCTCGACGGCGGCGATGCGCTGCGTCTCGTGCCGGAGGAAACCTTCCTCTATTCCGTCTTCGATGTCGCCGACAGCGATCCCGGTTATCTCGTCTACCGGGCGCGCCTGGCGGGCGAGGGCGCCGCGGGCAATCTCCCCGCCGACCTCCGCTTCTTCCCAATCGACGATCTGCCCTACGACACGATCGCGACCCATGAACTGCGCTCGATGCTGCGGCGCTATGGGCGCGAGCGGCTGGCGGGCCGCTTCGGCATCTACATGGATTCCGACGACGGCGGCCGTGTCGCGATGATCGACGGCGAAGCTCGCGCCTGGCTTCAGGCCTCCCAAGACCAAGGACAATGACATGAAGACGACAGCCAGCTCAATCGAGGGCTCCCGCCAGCTGCTGTTCATCGACGGCCGGTTCGTGGCCCCGAAGAACGGCAACTACATCCCGAGCTACGATCCGACGACGGGCGCGCCCTGGTATGAATTTGCCGAGGCCGATGCGGACGATGTCCAGGCGGCCGTCACGGCTGCCAATGCCGCCTTCCGCAATCCCGAATGGCGGCGCATGACGCAGACCGATCGCGGTGCGCTGGTGCGCCGTCTCGCCGAACTCGTGCGGGCCAATGCCGATACGCTCGCCGACATCGAGACGCGCGACAACGGCAAGCTTCTCAAGGAAACCCGGGCGCAGATGCGCGCCATGCCGGACAGCTACCACTACTTCGCCGGCATGGCCGACAAGTTGCAGGGCGACACGATCCCGATCAACCGGCTCGACACGCTGAACATCAACCTGCGCGAGCCGCTCGGCGTCATCGGCATGATCACGCCATGGAACTCCCCGCTGATGTTGCTGACAGGCACGCTGGCGCCCTGCCTTGCGATCGGCAACACCATCGTCATCAAGCCTTCGGAACATGCGACTGCCTCCACGTTGGCGCTCGCCGAACTCATCCACGAGGCGGGTTTCCCGGCCGGCGTCGTCAACGTCGTGACGGGCACCGGCAAGAGCGCCGGCGAGGCGCTGACGCGCCATCCGGGCGTTGCGAAATACGTTTTTACCGGCAGCACCGCCACCGGTCGCCGCATCGCCGGCAACGCCGCGCAGAACCTCGTGCCCTGCTCGATGGAGCTCGGCGGCAAGTCGCCCCATGTCGTCTTCGGCGACGTCGATATCCAGCATGCGGTGAACGGCGTCGTCTCCGGCGTCTTCGCCGCGGCTGGCCAGACCTGCGTGGCCGGTTCGCGCTGTTTCGTCGAGGCGAGCGTCTACGACAGGTTCATCGACGCCCTCGTCGCCCGCACACAGCGTATCCGCGTCGGCCTTCCGACCGGCGATGACACCGATATCGGCCCCCTGGCGCTCGCCGACCAGCTTTCCAAGGTCGAATCCTACGTCGCCTCGGGTGTGAAGGAGGGCGCGAAGGTGGCTGCCGGCGGCCGGCGGCCGCAGAAGGATGGGCTTGCGCCCGGCGGCTGGTATTTCGAGCCGACCGTGATGGTCGATGCGCAAAACGACATGACCTTCATGCGCGACGAGCTTTTCGGCCCGGTTGTCGGCGTCATGCCGTTCCGCGACGAGGCGGAGATGATCCGGCTTGCCAACGATACGCGCTACGGCCTCGCCTCCGGCATCTGGACGAAGGACATCGACCGGGCGCTGCGTTTCGCCAACGAGATCGAGGCGGGCACCGTCTGGGTCAACACCTATCGCTCCGCCTCCTTCATGTCCGCCAATGGCGGTTTCAAGGAAAGCGGCTACGGCCGGCGCGGTGGCTTCGAGGTGATGCACGAGTTCTCGCGGCTGAAGAACGTGATCATCGACTATTCCGGCGCGATGCAGGACCCCTTCGTCATCCGCCTCAAGTAACAAGCATCGAAAGGCAGAACCATGAAGTTCGCAGTCTCGCTCACGATGGAACGCTTCTCGCCGGATGTGCCGATGGCGACCGCGAAGAACAACCTGCTGACGCTGGCCCGCATGGCCGACGAGGGCGGCTTCGAGATGCTCTGGACCGCCGAGCATCACACGATCGAATGCACGATCTCTCCCAATCCGTTTCAGACGCTCGTCTGGCTCGCGCAGCACACCGAGCAACTGCGGCTCGGCACCTCGACGCTAGTGGCACCCTACTGGGACCCGATCCGGCTTGCCGGCGAATCGGCGCTTTGCGACCACCTGACGAACGGCCGGCTGGAATTCGGCATCGCGCGCGGCTCCTACCAGTACGAGTTCGACCGGATGGCGGGCGGCATGCCGCAGCAGGAAGGCGTCGCGTATATGAAGGAGATCGTGCCGGCGGTGAGGAAACTCTGGGCCGGCGATTACGCCCATGATGGGCATTATTGGAAATTCCCTCTGGCCACCTCCGTGCCGAAACCCTTGCAGCAGCCGCATCCGCGCATCTGGGTCGCCGCGCGCGATCCCGGCACCTTCGACTGGGCGATTGCGAACGGAGCGAGTATTCTGTCAACGCCGCTTTCGGCACCCGCCGCCGAAATCCAGGTGCTTTCCGACAAGTTCCACAAGGCCGTGGCCGACCATCCGGAGGTGCCGCGCCCGCGTTTCATGATGCAGCGGCGCACCTGCGTCTACGACCGGCCGGACGGCTGGGAAAAGGCCGTACAGCACAGCATGGATTATGGCCGCGCTTTCGAGAACCTCATGCAGAATGCCGGCACCGTGCAGAACGGTTTTCCCGAGGCCGTGCCCTATGATGCGGTAAAGGGCAAGGAGAACTACAATCCTGAGAGCATCCGCAAGAACCTCATGTTCGGCACGCCGGAAGAGGTGATCGAGAAGCTGCTCGTCTTCGAAGCGGCAGGTGTCGACCAATATTGCCTCGGCCTCACCTTTAACCTGCCCTTCGAATTGCAGAAGCGCACGATCGAGCTTTTCGTAAAAGAGGTCATGCCGTTCTTTGCTGCGCGCGAGAACGACCGGAAGCGGGCGGCTGCGGGGGGCTGATCATGGCGGAGGCACGAGAGCATACGGTCGGCGAGGTTACACTCAACTATCGCATTGATGGCAATGGCGGTGAGCCGCTCGTCTGCATTCACGGCGTCGGCTCCTATCTGGAGGCCTGGTCGGGCGCGGTGGAGCGGTTGAGGGACCGTTTCACGATCCTCACCTTCGACTTGCGGGGCCATGGCCGGTCGAGCCGCGTCAAGGGCCGCTACGAGATCGACGACTTCGTGGCCGAGACGCTGGCGCTTGCCGACAGGGCCGGATTTTCGACCTTCAATCTCGCGGGGTTTTCGCTGGGCGGCCTGATCGCACAACGCCTCGCGCTCACACATCTGCCGCGCCTGCGCCGGCTCGTGCTACTGTCCACGGTTGCGGGCCGCACGCCTGAAGAGCGGGAACGGGTCCTCGCCCGCCTCGCGGCGCTTCAGGCCGGAACGCCGGCGGATCACCACACGGCATCCCTCTCGCGCTGGCTGACGGAAGCGTTTCAGGAGGAACATCCCGACGTGATCGCCTGGTTGCGGGCACGCGACGCGGAAAACGATCCGGACTGCTACGCGGCCGCCTATCGGGTGCTGGCCGAGACGGATTTCGGCGGCTTCCTCGACCAAATCCGCTGCCCGACCCTGATTGCCACCGGCGAGGACGATGTCGGCTCCAACCCGCGCATGGCCCGCTACATGCACGACCGCATCCCGGGATCGCAGCTCAACCTTTTCTCAGGCCTGCGCCATTCCATCCTCATCGAGGCACCGGGCGTCGTGGCCGAAGCCATCGACAATTTCGTCTCGAATACGGAGGCCGCCCATGGATGAGATATTGCGCAAAGAGGGCGAAGCGATCCGGCGGCGCGTGCTCGGCGACGACTATGTCGATCGCGCCAAGGCAGGCGCCGATGCCTTCTCCGCACCCTTGCAGGACCTGCTCAACGAATATTGCTGGGGCCTCGGCTGGACGGACGACGGCCTCGACCTCAAAAAGCGCAGCCTTCTGAACCTCGGCATGCTTGCCGCCAGCAACCGCATGCATGAATTCGGCATCCATTTCCGCGGCGCCATCCGCAATGGCCTGACGGACAGGGAATTGCAGGCGGCCCTTCTCCAGATCGCGATCTATTGCGGCGTACCGGCGGGCGTTGAGGCGTTCCGGGTGGCCCGCGCCATCCGCGCGGAAGTGGGCGGGGAGGGCACGACTTGATTTCCGTCATTTCGATGAAGCCAGGGGCCGCGCGCTGCTTGGGAACGCCGGAAGACGGGAAGGGGCGATAAGCCTCAAGATTGTTACCATCGGCAGGGAGAGGAACCCGCGCCGTCAACAGAAACGACAATGGACAGAGGGAACAAACACATGACGAAGACATCGACACTCGCGGCGCTCGTCGCCTCTCTCTCGCTTTCGCTCGCCGCCGTGCCGGCTCAGGCCGGCGCCGTTCTCGACCGGGTGCTCGCCGCCAAAACCCTGAAGGTCGCGACCGATGCCAACTGGGCACCGCAATCCTTCGTCAACGACAAGAACGAGATGGACGGTTTCGACATTGACGTTGCCAAGGAGATCGGCAAGCGCCTCGGCGTCTCCGTCGAATTTGTGACGCCTGGCTGGGACATTATCACGGCCGGCAAGTGGCAGGGCCGCTGGGACATGCATGTTGGCTCGATGACGCCGACCAAGGCACGCGCCGAAATCTTCGATTTCCCGGCGGTCTATTACTACACGCCCGCCGCCGTCGCCGTGCACAAGGACAGCAAGGCGGAAAAGCTCTCCGATCTCGAAGGCAAGGTCGTCGGCGTGACGGCAACCTCGACCTTTGAGGCCTATGCCAATCAGGACCTTACGCTGGACGCCGCCGGCGCACCGCCTTTCACCTATGAATTCAAAGCGGGTGAGGTGAAATCTTACGCCAACTCCACCACCGCCTTTGACGATCTGCGTCTGGGCGATGGAACGCGCCTTGACGCCGTCGTCTCGACGCTGCCGAGCATTCTCGATGCGGAAAAGGCCGGTTATCCGATCAAGCAGCTCGGCAAGCCGGTCTTCTTCGAGCCTCTTGCCGTTGCTGTCGAACATGGTGACAAGGAGCTGAGCGAGAAGATCGCGGAGGCTGTGGATGCGATCCGTGCCGATGGCACGCTGAGCAAGCTGTCGGTCAAGTGGTACGGTGTCGATTACACGGTCACGCAGTAAAAGAGCCATCCGTTCGCGCGCGCCCGCAATGCCGGGCCGCGCCTTACATTCAGGGAGCGGAGATGCTGTATCCGGATACCGTCGAGTCCGAAGTGCTCGTTCACAAGCCGTGGTTCGTTGGGGTGATGTTTGCGGCGATCTTCGCCCTTTTCCTTGCCTTCGATCTCTCGGGAACGTTGATGGGCGAGCTGATGCGCCCAGTGATCGGCGAGCCCCTAGAAAGCGGCATCTACGGCCGCTTCGCCATCGCCTTCGTGATCGCAGCGTTGTTCTGCCTGAACGTCGTCCTGATCGGCTTCGCCTCGCTTAGGGTGCAGATCACGATCGTCTGGCTTGAACTCCTGCTGCTGTTCCTTGCCTTCTTCAAGACGTTCAATCTCAGCCTGCCGTTCATGGCCGAGAAATTGCCCTTCCTCGTCACGCAGGGGCTTTTCACGACGATCTACGTCTCGGCGATCTCCATCGTCATCGCGTCCGCCATCGCTATTCTCGGCGCGGTGGCGAAGCTTTCGACGAACGGGTTCGCCTATGCGATCGCAAGTTTTTACACCTCGTTCTTCCGCGGCCTGCCACTCCTGATGCAGGTCTACCTCATCTATCTCGGCCTGCCACAGCTCGGCTTCGTCATCGATGCGGTGCCGGCCGGCATCCTCGCGCTGTCGCTCTGCTACGGTGCCTATATGACGGAAATCTTTCGCTCCGGCATCCAAAGCATCGACCGCGGTCAATGGGAGGCCTCGCGCTCGATCGGCTTCGGCTTCGGTATCACCATGCGCAAGATCATCCTGCCGCAGGCGCTGCCCGTCATCATCCCGCCCACCGGCAACCAGTTCATCTCGATGCTGAAAGATAGTTCGCTCGTCTCGGTCATCGGCGTGTGGGAACTGATGTTCCTGGCGCGCACGCTTGGCCAGAAGTCGTTCCAGCATATGGAAATGCTGATCTCCGCCGCGATGCTCTACTGGGTCGTCTCGATCTGCCTCGAACTCATCCAGTCACGCATCGAGCGTCATTATGCGAGGAGCAAAATCCGATGAGCGAAAAGATCATCGACGTCCGCAAGGTCTCAAAATGGTATGGCTCTTTCCGAGTGCTTACCGATGTGAACCTTACGGTCGAGAAAGGCGAGCGCATCGTCATCTGTGGCCCTTCCGGCTCGGGGAAGTCGACGCTGATCCGCTGCTTCAACCGGCTGGAGGCGCATCAGGAAGGCGACATCGTGGTCAACGGCATCCCTCTGCACGATAAGATGCGCAATGTCGCCGAGGTGCGCAAAAACGTTGGAATGGTCTTCCAGCACTTCAACCTCTTCCCGCACATGACCGTTCTAATGAATTGCATGGTCGGGCCGATGTGGATCAAGGGAGTTTCACAGGCCGAAGCCCGAAAGACGGCGTTGCAATTCCTGGAACGCGTGCGCATTCCTGAACAGGCGGACAAATTTCCTGTTCAACTCTCCGGCGGACAGCAGCAGCGCGTGGCTATCGCTCGTTCGCTCTGCATGCAGCCGGCCGTTATGCTGTTTGACGAGCCGACATCCGCCCTCGATCCAGAAATGGTGTCGGAAGTGCTTGACACGATGACCAGCTTGGCACGCGACGGCATGACCATGGTCTGCGTTACCCACGAAATGGCATTCGCGCGCGCGGTGGCCGACCGAGTGATCTTCATGAATGCAGGCCAGATCGTCGAGCAGGGCAAGCCCGACGACTTCTTTTCAAACCCTCAACATGAGCGCACAAAACTCTTCCTTAGCCAGATCCTAAAGCATTAAAAGATTGTATTCATATACTGAGGCCGCGCTCCGTACCAGCCTGACATAGCCGCGTTCGCCAACCAGGAAAGGTTTTGCGGGAAGCTCGTCCAGAATGCGCTCCAGCGCCGCCGCATCCGGCACGGGCTGGAGACGAATACCCGACTTGCGGGGTGCGACAATTGACAATGCGCCCGCCGTATCCCGTCCGATATGGCCAAGCAGGCCAACGATGTCCTGGGTAGACACCTTCAGCCGGTGGCCGATTTCGGCGCGGTGACGCTTTATAATCGCTGGAAAAGCGGGGGCGACAAGGGCATCTTTATCCGGATGATAGAGGGCCTGGCTGTGCCTGACGCTGCAGAGCACAAGACCATCATGATCGATGCGATCTATCTCAAGGCCCACCGCACGGCTTCCAGCCTGCGGGCAAAATGGGGTATGGACCGCTTGATTGGACGCACGAAAGGCTGCATGAACACCGAGCTTCATGCCGTAACGTATGCGAGCGTTCGCCCGATCGGTTTCTTCATAACGGCCGGCAGGTCAGCGATTACCCCGGTGCTGCCGCCTTGCTTGATGAGCTTCTTAAGATAAAAAGGCGGCTGGCCGACCGTTGCTATGATGCCGGCTGGTATGGTGACCCTTTGCTGACGAAGGGCATCACTCCCTGCATTCCGGGTCGGAAATCGCGCAGAAAGACCATCAAATACGACAAATGCCTCAATTGACGGTGCAACAGGATCGAGATCATGTTCGGGCGATTCAAAGCCTGGCTGCGTGTTGCTACGCGCTACGACAGTTGTTCAACGGCCTTCCTCTCCGCCATCGCTGTCGCTGCAACCGTCATCTTCTGGCTATGAGCAATGAGGCCTGAGCCTAACATTTTAAACGGGTCACCTCAGGGGGCAGGCCACTACCTTACGAGCATTTACTGATACTGGTCATTCGGAAACCTTCATCCTACACGAGTAGGAAGATCATGACATGAACAACATGATACTGTTCGAGGGGCGCCTCCCGACCATCGATCCCAGCGCGTTCATCGCACCGACTGCAGCGGTCATTGGCGACGATAAAATCAGTATTGGGTGTTGCTCGGTAACACGAATATTAATCGCGTTGGAGCACGCAGCACATCCAGGACGGCACAGCCGTCCACGTAGCCCGTGGAACGCTTCCATCGATCATCGGTGATGACGTTACTGTCGGGCATGCATCATTCATGCTTGCACGTTGCGCGATTATGCCGTTGTCGGCATGGGCGCTATCGTATTGGATGGCGCCGTGATTGAAGAAGAAGGCATACTCGGTGCCAACGGGTTATGGCCGCCCGGAAAGCGTATCGGACCGAGCGAATTGTGGCTGGGAAATCCGGCGCGTCTCGTGCGGGTGATGACACCGGACGAAGTGCTGCAATGGATGCACAATCCGGATCACTATGTCGAGTTGGGCAAGCGTCACCGCGCCGCGCTGGTGCAACAGCTCGCAGTCCGGCAAGGCCGGTTTCGAAAAAGCCTTGTTCCAATCCCTATGCCAGGGTGGTGCAGCGGAGCTTGAAAGCCGGCCAGTGGAGGAGTTCTGCGCCGAAAGTTAAGCTGTCGCCACGCGCAATTTTCGGTGTGATTATGCCATAGGTGGAAGTCTGCGCGTCTCAAATCAGACTCTCCAGACCCAGCTTAAAGATTGAATGCTACAGCCCTTGGTGTCGTCGAAAATGCCAAAAGGTTCGTCTCCGGATCCAAGTTGGCCGGAATGAAAAATATTTTGTCCAAATATCGACATGCTCGCGATCATCAATCCGATTAGAAGACTAAGTTGGTCAAGTTAATCGGGGCGATAGGGCATGAGCGGCAATTTGGGTGGCCAGAAAATCAAGCAGAACAAATTTAAAAAGCAATATGATTTCAGATGCCTAGCTCGCGTGTCGTTGCTTGCAATCGTGGCCACGGCGGCTGTGCCTGCAAACGCTCAGGAGGCGTCCGAACAGGAATCTACCGTGCTTGAGCCGATCATCATAACTGCCCGAAAAACGGAAGAACAGATAAAGGACGTACCTCAAAGCATAACCGTGGTACGATCCCAAGACATCGACAGCAATGCGCTCGACCCAAGCGGGGCGATCGCGGCGAAGTCTCCAAACGTCGTGTGGCAGAGTGCATCCGTAGGCAGACAGTTCTTTTCGATCCGCGGCATCAGTTCTCTCGGCGTGCCGAACAATTTCTCCGATGGCACCATCGGCTTCACGGTTGATGGCATGCCCCAGAGCATGTTGAGTTCACAGAATATGCTCTTCGACATCGATCATGTGGAAGTTCTTCGCGGGCCGCAGGGAACGCTTTGGGGCACGAATGCGCTTGGCGGCGCAATCAATGTGACCACCAAACAGCCGGACGGCGAACACGAGGCCAAAATCACAACGGAATATGGAGAACATGGCTACGCCATGGGCGAAGCCACACTCGGCGGCGTCCTGATCCCCGATGCTCTGAACGGGCGAATGGCAATTCGTTTCAACCGCTTCGACGGTGATATCGACAGCCTGTCCACCGACGATCTCGGCGCAAGAAAAATCGGGGCCTTCCGCGGAGGGCTGCAATTCAATGGCTTCGATGACACGACTGTCACACTGACGGGCAACTATCTTCGTGACAACTCAAACGCCCCGTTTTCGCTTTTGCGCGGAGCGCCTGGGTTCCCGATCAGTGGGGTCGTAACAGAACCTGACTATGTTACGACGCATGCGGATGTGGGATTGACTATCAAGCACGAGTTCGAGGACTTTTCCCTCACGTCCATCACCGGCTTTCAGAATAACAAGATGACGGCCCGGACCGAAGCAAATGATGTCCTCATTCCGTCGCCATTCCCGTTGGTAGGAAGCAATGTATGGCAGGGCGTCGACAAGGAAAAGATCTTCAGTCAGGAGATCCGGCTTAACTCCCTTGAAGGAGATGATATCAGGTGGGTCGTGGGAGGGAGCCTTAACTACTCGGATCTCGACCATAGCTGCGAGGCTCCACAATGCGCGCCATTTCCCTATTCCGGTCTCGTCACCATGGACACGAATCTTCGAGCTTTGAATCTCGGCCTGTTCGGTGACGCCTCCATCCCGCTTGGCGAGAAATGGGAAGTGTCATTTGGCGGGCGACTGAGCCATGATGACATCAAACTCAAGCAGACCAACGATCTTGGGGTGCCCGGTCTGACGGGCGACAGCGATGCGGATGGGACCTATCTCACGGGACGCGCTGCGCTCGCTTACAAATGGAACGACACCGCACAGAGCTACGTCTCCATCGCTCGGGGCCATGGGACCAGAATCTACCCGCTGTTTTCCTATCCGAACAATGGCATCGTGGCCGACGCTTACCCGGCGGCCGAGAACTGGACTTATGAGATTGGCACCAAGGTTGCGCTTTTCGACGACCGTCTCGAACTGGACGGGAGTGTCTTTTATAACGACGTGAAGAACGGTGTCTTGAGCTATTATGATCCGGGCCTTGGAGGTTTTGCCACGACTTTCCAGAGTTACGAGACGTCGGGGTTCGAGCTGCAGGCGCGTGCTGCAATTACGGACGAATTAAGCTTCAATGCGGGCGTGGGTTATACACATACCCGGCTCGGCTCGGACGGAGCGAGCTCGATTTTCGAAGGGAACCGGGTTCCCAATATTCCAGAATGGAGTGTCTCGGCGGGCCTGGCTTATGAAACGGATGCTGAAGTGGTAGGCCTGCCCGGCTCGTTCAGTGCCGCCATCGATTATCAGTACAGAAGCTCTCGCCCCGCTGATGTACAATCCACATTCAACCTTGACGCATATAGCATCGTCAATGCGCGGGTTGGCTGGAAAAGCGCGAGCGGTGATTTTGAAATCTATGGTTTCGGACGCAACCTGTTTGACGAACGTTTTGAAACGTTCGGCGCCGCCGGTTACTTCGGAAGCCAGGTTGTTTCGGTGAGCCAGGGCCGCGTCCTGGGGGTCGGGATTTCAAAGTCCTTTTAGCTGATCACACTATATCAGCGCTTAGATGGCATGTACGCCTGCGCCAATACCGACTGAAGATGAGAGGTTTTTCAATGCCTATCTTGGAAGAATTCGAGACCGAATTTGATCCTGATACGGTGGATAAACCTCTCATCGTCGTTGGTGCCAAAAGAGCGGTATCCTACTGGGAAAAGGCAAAACACGCGCACAGAAAGGCTTCACTTTTATTGAATCTGCGCGGAATGGTGACGTGCGAAGCAGACGATGGTGTTTGGATCGTTCCTCCCCACTCTGCGTTGTGGATGCCCGCTGGGAAAGCTCATTCTGGGCGTCTGTCCGGTAACATCGAATGCTACGCCGTTTTCATCGAACCCGAATTGATCACCAAGCAGCCAAATTCGTGCGCAACTCTTTCCGTTTCTCCTCTCTTGAGGGAACTGGTTCTCAGATGCGCGCAGTCGCCAGTCGATGCGCCATTTTTCGACGCGGATTTTCGCATCCTGGCAGTCTTGCTGGATGAAATTGATGCGGCGCAGGAAGTGAAACTCACGTTTCCCATGCCGAAATCGGCTCCTCTTCGCCAGCTTGCAGATTTGCTTCTCAGACATCCTATGGACAAGGCGACCCTCGCCCAATGGGCAGCAAGGATCGGATTGAGTGAGCGCACCTTGAGCCGGTCACTGCTCGTAGAAACTGGTATGAGCTTTGGTCGCTGGCGACGCCATCTGCATGTTGTCCTTGCTCTTCAACGACTTGGTGACGGCGAAACCGTTCAGAACGTCGCGATCGATCTCGGGTATGAAAGTGCGAGCAGTTTCGTGACAATGTTTCGAAAGACCCTGGGAAAACCTCCGGCGCGCTACCTCATGGATCAGGCCTACAGTCTGGGAGAAGAGCGCCCCTCGTGAGACCGGAGTCCGCGTTTCATTGCGGCGGGATCGAAAAATACAATGTCACGATTGCGCAATGACGTCCCTTATGGACTGACTTATTGCTGTTCAAACAGAAGAAAATACAGCGCGCGTGATCACGTTCTTCTTCATGTGGGCAGATTATGACTGCCAAATCAAAAAAATTCAGGTAGGAGTATTGCAGTGAGCGAAAAGAAGCCAGTTGGCCTTGCAATTGTTTGGCTGGTCCCGGCGGTCGGAGCCGCGATCTTCGTCACAGTCCAGTGTTTCTCTTTTCTGAACGATTACGTCAGAAGCGGCGGGACAATGCAGGCCATTACATTCGGCCCGGCTGAATTGTGGGCAATCTCCATCGTTTACGGTGCCTGGGTCATCCCGCCATTGCTGGCGCTTGCCGCAAGGCGCGCGACCGACTGGGCAATGCTCGTCATCGGCGGGCTGCTTTTCGCCATGAGCACCCTTGGCGGCGTCTGGGATGGCTTGCGCGACGGCGGCCACCTCGTTGGCCTGGAACTGCTGGCCGTCACGCTCCCGGGTGCGGTCGCGGTGATCATGTCGTGGCGGCACATCCGCTCGAATTGAACCCATCCATCTCGGCAAGGAAACAACATATGCCTTTGGACAGCACGAACTTCCCCCTCGTCTGGATGACGTATGACGAGGGCCCGGACCACGATCACGATGAGGATTTCGAGGCGCTGGAAGCCAATCTGAAACGCGGCACACCTTTCGTGCTCCTGACGGATTCAGCACCGACCGAAGAGCACCAGCACAGCCAGGAAGAAAAGAAGCGCACGTCGCTTTGGATGAAGAAGCATAAGGCCGAACTCCGAACGCTGGTGCTGGCGATGATCGTGATCGAACCGAGCGCCGCCAAGCGTCTGGCATTCAAGCCCTTCGGCATCGCCTTCGCCAAGTTCTGGGGTTACCCGTTGAAGCTCGCTTCCTCTCGCGAAGAGGCTATGGCAATCGCCGGGAAACTGATGTCGGAGCGTTCCGGGCGTGCAACGGCCTGAAAAACGGCTGAGCGGCTGATCTTCAAAAACGATCTTCCGTTCACGCTGGCCATGTGATGCCTGCCGTTCGCCTCGCGTGCAGCCGACCTCGGGGGCGATCCATCTTGGCGATCGGGATATCACATTCGAGCCCCCATCGCCGGGATATCGGTATCGTCTTGCCGCCGCCCGCCGCCAGACGGAGCCCGGCAATGCCGCCCACGCGGTGCCCCGATGCATGATCTCATCTCATGCGCCTCCGTCTCGCCTGGCCAGGCGGCCAGCGCCGGCGACTGCTCGTGATCTACGGATTGTGGAAGCGGATCGGGCAACCTGAGCGAGTTCGGTGACTAGCCGGATCCACTCCGCGAGCTTAGTCATAGTGGCGCCAGACCAGCGGCTCGTCCCCATCGAGAGCTCCTTTATCTTACCCAACTGCAATCCCCTCTAGCCAAGGAACTGCTTATTCATTCTCACAAAAATCATCCGTAGGAACTGACAGGAGTTCCAAAAATCGATTCATCGGGTACCACGCCCAGACCCGGTCCAATCGGAAGCTCTATATAGCCGCCCCCAATGGTCACGCCGTTTTCAGGGTCGTAATGACCTTCGATATAGGGCTGAGCCAGCCATACACCTTCGTTGAGGCGCGGCAGGACCGTTGCGCCAATATGGGTGCAGGCGGCCGCGATGATGTCGCCACCCCATGCGTCGTCGCACGTGTGGGGCATCGAGCGGGCCTCGCAGACATCGCGAAACGCTGCCATCTGTTGCAGACCGCCGATGCGGGTGACCTTCATGCCGAAACCGTCGCAAAGGCCCTCGCCGACAGCGCGGATTACGGTCGAGAGATCGGTTCCGTTCTCGTCGAGATAGACGCCGTGGTGAAGCTGTCCGCGAATGGCTTTGATTTCCTCGAGCGTGTTGCAGGGTTGTTCCAGGATGAACGGGATGTCAGGGCATTCGCGGCTGAGACGCAGCGTATCACGCGTTGTTAGCGATCGATTGCCATCGACGGCGAGGCGCATTCTGCCCCCCACACGTTCCCAGACCTTCCGCACGACCGCGATGTCGATCTCAACTGGTCGTCCGCCTACTTTGATCTGCATGCGCGGATAACCTTCTGCCGCACGTTCTGCGGCAATGCGCGCAATGTCATCTGGTTCACCGACACCGGACGCGTAGTAGGAGGGCACCCGCTCGGTTACCACGCCCCCCAGAAGATCTGCTACGCGCATCCCGAAATGCTTGCCCATGAGGTCGTAGGCGGCGATATCGATAGCGGCTTTCGCATACTGATGGCCGTTCAGAAGGCCGTCCATGGTGCGGCGGAGCACGACGGGCTGAAGCGGGTTCGCGCCAATGAGACCCTGAGCGACCACCCGCAGTGCCGACCTGGCACCTTCAGCATGGTGCGGCTGGTACGTGGGGCCGACGGGACAGGTCTCGCCCCAACCCACAAGGCCGTTGTCGGTGACGATCTTGACCAGTGTGGTATCGAGCGAAAACACTTTACTGCTGGCTATCGTATAGGGGCCGTTCACGACAGGCAGGGCATGCGAATAAATATGGATTTCCGTGATCTTCATGGAAGCCTCAAGAAAGTGGCCATGGTCGACAAAACGGCCAGGTTGGGAAGAAATCTGAACAGACCTCTTGGAGGGCGAGCATTCGAATGGTTCAACTCGCCGAGAGTGTCATCATGGTAAGACCAATTGACAACAGCACTTTTTTTGAAGTGAGATTAAATGGATTAATGTCAGTGACTGATAAGGTGATCGATGCGCCGTCCTTACGATCTTCCGTCCCTGACGGCTCTGTCCTGTTTCGAAGCCGCTGCTCGCAAGGCAAGTTTCAAGGATGCCGCGCAGGAGATGAGCGTAACGCCGGCGGCGGTCAGCCATCAAATAAAGGCACTGGAACTGGATCTCGGGTGCAGCCTGTTCGTTCGGCGCAGCCGCGGTGTCGAACTGACGGAAAAGGGCGCTTTCCTGTTTCTTTCGATCCGTCGTGGTTTCGAGGGAATATCGGAGGCGGTGACACAGATCCGCGATCGGCATGAGACGGTCGACGTGACAATCCGTACGACCACGGCGATAAGCTCCTTGTGGCTCATGCCCAAAATCTCGGCGTTCTGGAAAATCCATCCATCCGTGAGTGTCTCCCAGGTTACGAGTGATGTTCCTAGCACCAGCGGGCACTGCGATCTCAGCATCCACTATGGCGATCCCGACGAGAGCGGCGTGGAGCACCGCCTTCTTTTTCAGGACCGTATTGTAGCGCTGGGGACCGCTGCTTTCGCCGCGCAGCACGGTGTTTCGAGCATTGCGGACCTTCGCAAAGTGCCGCTCATCCATATGAACAACGAGGAAAACGGCTGGACGACCTGGACCGACTGGTTCGAGGCGCTCGGACATGCGGCGCCGAAAGGGCGGGGCTTTTTCGTGAACAACTATATGATCGCGTTACAAGCAGCCCAGGACGACGTCGGCGCCGTGTTGGGCTGGGACGGGCTGGTGAGCAGCGTGATGGCGGCGGGGCGGCTTATTGCGCTGGTGCCACAATCGGTTTCCTCACCCGTGCCGTTCCATTTGAGAATCCATGCCAAGGCCACCGCCAAATCGCGCATGTTTGCGGATTGGTTGGTCAAGGCAATCTGATCCGACTTCAACAGGTGCGATAAGGGCGTGTCGCGAAGCTGGTGATGGGACGCGTTGGAGCGAAGTACACCCTGCGTTTATGCTGTGTTAACTTTTGCAAGGTCGAACAGCCACGCGAGTAGATCGTTCTGATCGTTGATGGTCCAGTCGCCAGTGAAGCCGAACCCTTCCGCAGCCGTTTCTCGATCGTCGGCACGTAGGCAGGGACTCATAGATTGATCGTGCTGGTATCCACTTCTAAGCCGCGCTCTCGAAACACCTCCTCCAAATCGCGATAGCTCAGCGGACGGCGCAAGTACCAGGCAACGGCCCGAACAATGGAGCCGTGCCTCGAAATGCCGCCCTTTGAAGTCGTCCGTCGACTGGCGCTTCAGCTTTTCGGCAATGGCATTGAAAATCATGGCTACGATCCGCCACAGTGGGGCGAGAATGTCTCCGCTGATGGTCAACACGCCTTTAACCAAGAAAGTTTGCGACAGGCCCCTTAGAACTCTTCCCAGCTTTCAGCTGCAACTCCGTTCCCGACTTTCCCAGATATCTTGGAGAGCATCTGCCTTGCCGGCGAGGGAACAGGTCGATGAGCCGGCTTGGCAATCTCAGGTCTGCGGCTTGATGTTTTGTCCAGCGAAGGCCTGCCTGAAACCCCACCGAGCTGGAAGCCTTCGATTAGTTCCCGTAGACGCGCTGTCTCCTGAGCAAGCGTTGCACTGGCAGCGTTGGTTTCTTCGACCATGGCGGCATTGCGCTGCGTGACCTGATCCATTTGATTGACCGCGGAATTGACTTCCGACAGTCCAGTCGCCTGTTCCTTGGCCGAACTGGTGATCGCCTCCATGTGGTCATTAACCGCCACAATGTTCTGCTGGATTGTACGCAGAGCTTCGCCAGTTTCGCTGACGAGCCTGACGCCGGTGCTGACCTCCTCCGAGGAGTTACGGATCAGCCCCTTGATTTCCTTTGCAGCCTGAGCAGAGCGTTGCGCAAGTTCGCGCACCTCCTGCGCCACTACAGCGAACCCCTTTCCGGCTTCGCCGGCACGTGCAGCCTCGACCCCGGCGTTCAGCGCGAGAAGGTTCGTCTGAAAGGCAATTTCGTCGATAACACCGATGATGTTGGAGATCTGGTTGGACGAACTTTCGATCCGCGACATCGCGCCCACCGCGTCGGCAACAACGTTCCCGGAGCGTGCTGCATTTTCACTCGCCGTTGCAGCAGCATGACGGGCTTCGTCGGCGCGCTTTGCGGCGTTGCTCACATTGACTGTGATCTCATCAAGTGCTGCGGCGGTCTCTTCAAGTGACGCGGCTTGCTGTTCGGTCCGCTTGGAAAGGTCTTCCGCACTTTGGCTGATTTCGCGCGTGCCAGTATCAATCTGATCGGTCGCATGCGCGACATCGCCAAGGGTGTTCCGCATCTGGCTGAGCGCCTCGTTCATCGTGTTCCTCAGCCCCTCGAAATCGGGCGCAAACGGATGTTCGATGCTGAATGAGAGATCTCCCTGTGCAAGCTTGGTCAGCGCTGCGCCGATGGTCTTCACCGCATGCACTCGCTCTGTCACGTCGGTCGCGAATTTCACGACCTTGGTGACTTTGCCCTTGGAATCCAAGATTGGATTATACGATGCGTTGATGACGACAAGTTTACCGTTCTTGCCATAGCGGGTAAATTCGGCAGCCTGAAACTCCCCACGGCGCAGCGCGTCCCAAAATTCCTTGTAAGCCGGTGTTCGGGCGTATTCCGGATCAACCAGCATGCTGTGGCTACGACCCTTGATCTCGTCCAGACGATAGCCGATCGCTCTCAGGAAGTTATCGTTCGCGGTCAGGATTTCACCGTCGATGGTAAACTCGATGATCCCTTGAACACGGCTGATCGCCACCATCTGGCCTGCGAAATCGATATTCTGCAACCGTTCTTTGGCGTTTGCCCACTCCACGACGAAGCCCGTCGTCCTGTTTCCTTCAAGCAGCGGTGTGACAATCAGGTCGAAGGCACGGTGGCCGATCCAGATCGTGGCTCGGTGCTGGGTCTTCAGCGCCGCGAGCATGTTTCGCTGATGGGACGGATTCTTATGGAAAATGTCGATGTTGCTTCCTACAAGTTTGTCAAAGACAAACCGCGGCAATTCCTTCTTCAGGTCAGATTCGGCTTCTTTGAGCAGCGCAGTGACGGCCTCATTCATATATCGGATGTTCAGATCGGCGTCGGCGATCATGATATTGGCAGTAATGGAGTTCAAAGACCTTGTCTGCATTTGCGTAATTTTAGAACTGCCGAACATTTTCAGATCTCTCCTCTGGCGATCCTGTAGAAGAGACGATCACACGGTCTCTTATCGTGGTAGTAGTCGTAAGCAAGTGAACTGATTGCGCGGGATTACCAGTCGACAGCGTCGATTCCGTTTCTGAATCTCACGCGACCAACAAACCGCGCAATTTCTTCGGCTTTCCGTGGGAGAACGTTGTTTCCTGACGGGCGACTAGAATTTTGGAGAATTGAACATTGCCGCCCTTTGCCAAGGAACCTGCCGCGAAAGCGACTTGAAAGTTCCCGAAGGTGCCGACGTCATGTCGGTCTCGACAGGTTTCTGCCCGGACACCCTATTAGTAGGGCCAATCGATTAATTTTGAGTTAAGTCTAATATGTGGAATACTAAAGTATAAGTCTGGCTGCGACGGATAGATTCTTCTGAAGTATTGAGGCGCCGTTCCACACGTCTTTCATGCCCGGACATGAAGCCAGGGGATCCATTCTGTCGCAAAAGTGTTCATACAGCGTTGACTGCGTGCCGCTGTTGACGTCGATCCGGCAGTCAGTTGCTTCCGGTTGATAAACTCGAACATACGCTGAAGATTGAGGAAGCAGTTCATGCCGTCCGGCTTGACGGTGATCCCATCAGAATATTTTTGGAATGCTATGAATTCGACAGCCTCGCCTGACCGTGTGCTCAGCTGCTGATGGAAAACATTCACCTAGCGCTTCCTCTGTTGCGATTTTGTACCTCCGGTCGGGATCGATCCCGCATTCGCACCAAGGCATCAAGCAACTTGTAGCATTTTCTGGACCCGAGTGCGGTCGATTGCTGACCGGCAAGCCTTGTGAGCGTTGGAAGATTGCGAGCATGCAGCGTGAATGGGATCGCAAAGCCGGCAACCCTCATGTTCGGCGGATGCGCCGTCCGTTTGCATGATCGCCAGCAAAGCCGGCAGGGCAATATTGAAAGCGCTAACGCACTTCGGGTCGAACTGGCTACCAGCTCGCTCGCGAATATGCGCTACAGTGCGTTCTACTGACCAAGCGTCCTTGTAGGGCCTTGCGGTCGTCAAGGCGTCAAAGTTGTCGGCAATCGCGACGATGCGCCCCGATATCGGAATGGTTTCACCCGCCAGACCAAACGGATATCCTTGTCCATCCCAGCGCTCATGATGGCTGCTGGCGATCTCAGCGGCAAGCTGTAGCAGGGCGGATTTTGACTCGCGAAGTATGTCGCATCCTATAACGGTATGCCCCTGCATGACGGCAAACTCTTCGTCCGTCAACTTGCCGTTTTTCAGGAGTACCGCATCCGGGATTGCCACCTTGCCGATATCATGCATCGGCGAGGCAAGCCGGATATCCGAACAAAGCCACGGCTCTATCCCGTAAG
>Ga0160495_100478_pt1 | contig 19196 bp, 15 predicted proteins | sample DID4MG_4_FD_108251 | JGI IMG/M metagenome (GOLD analysis project Ga0160495, IMG submission 108251) | Enriched soil microbial communities from UW Madison campus, WI, USA - DID2933_E24_FP4 MG | ecosystem: Environmental > Terrestrial > Soil > Unclassified | place: USA: Madison, Wisconsin | collected... | reverse complement strand
TGACGCGCGAGGAAATCGGCAACTACCTGGGGCTGGCGGTGGAAAGCGTGAGCCGCCTGCTGACCAACTTCAAGAAGACCGGCGTGATCGAGGTCAACCACCGCGACGTCGAGCTGTGCGACCTGGCCACCCTGCGCGAAGTCGCCCTGGGCAACGATCCCTGCGCCTGAGCCAAGCCGCTAAGCCGCTGTTGCCGCCAGCGGCGGCCGGAGACGTTAGAATGGGCGGATGACAGAACGACATCTTCCCACACCGCCCTCCGCCGCTGCCGGCAACCCCCTCATCCGCTTCTTGCGCGCCCGCCTGGCGCGCGACCATCACTTCGGCCTGCCGCTGAGCACGGGCTTGCTGGCCGTGCTGTCCACCGCACTGCTGTTCGCCCTCATCGCCTACGAGGTGCATACCCACGGTGCGCTCACGCGCCTGGATCAGCAACTGGCCGACTGGTTCAACCAGCGCGCCTTCTCCCCCCTGACCGAACTGGTGCTGGGCTATACCCACCTGCACGGCACCATCGGCGTGCTGGTGATGGGCGCGCTGCTGCTGCGCCATATGGTGCACGCGCGCCAGTGGCCCTGGGTGATCGACCTGCTGCTGGTGTTGCCGGGCGGCATGCTGCTGAACTACCTGCTCAAGCACCTGTTTGCACGGCTGCGCCCCAGCTTCGAGGATCCGCTGCTGGTATTGCATAGCTACAGCTTCCCCAGCGGTCACACCATCGGCGCGACCTTGCTTTATGCCATGCTGGCCGCCTATGTACTGAACCAGCCGGCACTGTCGGCCGCGCTGGCGCGCCGCCTGGGCTGCGGCCAGCGCGGCCTGCATGGGGCCGTAGCCGGTGCCACCCTGCTGATGGTGGTGCTCACGGCCTTCAGCCGTGTCTATCTGGGCGCGCATTTCCTCAGCGATGTGCTGGGCGCCATGCTGCTGGGAACGGCCTGGTTCGCACTCTGGACCACGGTGGTTTTCACGATGCAGCGGCACTATTGCGGAGGGATGCGCTCCAACTGACTTTCCCACTCTGACAAGCTGCGGATGCCAGACCAGAACACGACCAGCCCATCACCTCCACTCTCGCAGGCCCGTCCCGACGTAGTCGCCGTCATCAATGCCCGCGCCGGCGGCGGCCACGCCGAGGAGCTGGCCGAGCGCATCAGCGCCGAATTCGCCCGCCACGGCCTCAATGCCGTGGTGCGGCTGGCCGCCAGCGGCAAGGACATGCTGGCCACGGCGCGCCAGGCGGTGCGCGAGCGGGTGCCGGTGGTGGCCGTAGGTGGCGGCGATGGCAGCGTCAATGCCGTCGCATCGACCCTGCTGGCCGACGCCCAATGCCAGAGCGCCCTCGGGGTCTTGCCACTGGGAACGCTGAACCACTTTGCCAAGGACCTCAACATCCCGCTGACGCTGGAGGGGGCCATCGCCAACATCGCCCAGGGCCGGCGGCTGCGGGTCGATAGCGCCGAGGTCAATGGCGCCGTCTTCATCAACAATTCCAGCCTGGGGCTGTATCCGGACATCGTGCGCGAGCGCGAGAAGCAGCAGGCGCGGCTGGGCCGGGGCAAATGGCTGGCCTTCACCTGGGCCGCCATGGGCGCGCTGCGGCGCTATCCCTTCCTGCGTGTGCGCCTGTCCATCGATGGCCAGGAACACTGGCGCAGCACGCCCTTCGTCTTCATCGGCAACAATCCCTACCTGATGAGCGGCCTGGACATCGGCAAGCGCTCCAGTCTCACCGAGGGCTGCCTGAGCCTCTATGTATGCCACCGCACGGGACGCTGGGGCTTGCTGCGCCTGGCCCTGCACGCACTGTTCGGACGCCTGCGGCAAGCCCAGGATTTCGACATGCTCACCGCCACCGCGATCCACATCGAGACCCACAAGAAACGCCTGCGCGTGGCTACCGATGGCGAGGTGCAGTTGATAGAGACGCCGCTGTCCTACCGCATCCGTCCAGCTTCGCTGGAGGTGATCGTGCCGCAGCCGGGCGCAACGACGGCCAGCCAGCCGCCGGGCGGCCTGCTGGACAAGCTCTGGGGAGAGTCCTGATGCGTCGCGTGATCCATCTCTCGGACCTGCATTTCGGCCGTACCGACGCGGCCATCATCGAACCGCTGATCGCGCAGATCCATGCGCTGCAACCCGATCTGGTGGTGGTCTCGGGCGACCTCACCCAGCGCGCGCGCAGCAGCCAGTTCCGGCAGGCGCGCCAGTTCCTGGATGCCTTGCCCACGCCCCAGCTGGTGGTGCCGGGCAATCACGACGTGCCGTTATTCAACGTGGCCGCGCGGCTGCTGCAACCGCTGCGCAAGTACAAGCGCTTTATCACGCCGGATCTGCAACCGCTGTACGTGGATGAGGAAATGGCCGTGGTCGGCATCAACACCGCCCGCTCGCTGACCATCCAGGATGGCCGCGTCAACGACCGTCAGATCGAGCTGGCGCGGCGCGAACTGGCGGCAGCAGGCGATCACCTGGTCAAGATCATCGTCACCCATCACCCCTTCGACCTACCACCCGGACCACAGCATCATGGCCTGGTGGGACAGGCGCTGCCAGCCATGCGCGCCTTCGCGCTGTGCGGCGCGGACCTGCTGCTGGCCGGCCATGTGCATGCCAGTTCGGCCGTCAGCAGCGCTGCGCGCTACCGTATCGCCGGCTATTCGGCGCTGGTCGTGCAGGCAGGGACAGCCACCTCGACCCGAGGCCGGGGCGAGGTCAATTCCTTCAACGCGTTACAGATCGAGGCGCATCAGATCGTGGTCCACCGACTGGGCTGGCACGCCGAAGAAAGATCGTTCGGGCTGGATGCGTCGCAGACCTTCGTGCAACGCGGCAGCGAATGGTTCGAACAACTGGCAGACGGCCAGATTGTCGCCGATCCGTAATTCCTGGTTCCTGATTACCCTGCTCAGCGCCTTGCGCGCTGATACCGGATCACATCCACCAACAGGAACAGCAACAGGCTAACGCCCATCAGCGGCAGGTTCCAGCCCAGCAGCAGCGCCAGCAGCAACACGCTGGCGCGCTGGGCCAGCGACATCTGCATGAACGCTGCCGACAGCGGCACCAGGCTGGCTCCGGCGGCCGGACGGCGACGCCACCACATCAGGTAGCCCAGTGCGATCAAGCCCGTGAGCGCCATGCCAAACGCTGCCATCAGGATCTGGTTGGCCACGCCGAACAGCACGCCCATGTGGGCATCCACGCCCCAGCGGACCAGCTTGGCGATCAGCGGGAAACTGGCGAAGTCTGCCCGGCTGGTGATCAGCATGCGGTCGGCATCGATGGCCACCGTATCGACCTGGGTCGGCCAGGAACGGTCCACCTCGCGCACGACCCAGGCTTGCTGCGCCGCACGCGGCGGACGGATCTCGATCTCGGCCGCGTCGATGCCGCCAGCGCGGGCGATCGACTGCACCATGTCAAAGCGCGCCGGGTCGTCCACCGCAGGCATGGCCATGGACATGCCGTGCGCGGCCATATGGTCGGCATGCTCGCCCATGCTCATGGCCGGTGCGCCTGGCTGCAACTGGGTCGATACCGATGGCGTGATCCAGCCCAACTGGGCGCGCATCAGGTTGACCCGCTCGCCGGCCCAGCGCGACCAGGTCAGGCCGGTGGCCGAAAAGAACACCAGACCGACCACGATCCACAGCCCCACCAGCGAGTGCAGCCGCCGCACCGTCAATGGACGCGCAGCAGTTGCACGGCTGCGGCTGCGGGCGCGCCACCATAGCCATACGCCGCCCAGCGCTCCCAGCCAGAGCCAGGAGGCCGCCAGTTCGCTGTAGTTGCGCCCAAAGTCACCCAGCATCAGGTTGCGATGCAGGTAATCCAGGGTGGTGCGCAGCGGCAGCACGCCGCTGGTGCCATAGACGATCAGGTCGCCGTGCACCTGCAGGCTGACCGGATCGACGAAGATGGCGCGGCTTTCCGAATCGCCCAGACCAGGCTGGCTGAACATGACGCGGGTATTCCATCCCTGCGCCTTGGCCGGTCGCACCGCGAACAGACGCGCCTGAGGGCCAAGGAAAGCCTGGGCCGCCTCAACCTGCGCGGCCAGCGGCTGGGCCGGGCCGGTCGAGGCATTCCTGAGCTGGGTGGCGTACAGGTGCGACTCGATCTGGGGCGTGAGCACATACAGCGTGCCGGTGAGCGCGGCCACCAGGATGAAGGGGCCGACGAACAGGCCAATGTAGAAATGCATGCGCAACAGCAGCGCCTGCAAGGCGGTCGCGCTTTGCCGACGTGCCGCCGCCTGGGTCTGGTCGGCGGGCTGGAAGGATTGGGTAGTCATCGAAAGGGGAAGCGCATCGCGCGCGCGCGGGCTGGCTGACGGAGAGCGCGCATTGTAGGTCTTGGCCGATGGACTGCGAATGCGGCAATTTGTCGCACCCAGGGGGCCGCTGCCATGAAAAAGAGCCGAGGGAAACCCCTGCGGCTCTTGCCTTGCACTCAACGGTGGACGCGACCAGAGGGCGCGCCGTCGGGCTTACAGCGGATTTTCGTCGATCCAGTCGCCCGAGAAATCGAGGATGTAGGCAATGGCCTCATCTTCGGTATCGAACTCGTTGGTCGGCGCCTTGCGCTGGTAGCGCAGCTTGCCGCTGCCATCCTTGCCCTCGTGGATCACGAAGCAGGCCATGAATTTACCGTTGTCGAGTTTTCTGAGCTCTGGAATGACGGCGTTTCCCCGGTACGGGAAGATCTGGGACATGTAACACACCTCCTTGTTGCGAGGCGCAATGCTAGCACATGCACGCCAGGCCCACCGATGCAGCACCCGCGCCCAACATTTGCAACTTGGTTGCATTTATGAGATATTCGCAACAAAGTTGCAAATTCTTGCTGACTTCGTTGCTTTGCCCCATTGGCTGGCCGCATCCATCCCCTGTTACCTGTTACCTGTTACTCATTCCCCATGACCTCCCCCCAACGCCAGGCCGGTGACCGCCGGCTCCCCGTGACTGTGCTCTCGGGCTTCCTCGGTGCAGGCAAGACCACCCTGCTCAATCACATCCTGCACAACCGCGAGGGCCGCCGCGTGGCGGTCATCGTCAATGACATGTCGGAAGTCAACATCGACGCCGCACTGGTGCGCGAAGGCGGCGCTGACCTTTCCCGCACCGAGGAAAAACTGGTGGAGATGAGCAACGGCTGCATCTGCTGCACCCTGCGCGAGGACTTGCTGATGGAGGTGCGCAAGCTGGCGCGCGAGCGCCGCTTCGATCAGTTGGTCATCGAGTCCACTGGCATCTCCGAACCGCTGCCAGTGGCTGAAACCTTTACTTTCAGCGATGAGGACGGCGCCAGCCTGTCGGATGTGGCGCGGCTGGACACCATGGTGACGGTGGTGGACGCCTTCAACTTCCTCAAGGATTACAGCTCCCAGGACAGCCTGGAACAGCGCGGCCAGTCCATGGGAGAAGAAGACAACCGCACCGTGGTGGATCTGCTGATCGAACAGATCGAATTCTGCGACGTGATCGTGCTCAACAAGCTGGATCTGGTGCAGACCGCCGACCTGGAGCGCCTGCACGCCATCCTGCACAAGCTCAATCCACGCGCCCGCATCGTGCGGGCCGAATTCGGCAAGGTCGAACTGGACCAGGTGCTGGACACCGGTCTGTTCGACTTCGAACAGGCCAGCCAGGCACCCGGCTGGCTGCAGGAACTGCGCGGCGAACACGTACCGGAAACCGAACAGTACGGCATCAGCAGCTTTGCCTGGCAGGCGCGCCGCCCCTTGCATCCGCAACGCTTCTTCGACCTGATCAATACGGAATGGCCGGGCGTGGTCCGTTCCAAGGGCTTCTTCTGGCTGGCTTCGCGCCCCACGCAGGCGGGCTCGTGGTCGCAGGCCGGCGCGGTGTGCCGGCACGGGCTGGCCGGCAAGTGGTGGGCGGCAGTGCCGCGGGAGCAGTGGCCGCAAGACCAGGAATCGGTCGATTTCATCATGGAGCACTGGGATAACAACGTCGGCGACGCGCGCCAGGAACTGGTCCTCATCGGCATGGCCATGGACCAGGATGCCCTGCGCGCCAGCCTGGATGCCTGCCTGCTGAGCGACGCCGAGATGGCCCAAGGACCGCTGGGCTGGGCGCGCATGCGCGATCCTTTCCCGCTGTGGGGGTGAGCATGCCAGCAGTCTTGCCCGACGTGGCGCGTGAAGAACGCGCCAGCATCGCCTTGCCGCTGGACTGGGTCGGCATGTGCGGCATCGCCCTGCCGGTGCGCCTGAACAGCGGCCAGATCGTACCGGCCAGCGCCGAGATCTCGGTGGATCTGCCCGATCCGCAGGCCAAGGGCATCCACATGTCACGCCTGTACCTGCTGCTGGATCGCTTCTCCACCCACGCCACGCTGACCCCGGCGGGGCTGCGCACGCTGCTGGGCCAGATGCGTGAGAGCCACGCCGACTGCGGTTCACGTGCGGCTTCGCTGCGCCTGGATTTTGCGCTGCTGCATCAGCGCCCGGCACTGGTCACGCCGGGACTGGCGGGATGGAAGAGCTATCCCGTCACGCTGTCCGCAGAGCTGCAGCAAGGGCATCTGCAACTCACCCTGCAGGTGCGCATCGCCTACTCATCCACCTGCCCCTGTTCGGCGGCGCTGTCGCGGCAGGCGCTGCAGGACGCCTTTGCCAGCCAGTTCGGGCCGGACGCGACGCTGGCCCAGCCGGCCATGCTGGACTGGCTGGCACGCCATGGCAGCCGGGCCACGCCGCACAGCCAGCGCAGCTACGCCGACCTCGCTATCACGATCGCGCCCGACGCCACCGAGCTCCCCCTGCTGGCGCTCATCGATACTGCCGAAGAGGCCCTGGGCACGCCCGTGCAGACTGCCGTGCGGCGCGCCGATGAACAGGCGTTTGCCTTGGCCAATGGCGCTAACCTGATGTACGTGGAAGATGCGGCAAGGCGGCTGCGCCAGGCGGTAGAGAAGCGCTTCGGCGCTTGCGCGGCAAGGGTCAGTCATGTCGAGAGCCTGCACGCGCACGACGCCGTGGCGGCGACGGCATCCCCGGGATGGTCCGGCCAGTTGCGCTGATTCCCGTAGGCCATCACGGCAGGCTGGCCCCCGGGGAAGATCCGGGGTATCGTGATGGCCTGTCTTGCGTAAATGATTTCCATGATTTCCACCTCGCTCCCCTCTTCCCTGCAACGCTTCCAGTATGCTGCCTTCGAACCCGGTCCGCGCCTGTTGGTGCTGGGCGCGGTGCATGGCAATGAAACCTGCGGCACGCAAGCCATCACGCGCCTGCGGCATGAACTCGACAGCGGCCAGTTGAACCTGGTGCGCGGCCTGCTGACGCTGGTGCCGGTCACCAATGCGCTGGCCTATGCGCGCCGGCAGCGCCAGGGCGAGCGCAACCTGAACCGCAACCTGCGCCGGCATCCAGAGCCGGCCAACTTCGAGGACCGCATCTGCAATGTGCTCTGCCCGTGGATCGACGAGCACGACGTGCTGCTGGATCTGCATTCCTTCCACACCGGCGGCATGCCGTTTGCCATGCTCGGTCCGCTGGACAACGACGACAGCGTCGAGCCCTTCTCCCACGCCGCTGCCGAACAGCGCATGGTGGCGCACCTGGGTTGCCAGCGCGTGGTCGAGGGATGGATGAGCGCCTATGTGCGTGGCGTGGAGCGCCGCCGCCAGCAGGCGCGGGTGGTATCGCCGGACCTGCTCGACACGCAGTATGGCGTGGGCACCACCGAATACGCACGCAGCCGTGGCCTGTATGGCGTGACCCTGGAATGCGGACAGCATGACGACCCGCAAGCGCCGGAGGTGGCCTATCAGGCGATCCGCCAGACGCTGGCGCTGCATGGCATGATCGACGCGCCATTGGCCGCGCCACCGGGCAAGATCGAGATCATCCGGCTAGTCGATGTGATCGACATGGAACACCCGGAAGACCGCTTCCAGCGCGAATGGTCCAGCTTCGACCGCGTGCGCGCCGGCGAGCTCATCGGCCAGCGCCATGGCGGCGAGCCGGTATGCGCCCCCGGAGAGGGCTACATTGTCTTTCCCAATCCGCGCGCGCTGCCGGGCAATGAATGGTTCTATTTCGGCGTGGACAGCGACCGCCGGCTCTGAAAGCGCCGACAGCGCTTCGCCGCTGCGCTCAGGCGCAGTCCAGCGCGTAGAAGCGGGTATCGACCACCATCACCGGAAAGGCCGCCGGCAGCTCGTGCTGCTCGATGCGCCTGAAGCCATTCTTTTCGTAGAAGCGATGCGCGGCCAGGAACTTGGCCGTGGTGCCGAGCAATATCTGGCGTACCCCTTGCGCGCGCGCCCAGGCAATGGCGCCTTCCAGCAGGCGCGCCGCCGTGCCATGCTCCCTGCCGCGATGACTGGCGGCCACGAACATCTTGCGCAGGGCCACCTGCTCATTGCCGATATCGAGCAGCGCAATCGTACCGACCACCTTGCCTTCATCGAGTGCCACCCAGAAGTTGCCCCGCCCCTTCTGGTAGAAGCCGGAGATATCCTTCAGGTCCGGCTGGCCCTCCAGCGTGATGGGAATATCGAACTCCTGTTGCTGAATCGGCAGGATGACATCGACCACGCCGCTGGCGTGGTCGGGAGAAAAAGCCAGTATCTGGGTCATAGGTTCAAATAGGTTCAACTCAGTGAAATCCGAGGCATCAGTCCGCCAGCTCATGGCCGGGCGTCAGCTCCCAGCAGCGCGGACTGTGGGCGAAACCGATGCGGGCGTAATAATCGGTGGCGTCGGGCGCAGCCAGCAGGCGCAGGCGGCAGTGCGGTCCGAGCCGGCTGCGCGCATGGCGGATCAGTTCCTTGCCGATACCCTGGCGCTGGTAGCTTTCATCCACGGCCAACTCCGACATATAGCAGGCATAGACGAAATCGGTCACGCAGCGCGCCACGCCGATGAGGCGCTCGCCATCCCAGGCGGTGGCGATGAGGTTGGCGTGCTCGACCATGGCTTGCATGCAGTGGCGATCTTCCAGCGGACGGCGCGCACCCAGCGAGGTGCGGGAGAGGATATCGATGAATTGCTCCACCGTGATGCGGTGGTCAGTGCGATAGACGATGGGCATGCGCGGACTCGCTGATGATCGAAGCCGCCCACGTTAACACAAAACGCCGACGCTCATCTAGCGGATCGCCCATGCAGGCGTAGCGCACCCGGCCCCGGTTTCAGGCGTCAAAACCGAGGCGCGGTGCAGAAAACGTCAATTGCCACTCAAGCGTTCTTCCACTGCGGGCTGCGCTTTTCGAGGAAAGCCTGGACGCCTTCCTTCTGATCCTGCGTATCGAACAGATCGACAAACAGTTCGCGCTCGGTCTGCAGGATCGTCCCCAGGGGATTGTGGCGCGCCCCCTGGATCAGCTGCTTGCTGGCCGCCACCGAAGAGGGGCTCTGCTTTTCCGCCTGCCGGGCCAGCGCCAGGGCGCGCTCGCGGGCCTGGCCACGCGGCACCACTTCTTCCACCAGGCCGATGCGCAGGGCAGTCTCGGCATTGACGCGCTCGCCGCACAGAATCATGCGCTTGGCCCAGCCCTCGCCCACCAGCCAGGGCAGATTCTGGGTGCCGCCGGCACAAGGCAGCAAGCCCACCGCCGCTTCGGGCAGGGCCATCTGGGCCTGTTCCTCGGCGATGCGGATATCGCAGGCCAGCGCGCACTCCAGGCCGCCGCCCATGGCATAGCCGTTGATGGCCGCGATGGAAACGCCACGAAATGCCGAGAGCGTCTCGAAGGCTTCGCCGAAGCGGCGCGCCATCTCGCGGGCCATGGCCTTGTCGCCGTCTGCAAACAGCTTCAGGTCGGCGCCGGCCGAGAAAAATTTCTCGCCTTCGCCAGTCACGACCAGAGTGTAGATGTCGCGGTCGGCGTTGAGGTCCGCGACCAGTCGCGTCAGGTCGGCCAGCGCCTCGCGGGTCCAGGTGTTGGCGGGGGGATTGGACAGGGTCAGTACGGCGGTGTGGCCGCTCTTTTCCAGCTTCAGGTTGGTGTAGGTGCTCATGCTCTTCCTTGCAAGGGGTCAGCGGATATCGTCGAGGTTGTCGCGGTCAAGCAGCTTGCGCGAAATGATGACGCGCATGATTTCATTGGTGCCTTCCAGTATCTGGTGGACGCGCACATCGCGGAAATAGCGTTCCAGCGGGTATTCGCGGATGTAGCCATAGCCGCCGTGCAATTGCAGGGCCTCGTTGCAGACCCGGAATCCCAGGTCGGTGGCCAGCCGCTTGGCCATGGCGCAATAGGTGGTTGCCTCGGGCGAGCCGGCATCGAGCTTGGTGGCGGCCAGGCGCACCATCTGGCGCGCCGCCACCAGCTCGGTCTGCATGTCGGCCAGCTTGAATTGTAGCGCCTGGAAGTCAGCGATAGGACGGCCGAACTGCTTGCGCTCCTTCATGTAGGCATGCGCCGCATCCAGCGCCGCCTGGGCCGCGCCCACCGAACAGGTGGCGATATTGATGCGCCCGCCGTCGAGTCCCTTCATGGCAAAGATGAAGCCCTGCCCCTCTTGCCCCAGCAGATGGTCGGCCGGCACCTTGACGTTGTCGAAACTGATGGTGCGGGTGGGCTGGCTGTTCCAGCCCATCTTGCTTTCCTTCTTGCCATAGCTGACGCCCGGCGCATTGCCCGGCACCACGATGGCCGAAACGCCGCGTGCGCCTTCGCCGCCGGTGCGCGCCATCACCACCAGCACATCGGTGCTGCCCGCGCCGGAGATGAAGGCCTTGGAACCGTTGAGCACATAATGGCCGTCTTCCAGGCGCGCGGTGGTCTTGAGCGAGGCGGCATCGGAACCCGCGCCGGGCTCAGTGAGGCAGTAGGAACCGATCTTGCGGCCTGCGGCCAGCTGTTCGCACCACTGCGCCTTCAGCGAAGGCTGGCCCCAGCTGGCGATCATCCAGCTGACCATGTTATGGATGGTGAGATAGGCCGCCGTGGAGGTGCAGGCCCGCGCCAGCTCTTCAAAGACCACCGTGGCATCCAGCCGCGAGAGGCCCAGGCCACCGTCGTCCTCGGGCGTATAGAGCCCGCAGAAACCCAGTTCACCCGCCTTGGCGATCACATCCAGGGGGAAATGTGCCTCCTCGTCCCACTTGGCGGCGAACGGCGCCATCTCGCCGGCCGCGAAGTCGCGCGCGCTCTGCTGGAAGGCCAACTGGTCCTGGCTCAGTTCAAAATCCATGCTTGTCTCCTGTTCGTTGTTTTGTCTTGACCAGGCGGGCTCAGGGCATCCCGCCGATGGCTAGTAGCTTAATGGAATTGACGCCCGGCAGTTGTCACTGGGGCGACATTGCCCGCAAGGCGGCGCTGGTGCTGGTGCTGATGCTGGCGCGGGTTCAGGCCACCTTCATCGCCGGCTGGCCAGCTGCTGCGAAGGCTGCCAGCAATTGCTGCTGGCGCGTGCGCATGGCTTGCACCGCCTGAAGCTTGACGTGACCGTAGCCGCGCACCTGTTCCGGCAACTGCGCCAGTTGGATGGCCGTGGCCAGGTTGGCGGTCGTCAGAAGTGGCAACAAGCTGAGCACCAGTTGGCGGTATTGCACGATCAGCTCGCGCTCCATACGCCGCTCCTCGGTGCGGCCGAACAGATCCAGCAGCCCGCCGCGCACGCCCTTCATGCGCGCCAGCAGCTTGAAGGCCTGCATCATCCAGCCGCCGTAGCGGGCCTTGAGCAGATGGCCTTGACCATCCTTGCGGGCAAAGAGGGGTGGCGCAAGATTGAAACTGAGCGTGAAGTCACCCTCGAACTGCTGCGCCAGTTCCTTCTGGAACTGGCCATTGGTATAGAGCCGCGCCACTTCATATTCGTCCTTGTAGGCCATCAGCTTGGAGAGGTTGCGCGCCACTGCCGCAGCCAAGCGGTCTGAACCCAGCGCAGCTTCTGCGGCGCGCACAGCCTCCACCACCTCAAGGAACTGGGCGGCATAAGCCACATTCTGGTAGTCGGTGAGCAGGCTCACGCGGCGCTTGATGAGCTGGTCCAGGCTCTGCGGCAGATGCAGCAGCACCGGTTGCGCCGGCACGGCGATCTGCTCCACCCTGGCCAGATCGACGGCGGCGCGGCGACCCCAGGCGAAAGCAGTCTTGTTGGCCGGCACGGCCACGCCGTTGAGCTCGATGGCGCGCAACAGCGATGCCTCCGTCAGCGGCAGCTCGCCGCGCTGCCAGGCATAGCCGAGCATGAAGAGGTTGGTTGCGATGGAGTCGCCCATGAGCGCGGTGGCCAGGCGCGTGGCATCGATGAAATCGGCCTGCTGCCCCACCGATTCGACGATCAGCGCCTTGACCTCCTCGACCGGGAACTGCCAGTCCGGATTCTTGGCGAACTGCCCCGGCGGTTGCTGGTGCAGGTTGACCACCGCCCGCGTGCGGCCTGGCCGCATCTTGGAAATGGCATCGAAAGCGCCAGCGGTGAGCATGTCGCAACCCAGCACCAGATCGGCCTCACCGGTGGCGATGCGCTGGGCGCGGATGGCATCGGGACGTGCCGCGATGCGTACGTGCGAGGTCACCGAACCATTCTTTTGCGACATGCCCGTCATGTCCAGCACCGACGCGCCCTTGCCCTCCAGGTGCGCGGCCATGCCCATGAGCGCACCGATGGTGATCACGCCGGTGCCACCGACGCCATTGATGAGGATGTTGAACGGCGTATCGCAGGCCGGCAACACCGGCTGCGGCAAAGGACCGAAGCCGTCGCCGGCATCCTGCGGGGACAGGCCGGTGCGCGACTTTCTGGGCTTGCCCCCAGTCACGGTCACGAAACTGGGGCAAAAGCCCTTCACGCAGGAATAATCCTTGTTGCAGGAAGACTGGTCGATGACGCGCTTGCGCCCCAGTGCTGTCTCCAACGGCAGGATCGACGTGCAGTTGGATTGCGCGCCGCAATCGCCGCAACCCTCGCAGACGGCGGAGTTGATGAAGAGCCGCTCGTTGGGATCGGGATAGTCCCCTTTTTTGCGGCGACGCCGCTTCTCGGCGGCGCAGGTCTGGTCATAGATGATGACGCTCACGCCGGGCAGCTCGCGCAGTTCGCGCTGGACCGCATCCATTTCCTTGCGGTCGTGTACCGTGACCGCCGCAGGCAGGCTGGAACGGTCGGCGTAACGGCCAATGTCTTCGGAGACCAGCGCAATGCGCTGCACACCCTCGGCAGCCATCTGCTGGGCAATCATCGGCACCGACACGGTGCCATCGACGGGCTGGCCGCCGGTCATGGCCACGGCGTCGTTGTAGAGGATCTTGTAGGTCATGTTGACCTTGGCCGCGACGGCGGCGCGAATGGCCAGATACCCCGAATGGAAGTAAGTGCCATCGCCCAGGTTGGCGAACACATGCGGCACCCTGGAGAACGGGGCCTGCCCGATCCACGGCGCGCCCTCGCCGCCCATGTGGGTGGTCAGCTTGTTGAATTCGGGATAGATCGCCGTGGCCATCACGTGGCAGCCGATGCCGGCCAGCGCAAAGCTGCCTTCTGGCACACGGGTGGAAGTATTGTGTGGGCAGCCCGAGCAGTAATAGGCCGGGCGCGGCGGCGTGTTCACCGCCTTGGACAGCACCGCATCCTTGGCATCGAGGAAGGCCAGGCGCGCCTTGATCAGGTCGCTGGTATGGAAGCGCGCGATGCGCGCCGCGATCACGCGGGCGATCTGCGCCACCGAGAAATCGGCCTTGGAGGTCAGCAGCCACTCGCCGCGCGGCGCTACCCACTCGCCCTTTTCGTCGAACTTGCCGATCACGCGCGGACGCACATCGTCGCGCCAGTTGTAGAGCTGCTCCTTCAACTGGTATTCGACCATCTGGCGTTTTTCTTCCACCACCAGGATTTCGTCCAGGCCCTGCGCGAATTCGCGCACGCCATCCGGCTCCAGCGGCCAGGGCATGGATACCTTGAAGAGCCGCAGTCCGATCTCGGCAGCGAAGGCTTCGTCGATGCCCAGCTCGGACAAGGCTTCCAGCACATCGAGATAGGATTTTCCCGAAGCGATGATGCCCAGCCGCGCCTTGGGGCTGTCGATCATCACGCGGTTCAGACGATTGGCGCGGGCATAAGCCAGCGCGGCATAGATCTTGTAGTCCTGCATCAGCGCTTCCTGCTTGCGCGCCTGCACGCCCAGGGTATCGGTGGACAGCCGCGCATTGAGGCCGCCTTCGGGCATGACGAAGTCGCTGGGCAGGCTGATCTCGACGCGGAAGGGATCGGCGTCGACCGAGGCGCTCGACTCGACAGTATCGGCAAGGGCCTTGAAGCCCACCACGCAGCCGGAATAGCGCGACATGGCCCAGCCATGCAGGCCCAGATCGAGATATTCCTGCACATTGCAGGGATAGAGCATCGGGATCATCGATGCCGAAAAGATGTGGTCCGACTGGTGCGGCAGCGTCGAAGAATACGCACCATGGTCGTCACCGGCCACCAGCAGCACGCCGCCATGGGCCGAGGTGCCAGCGTGGTTCATGTGCTTCAACACATCGCCGCAGCGGTCCACGCCTGGCCCCTTGCCGTACCACATGGCATAGACGCCATCGTAGTCGGAGGGGCCGATCAACTTGACCTGTTGCGTGCCCCATACGGCAGTGGCGGCCATATCTTCGTTGACGCCCGGCTGAAACTTCACGCGATGCGCCGCCAGATGCGGCTGGGCGTGCCAGAGCGCTTCATCCAGTCCACCCAGGGGCGAGCCGCGATAGCCCGAAATGAAGCCGGCCGTGTTCAGGCCCGCTGCGCGGTCGCGCATCTGCTGCAGCATCGGCAGGCGCACCAGAGCCTGGATGCCAGAGAGATAGATGGCGCCTTCGGTGGCGGTGTATTTGTCGTCCAGGCTGACCGGGGCCAGCGGGACATCATCGGTAGAGGGTGCGAGGGCGGTAGGCAAGCCGTCTTTCGCAAGGTGGTCCGCTTCTGCGGAAGGGACCGGCCAGTGAGCGCTCACTTGGGTCGCAGCCTGGGCGCAGCCGCCAACGCCTTCTACGGTAGGCGTGGTCGCTGCGGCAGGCTCAGCTGCCGAACGGATCTGCATTGCTTGTCTCCAAAATTTTTGTTTCAGATAGCGTCTGCCATTACTGCGCCGGGTACGGTGCATCACTGCCAGACACTTCGACCGTGGTAGCGGTCAACACAACAATCTCCGTCTCGAAAACTGCTGTGACTGAAGTCTATCCGCAAGGCCGGAGAATCCGGAAATACCGAATGGGGATAGGGGTATAAGGAAAAACGATGACCCACCCTTTTGCGGAAAAAACTACGGAGGAAACTACGGAAGAAAAAATGGACTATCGCAACTTGCTGCTCAGCAATCTCAACGCCGCCACGAAGAACCGCCATTCCACACGCCAAGTCGCAGATCTCCGAGCACATCACCATCAGCCTCGGCGTGAGCACCATCGTGCCCTCGCCCATGGGCCAGCGCATCGCCTTCCTGGAACAGGCCGACCGTCGCCTGTACCGCGCCAAACAGTTAGGCCGTGACTGTATTGCCGTGGATGAATGAACTGTACCTGTCTCGCAGCGAAGGCCGTCGCTACAATCGGCCTTTCCGCCTCCCATGGCGGCCTACTCAACCCGCTGCGAGACTTCCATGCCTGCCACCTACGCCTACCGCCTGCTCAACGTCTTTGCCGAATCGACCTTCGGCGGCAATCCTCTGTGCGTGTTCGAAGATGCGCGTGGCCTCGACGAGGCCACCATGCTGGCGCTGGCCCTGCAATTCAATCTTTCCGAGACCACCTTCATCCTGCCCTCCAGCGTAGCCGACAAGCGCGTACGCATCTTCACCACGGGCTATGAAATGCCTTTTGCCGGCCACCCCACGCTGGGCAGCGCGCACGTGGTGCGTGAGCTGCTTGGGGGCGGCGATGCGCTGACGCTGGAATTCAAGGCGGGCGTGGTCCCGGTGCAGGCACACGGCGATATCTGGACCTTTACCGCCCCCTGCCCGGGCGGCCCCAAGACCACACCCTCGCCGCTCTCCCGCGCGCAGACGGCAGCACTGCTGGGACTGCAGGAGAGCGACCTGGCCGCCGATCCGCTGTGGGTCGATACCGGCGCCGACCAGTTCCTGGTGCCGCTGAAGACGCCCGAGGCAGTACGCCGCGCTGCGCCCGACAGCAGCCGTCTGGACCAATGGCCGGTCAGCAGCCTGGGTCGCAAGACCGCCTACCTGTTTGCCTTCGATCCTGCCGAACCAGGACAGGTGCTGTCCCGCTATTTCTTCACCAAGCAAGGCGGCGGCGTGGCCGAAGACCCCGGCACCGGTTCGGCCTGCGCCAACCTGGGCGGCTGGCTGATCGCCAACGGCCACGCGCTGCCGGCGCGCCACGCCATCGACCAGGGCGCGGCAGTGGAACGGCCCTCGCGGCTGTACCTGGAGGTAGGGGCCGATGGGGCAATCCAGGTCGGCGGACGCGTCATCGAGATCGGCCGTGGCAGCGTCACCATTGAGCCAGTAGGCCGCACGCTGCTGGCCTGAGGCAACCAGCGCGTCAGCATGACGGATGACGCGGGTTGATCTGATCTTGCCCCTGCCCCCTGGTGCAGGGGTAGTCATCCTGACATCTGACATCTTCATGACAAGGCTGGCCTCGTTGCGCCCACGCTGCCACACGGTGCAAGCCCCCCCCCTTCATTGTGTTGCGCATTGGAATATGGTCGGGTAACATCCCCCGACGTCGATCCGGCGCTGAGCCAGTGCTGCTGCGCCTTCCGGCATCAATGTGGAGGCAAGTTGTCATACCACATGAGCACCTGAGCCATCGGGTCCGGAGATCGGCGAGCAACAAGACGGCCGCAGCGCGGTCGTTCAGGGAGGGATGAGGGAGGGGCTGGAACGCATCGTTGCGCCATGGCTCGGCCGCATCCGAATGTCGAGCATCCATTGGGGGGCAGTATTTTCAGTCATTTCTTTCGCCAGCGCGTCCTGCGCGCCTGCGCGAGCGCGGTCACACTGAGTCTGGCCCTCTTTGCCTCCCCCGCCATCCATGCCGCCGATTCCGGCGCCGCATCCGGTCCGGACTGCTCGCGCCCCTACACGCTGGCGCTGCATGATCACGGCCTGCTTTACTCTGCCGCCACCGATACCGGTATCGACAAGGACTTCGCCGATGAGCTGATCCGCCGCAGCGGCTGCAAGGTCAATGTAAGCCTCATGTCGCGTGCGCGCATCTGGCAACTGATCGAATCGGGGGCGCTGGATTTCAGTCTGTCCGGTATCACCAATGCGCAGCGCGACCAGTTCGCCTCATTCGCCTGGTACTTCAGCAACAAGTACTACCTGCTGGTGCGCAAGGATGCCGGCATCGCGCAACTGTCCGACGTCGCCCGCAACGAGCGCTTCCAGTTGGGCGTCATCCGTGGCTTCCGCTACAGCGCCAATGCCAACCGCATGGTGGACCAGCTCTCCAGCGCCAACCGTGTCAGCCAAGCTGGCGGACTGGAGCCGCTTTATGACGCACTGCTGCTCAACCGCATCCAGGGCATGATCATGGAGCCCTTCGACTACCCGGTGGTGCAAGAGAAACGCATCCGCGACGTCACCAGCATCATCAGCTTCGACGACCCCTCGGTGCCGCACGGGCTGATCATGTCGCGCAAGGCCTTGTCCGCCACCGAGCAGGACAAGTGGCGCGCGCTGGTCGATGGCATGCTGGCCGATGGCACGGTGCTGCGCATCTTCCAGAAATACTTCAATGCTGAACTGGCTGCGGCCATGGTTCAGTTCCAGAGCAAGCCGTGAACTGGATACGCCTGATCCTGCTGCCGCTGGTGATCCTGGTCACCGGATTGGGCGTGACCTGGACCGCCTGGAACCACGAGCGCGAGGCTGCCAACAAGGAACTGCATACGCAATTCGCCTCGGTGCTGCGCGAAACCGTCAGCCGGATCGAACAGCGCATGGCCTCCTACGAACAGATGCTGCATGGCGTGCAGGGTCTGGTAGCGGCCACTGGCGCGATTGACCGGGCGCAGTTCCGCGACTATGTGCAGGCACTCAACCTGGATGCCAATTTCTCCGGCATCCAGGCCATCGCCATGGAAGAGTGGGTGCCGGCCTCGACCTTGCCCGCGCACCTGGCGCGCATGGAGCGCCAGGGACTGGAAGGCGGCTACCGCATCTGGCCATCCGGCGAACGCAGCGCCTATGCCCCGACCGTGCTGCGCGAACCCTATGTGGGACGTAACCGCACGCCCTTCGGTTTTGACCAATGGTCCGATCCGGTGCGTCGCAGCGCCATGGAAAAGGCGCGCGATTCCGGCATGGCCACCATCTCCGGCAAGGTCGAGGTGCTGGCCGCCGATGGCGAACGCTACCCCACCTTCATGATGTACATGCCGCTCTACGAGCGCGGCACACGCCCGGCCACCATCGCACAGCGGCGCGCCAGCCTGGTCGGCTGGGTCCATGCCACCTTCCGCATGAGCGACGTCATCGCCAGCCTCTACGGCGAGAATACGCACACCATCAATTTCTCCCTCTACGATGGCGTGCAGGCTACGCCCCAGGCCCTGCTCTATCAGTCGCGCCAGCACGACGAACGGCCCCAGCAGGCAAGCCTGTCAGCCGATGAATACCTGGTCGTCGGCAACCACAACTGGACCCTGTCGCTAAGTACCAGCGCAGCCTTCCATGCGCAGTTCGGCCGCAATGCCGAGCCCCTGATCGCCACCACCGGCATCGCCATGAGCCTGAGCCTGGCCTTGCTGGCCTGGCTGATGGTGTCGAGCCGGGTGCGGGCGGTGCGACTGGCGCAGAAGATGACAGTGGAGCTGCGCACCAGCGAAGAACAGTTCCGCGCCATCGCCGATTGCACCGTCAACTGGGAAGTCTGGTGGGGCCTGGATGGGCGGCCACGCTGGATCAACCATGCGGTGCTGGACTACACCGGCTATACGGTGGACGAATGCCTGGCCATGGAAGACTTCATCGGCAGCATCGCCCATCCGGAAGACGAGCCGCGCATCCGCGCCGAACTGGCCCGCTGCATGGACGGCCAGAAGCGGGAGGACGTCGAACTGCGCTGCGTGCGCAAGGATGGCACGGTATTCTGGCTGGCGCTATCGTCGGCTCCCATTCATGATGCGCAGGGCCGCTTCACGGGTTTTCGCACCAGCAGCCGCGACATCACCGACCGCAAGCAGATCGAGGCCGAGCTGCGCATCTCGGCAGTGGCTTTCGATTCGCGCGAGGGCATGCTCATCACCGATG
>Ga0160495_100477_pt1 | contig 19320 bp, 17 predicted proteins | sample DID4MG_4_FD_108251 | JGI IMG/M metagenome (GOLD analysis project Ga0160495, IMG submission 108251) | Enriched soil microbial communities from UW Madison campus, WI, USA - DID2933_E24_FP4 MG | ecosystem: Environmental > Terrestrial > Soil > Unclassified | place: USA: Madison, Wisconsin | collected... | reverse complement strand
TCCCGACCCCGGCGGCCTGTAGCCCCTGTTCCACTGACGCGGGTAGCGTGGACATGCAACTCTCCTCAAATGTTCAAAACGGCGCCAGGCATGCTGGATACCATACCAGTGGTGACCGGCGACACGATGCAAGAGCCGGGCCTTCAGTACGGGGGGTGGGGAACACGGCGCGGTGCGCCAGGTAGTCGGCGTACTTGGGCGGCTCCACACCCAGCAATTCTTCGCGGATGCGCGAGTTTACGCCATCGGCACCGATGACGATATCGGCTTCTTAGGAGCGGCCACTCGCCGCGCAATGTCCCGGGCACAGAACCAGGCGCACGCCAAACCCTCAGCGGCGGCACGGTCGATGGCGGGGAAGCCCCGGCGCAGTGAGCCGATTGCTCCGACGGGTTCGAGGGCTGTACGCCCGTCGGTTCAGATGCCGCTGAACCAGTTATATCCCTGGTCTTCCCAATAGCCGCCGGGATTCTGGTTGCTCACGAAAATGGCCACCACATGCTTGGGATTCTTGAAGCCCAGCTTGGTCGGCACGCGCACCTTGAGCGGATAGCCATACTGCGTCGGCAAGGCCTCCTTGCCGAAGTCGAGCGCGAGGATGGTCTGCGGATGCAGTGCAGTGGGCATGTCCAGGCTGGAGTAATAACGGTCGGCACATTTGAAGCCGACATACTTCGCCGTCAGGTCCGCACCCACGGCCTGCAAGAAAAGCCGCAGCGGCACGCCCGACCACTGGCCGATGGCGCTCCAGCCTTCGATACAGATGTGGCGCGTGATCTGCCCGGCCTGCGGCAGCGCGCGTAGTTGCTCCAGGGTCCAGCTGCGCTTGTCGCTGACCAGCCCGGCGACTTCCAGCCGCCAGTCGCTGCCATCGATGTCGGGGGCATTGAACTCGTCATAGAAGGCGTTGAACGGGAAGGGATGGGTAATCTGGCTGGCCGCATAGGTAGGGGCCAGTTTCTGGCTGCGGAACAACAGTGCCTGCACTCGGTCATTCCAGCGCGACATGGCCCACAGCACCTTGTCCACGCTATCGTTGTCCTGCAGGTCGCAGCCCGAAAGCATCGACAGCGCACCCAGCGACAGCGCAGAGCGCAGCATGAGCCGGCGCTGCACCTTCACCAGCGCCGGACGATGGTCGGCCAGCAGGATCTTTTTCTTCTTGGAGGTGTTACGGTCATCCTGGTCGTTCATGATGCACTGGCCTTGTCGTCGCGACCTCCGGTCAGCATCGGGATGAGCGTCCTGGGTACGATGGCCACCAGGGCCAGGTGTACTACCACAAAGGCAGCGATGCCGGCCATCGCCGCGAAATGTACTTTCCGGGCAACGTCGAAGCCGCCGAAGAGATCGGCCAGCCAGTCCAGCTGCACCGGCTTCCACAGCGCCAGTCCCGACAGCACCACCAGCACGCCCAACAGGATCACCGCCCAGTACAGCAGCTTCTGCACGGCGTTATAGACGCCGGGCTGGTGCGGCAGACTCAAGCGCAGCGCCTGCACAGCATCGCGCCAGACATCGGTGGCGCGCAGCGGCAGCAGGTGGCGGCGGAAGTGGCCGCTCAAACCGCCATAGAGCAGATAGAACAGCCCATTGGCCACCAGCAGCCACATCGCCGCGAAGTGCCAGGCGATGGAACCGCCCAACCAGCCGCCCAGGGTCATCCAGGAAGCAAACTTGAAGGGAAAGATGGGCGAGGCGTTGTAGATGCCCCAGCCACTGCCGATCATGCAGGCGATGGCCACGGCATTGAGCCAGTGGGCAATGCGCGCGGCCAGCGGGTGAAGAGCGGGAGCTCGGGACATCGTCGCCACCCTCTTCACATGGGCGGGGTAATGCCGTTCTTGCCAGCGCTCACGCTAGCGGCAGTGAGGCTGCCATCAGCATTCTTGCGCGCGCGCACTACCACCTTCACGCCAGCGGCCAGCAGTGAACGGTCGCCGGCTTCGATGCTGACCACCGGCACATCCTCGGGGACCACGATCTTCTTCTCGCCGTTCTTGTACTTCAGCGTCAGGGTGCGGCCATTGCTGGCGATGACGTCGCCCACGGTGCCATTGGTCATGGTGCTGTTGGGCACAAGGTCGAAGGGACGATGGCCATCGCCGGTGCCGGCCATGGCCGGCGGGAAGACGTGGACTTCCAGCGCCTTCTGGGAGCCGTCAGGCTGCGGAATGCCCGCTGCGCCGATGTAGCTGCCGGGCTTGATGTCGTTGATGTTGGCAATGGAGATGGCGGCGACCCGGGTGTCCTTGTCCAGCGCCACGTTCTGCTCAGCGCCCTTGCTGCTCTTGACGACCAGTTGATCCTTGCCAACCGAGACGATGGTGCCACGAATACCAACCAGCGCCGGCGTTTGCGCCAGCGCCGCAGAAGCGAACAGGTGACTGGCCAGCAGCGCCGGGATCAGTGCACCGCGAAAGACTTGGGGCAGAGTTTTCATCATGGGGACCTGGAAGACGTCATTGAAGGGGAGCCTGATTCTAGGCACGCCAGCACGTCATTCGGATGACATTTGAGTGACAAAAATGTCATCTTTCCCCCATGGCCGCAGCAGCGCGGCCACGCCCCTCGGCAGCGTTCCTGCTGAGGGGCGCAATGCCTGCGGAGTAGTAGGAGCAGCAGCGTCAGTTGTCCTGATGCACCCAGTTGAAGCTCAGCGCGGCCGGCTTTTCACCCACGCTGACCTTGCTGGTCTTCTTGACGCCGTTGTAGATGGCGCTGACCTCATATTCGCCGGCAGGCAGCTTCAGGTTGGTCATCGGTCCGGCGCTGGGCAGGGAGAAGACGCTCTTGCCGTGCAGGTCGCTGACGCTGAGCTTGACGTTGCTGACGAAAGCACCGTCTTTGGCTTCGGAAAACAGCAGGCGCAGGTTGTAGTCCTTGGCCGCCTCGCGCAGCTTGTGCTGTTCGCCGGCGCCGATGCCGCCGTTCATGTAGGCCACCGCGCCCTGCATGTCCTGGGCGTGGGTGAGCGGTGCAGCCATGCCAGCGAGGCCGAAGACGATAGCGCTGATGGCGGTGATCTTGTTGATGTCCATGATGGCTCCTTATCGTGGTTCAGGATGAAAAGCGCGCCGCCTTAAGGGCGGTGGACCGGACCTTCCCTGCGGTCGGGCTTCCGATGGATTCACTGTAGGACGGCAGAATTAAGAAAGACTTAATGCAGACATCAAGGGAAAAGAAAAATTGCCGACCGTGGCGCAAGCTGCGGCAGTGCGGCGTCCACTGATGCAATTTGCATCACTCCCAGCGCCCATCCCTCTCTCCCCAAAAAACAGAAAATCCTTTTTTTTCAACAACTTATAACCACTTCCAAAGCAAGGCCGAGCTTGGCACGCCTCTTGCCATTGCGTACTTGTCGCGCCATGCCAGGCGCGTCCAACGACATCAATAACTGGAGACTTCATGCACATCCCAAGCACTGGCGGGGACGACCTCGCCCATGGCGATCGCATCAATGCGCTGGAACAGGCGCTGATGCTGGGCAAGACCGACCGCCGCCAATTCATGAAACTGGCTGCCGCGCTGGGCCTGAGCGCCACTGCCATCGAAAGCATGGCGCAACAGGCCGAGGCCATCGCCAGCAACCAGGCCGAGCGCACCCGCGAACTGCGAGCGCAGTACGACTACATCGTGGTCGGTGCCGGCTCATCCGGCTGCGTGGTCGCCAGCCGCCTGTCCGAGAATCCCGATGTGAGCGTGCTGTTGCTGGAGGCAGGGGGAAGCGACGAGGTCGCCAGCATTCTTGATCCCGGAATCTGGTACACCAATCTCGGCAGCGAGCGCGAATGGGGCGACAAGTCGCTGCCGCAGCGCCACCTGCACCAGCGCACCCTGAGCCTGGCCATGGGCCGCGCCATCGGCGGCGGCAGCAGCATCAACGTGATGGCCTATGCGCGCGGCCACAAGAGCGACTATGACCACTGGGCGGCCGAGGCCGGCGATGCGGCCTGGAACTACGATCATGTGTTGGCCATCTACAAGCGCATCGAAGACTGGCAAGGCGCGCCCGATCCGGCCTATCGCGGCCAGGGCGGCAATGTCTGGGTCCAGCCGGCCAAGGATCCCAACCCCATTGCCCCGGCCATGAAGCGCGCCGCCGCAGCCATTGGCATCCCCTCCTACGATGATCACAACGGCGCCATGATGGAAGGCCCGGGCGGCTGCGCCATTGCCAACACCTCCATCAAGGATGGCCGCCGCCGCAACATGGCCTCGCACTACCTGCATCCGGTCATGCAGCGCAAGAACCTGACCGTGCTGACCCAGGCCGAAGTGCAGCGCCTGCTGCTGGCCGGCAAGCGGGCCACCGGCGTGGAGATGCGCTGGCAGGGGCAGCCGCGCCGTATCAGTGCGCGCCACGAAGTGATCCTCTCGGCGGGTGCGCTGAACTCGCCCAAGCTGCTCATGCTCTCGGGCATCGGCGACGAAGCCATGCTGCGCCGGGCCGGTGTGCCAGTGCGCCATCACCTGCCGGGCGTGGGCCGCAACTTCATGGACCACATCCTGCTGGGCGGCTGTGTGTGGGAATACAACACGCCCGAGACGCCGCGCAACAACTTGGCCGAATGCACCTTCTTCTGGAAGAGCGACGGCAAGCTGGCCTCGCCCGACCTGCAGCCCTTCCAGATCGAGATTCCCTTCACCTCGGAGGCGACCGCCAGGCAGTATCAGGTGCCGCAGACAGCCTGGTCGATTGCCCCGGGTCTGGTGCAGCCCAAGAGCCGTGGCTACCTGGAACTGCAATCGGCCGATCCGCGCGACCGTCTGAAGATCCACGCCAACTTCCTCTCCGATCCGGCCGACCTCAAGGCGCTGGTGCGCGCCGTGGAGCTATGCCGCGAGATCGGCAACCAGGCCGAGCTGCGCCAGTTCGCCAAGCGCGAAGTGATGCCCGGCCCGCTCTCGCCCAGGCGGATGGAGAGCTTCGTGCGCGATGCTGCCCTGACCTACTGGCACGAGACCGGCACCTGCAAGATGGGCCGCGACAAGATGGCCGTGGTCGATCACCAGCTCAAGGTCTATGGCATCGATGGCCTGCGCGTGGCCGACGGTTCCATCATGCCGCGCGTGACCACCGGCAACACCATGGCGCCCTGCATGATCATCGGCGAGCGCATGGCCGAGATCCTCAAGCAGGCCTGACTGATTTATCCACGCAAGGAACTGACACCATGACCATGCAATCCCTTTTCGATAACAGCAGCCACTGGCAAGGCAAGATCTTCTCGGATGGCTGGATCGCCCCTGCCGGCGGCTGTACCGACGTCATCGAGCCAGCCACCCAGCAGGTGCTGGCTAGCACCGGCCTGGGCAATGCCGAGGATATCGCCCGCGCTGCGGCCAGTGCGGCGCGCGCCCAGGTCTGCTGGGCGGCGCTCCCCTTTACCGAGCGAGCGCGCATCCTGCGCGAGGCGGCGCGCCTGATGCAGCTGCATGCCGACGAATTGAATCACTGGAACATCCGCGAATGCGGCTCCATCAGCGCCAAGGCCGAATGGGAACTGGCGCAATGCTGCGAGCAGCTGCACATGGCAGCGGCCCTGCCGATGCAGCCAGATGGCATGCTCTTCCCCTCCAGCCTGCCGGGCCGCGTCAACCAGTGGCGCCAGGTTCCGGTGGGTGTGGTGGGCGTGATCTCGCCGTGGAACTTCCCGCTGCTGCTCTCGCTGCGCTCGGTCGCGCCAGCGCTGGCGCTGGGCAATGCGGTCATCCTCAAGCCAGACAGCCAGAGTGCCGTCTGCGGCGGGCTGTTGCTGGCGCGCCTGTTTGAACTGGCCGGCCTGCCCGCTGGCGTGCTGCATGTCATCCCCGGCGGCCCCGCCACTGGCCAGGCGCTGGTCAGCCATGCGCAGGTCGGCATGATCGCCTTTACCGGCTCTACAGCGGTGGGCCGCAGCATCGGCCAGAGCTGCGGCCAGATGCTCAAGAAGGTGGCGCTGGAACTGGGCGGCAACAATGCTCTGGTGGTGCTGCCGGACGCCGACCTGGATGCCGCCGCCTCAAACGGCGCGTGGGCCTCCTTCCTGCACCAGGGGCAGATCTGCATGCAGGCTGGCCGTCATCTGGTCCACCGCTCTGTGGCCGCCGCCTACGCGGAGAAGCTGGCCGCGCGCGCCAAGGCACTGCACGTCGGCGATCCCAAGCTTGGCCAGGTCCACCTGGGGCCGCTCATCAATGCGCGCCAGCGCGACCGTGTGCATGCCCTGGTGAGCCAGAGCATCGCCGCAGGTGCGCGCCTGCTGGCCGGAGGCCGCTACGACCAGCTCTTCTACGCCCCCACGGTGCTCGCCGACGTCACGCCGGAAATGCCGGTGTACGAGCAAGAACTGTTCGGCCCGGTTGCGCCCATCACAGTCTTTGACGACGAGCGCCAGGCCATCGAGCTGGTCAACGCCAGTCCCTACGGCCTGGCCGCCGCCGTCCATGGCCGCGATGTGGCCCGCGCCACCGCGCTGGGCCGCCAGCTACGCTGCGGCATGGTGCATATCAATGACCAGACCGTGAACAATGAATTCCAAGTGCCTTTCGGCGGCATGGGCGACTCCGGCAATGCCAGCCGTTTCGGCGGCCCGGCCAGCGCGCATGAATTCACGCAGAGCCAGTGGCTGAGCATCTTGGACCAACCGATCCAGTATCCCTTCTGAAGCAGCCCGACCCCATCAGCAACGACAACAACGGAGACCCACCCATGCACACCACTTGCACCCTCAAGCGCAGCGTCCTTGCCATGACGCTGGCGCTGGCCGCAGGCAGCGCCAGTGCCGCCGAGATCGCCACCGATCCGGGCGACTACGCCCCGCTCCCGCCCGGCGCCAACCTGGGCCTGCTGTACATGCAACATACCGAGCGCAATGCCAACTATGCCAACGGCAATCGCACGGCGGGCGACTTCAAGCTCGTGACCGATATCGGTCTGGCGCGTTTCGTCCATTTCATGAAAGTGGGCGACTACGTGATCGACCCGCAGATCATCGTCCCCTTCGGCAAGGTTGACCTGCAGACCTCGTTCGGTCCGCTCAAGCCGGTCTCGGCCAGCGGTGTGGGCGATCCCATGGTGGGCGGCACGCTCTGGCTACTGAACCAGCAGGAACAGCAGCGCTGGCTGGGCGTGTCGGCCTTCGCCTCGGTGCCGGTGGGCAATTACGACGGCAATAAGGGGCCGGTCAATCTCGGCGAGAACCGCTGGAAAGGCATCTTCCAGCTGGGCTATGTGACGGCGCTGCCGGCCAGCTTCATGCTGGACGTGGTCGGTGAATACGCCATCTATGGAGACAACACCAACTTCCTCGGCGTGAAGCGTGAACAGGATGCTTCGTACGGCCTGCAAACCCATCTGCGCTACATGTTCTCGCCCACGACGTCACTGGCCCTGTCCTGGTATCAGGACTTCGGCGGCGCGACCCGTCTCAACGGAGTGGCGCAGAACGATCGCATGAACAACGGCCGCCTGCTGCTGGGCTTCTCCACCTTCGTCACGCCGACAGTGCAGTTGATGGCGCAGTATGGCCAGACCGTGAGGATCGAAAACGGTGCCAAGGAAGCGAACCGCTTCAACCTGCGCATCGCCAAGGTGTTCTGAACGACGGCGCGCTGGCCGGCCCACCCCCGGCTCAGCGCGTCTTCTTGATCCAACGGTGCAGGGTGGAGCGATTGACACCCAGACGCTGGGCGGCGGCAGACACATTGCCATCGACGGCGCGCAGGGTCTCGGCCAGCAGGGCCTGATGATGCTGCCTGAGCGAGCCACCCTGGGGCTCACCTTCGTGCTGGCCATCCGCAACAGCGGGCGCGTCCGATGCGGCCTGCTGGCGCAGTTCGGCTGGCAGGTGCTGCATGCCGATCAGCTCGCCTGGCTCGGCGATGACCCGCGCCAGGCGCAAGGCGGCGCGCAACTGACGGCAGTTGCCGGGCCAGGGCAGCTGTAGCAACCAGGGCAGGCAGTCCGCCTGCAGGTCCACTTCCGATAAGCCCTCCTCGGCCAGCACGGCCTCCACCAGCGCACGCAACTGTTTGCGCTGGCGCAGCGGCGGCAGCGACAAGCGCAAGCCATCCAAGCGGAACAGCAGGTCCGCGCGAAAACGTCCCTGCGCCACCAGCGCATCCAACCGTTGGTGGGTGGCGCTGAGCAACTGGAATTCCAGTCGGCGGCCCACGCCCTCGCCCAGGCGCGTGACTTCGCGCGTCTCCAGCACCCGCAGAAGGCGAGTCTGCAAGTCCAGCGGCATGTCGCCGATTTCATCGAGGAACAGGGTACCGCCATCAGCCTGTTCCAGCTTGCCCTTGGCGCCTCCGCGCCGCGCACCGGTAAACGCGCCGTCGGCATGGCCGAACAGCTCACCTTCGATCAGCTCGCGAGGAATGGCACCGCAATTAATGGCGACCAAGGGACCGTTGCGCAAGCGGCTCTGCCGGTGCAGGGCCTGCGCAGCCACTTCCTTGCCGCTGCCCGATTCGCCCAGGATCAGCACCGGTAGTCCGGCGTCCAGGGCGCGCTTCGCCCTGGGTAGCTCCCGTGCAATCTCCTCATCCCCGAACTCGGGAAAAACCTGCGGCGACATGATCGCCGCAGGCGTAGGCGCCAAAGGCAACGCAGGCGAGCGGCGCGGCTCCTCCAGCGCCCCGAGGTAAAGCACCAGCCCTGAACGCAAGCGCCATTCGACCAGCGGCTGCTGCGCCAGCATCGCATCCAGGGCAGCAAAGCGGCCCTGGAACAAGTCGTCGTGATGCAAGCCCTGGATATCGCTGCGCAAGTCGAGCAAGCGGCGCGCCGCATGATTGGCCGCGACCACCTCGCCATCCTCGCCGAAGGCCAGCAAGGCGTTGCCCGGCGTGCCTGTGGCAGCATGACGCCAGCGCAGCAGTACCCGCAAGCGCGCCGGCACGGCGCGAAACAGCGCCGTCTCGATGGCGTTGGCGCTGTCCTGCATCAGTGAGAGCACGCCGAACTGCGGCAACGGAGCATCGCGTGTGACATCAATGACGCCGCACAACTGGCCGTGAACGCCAAAGATGGGCGCGGCAGCGCACTGGAAGCTGCCATTCTGGGCAAAGAAGTGTTCATCGCCGAACACGGCCACGGCCTGTCCTTCGGCCATGGCCGCAGCCATGGCGCTGGTACCGATGCGCTCCTCGGCCAGGTTCACGCCGGGGCGCAGGGCGCGCCGGATCAGTTCGCTGCAGCGCTGCACCGGGCCGTGCACGGCCACCGCATAGCCCTCGGCATCGGTCAGCAGCAAGCCATAGCCGCCCCCGCCCAGCACCCGTCCCAGGCGGGCAAGCTCGGGCAAGGCGGCCTGGATCAGGTCATGGCTACGCTCACGCAGGGCCGTCACGGCGCTATCCTGGACCGGATCGAAACTGATGCGTTCACCCGCCCGGTAGCCTGCGCCGCGACAACGCTCCCAAGAACGCAGCACAGCATCGGGCAAGAGCCCGCTGGGCAGGGTTCCTTCCTCGAAGAACAGGCGGCGGGCAGTACGGATGCGTTCGGATGCAGCCAGCGTCCCGGCCTGCGGATTGGCGAATGGGTCCATGGCATTTCCCCTGGTGAAATAACAAGCAAGCAGTGCAGCCAAGTCAGCCTTGGCTCACTCCAGCAAAGCCAGTGCCACCGGACCTTGCTGCAGCAGTCCCTGCATCTGCTGTGTCAGCGTGGCTGCGACCTGCGACTGGCGCGCCAGCGCCTCGTTGATGCCGCCGACGATGGCCACGCGCTTGCGCGCCCCATCGATGACTTCGGCCATGGCCTCGTGGGCCTGGCCTGCACTGCTGCGGCCCTGCGCGGTCTGGGCAGCGGCGGCCTCGGCCTCGCGCAGAGCCTGGCCGGATGATTGGCTCAGCGAGTTGGCGATCTTGCCGATCTCCTTGCTGGACTGTCCGACCCGGCCTGCCAGACGCTTGACCTCGGCGGCGACCACGGCAAAGCCGCGCCCGCTTTCACCAGCACGCGCCGCCTCGATGGCTGCGTTAAGGGCCAGCAGATTGGTCTGGCTGGCGATTTCATGGATGGTCTCGACGATGCTGCCGATGGTGGCGGCCTGTTGCACCAGGGCGCGATAGGTGGCCAGCGAACCCTCGATATAGCCGCTGATGCTGCCCACTGTCTGCACCGTCTGCTGCACCGAACTCACCGCCTGGTCCACGCTGCCGCCCGACTGGCGCGCCACTACGCCGGCGCGGGCCATGTCGGCAATAGTCTGTTCCAGCAGCGCGACCAGATCTTGGATCCGCGCGTGCAGATCCTGCATGGCGTCGGGCGCCACCACATAGCCCTGCTGCACCGGAACGGACGGCCCCGCCTCCACCAGTTCGGCGGCAGCGGGCAGCAGCATGTCCGCCGTGCTCTGGTCAGGCGCGGCGCGCAAGCCGCTGGCGATGACCAGGCCCAGGCCGGACAGCGGCAGCAGCAGAGCCAGGACCTGCGCGCCGAGAGTTTCCGCCTGACTGAACAGGCTCCAGCTGGCGAAGGCAATCACGACTGCCGATATGGCCAGGCATGGCCGCTTGAAATGGCGCTCCCACATGGTGTTCTCCTCTGATGTATCGATCTTTTGTATCGATCTTTTTTATATTGTTCACTGCATCGCCCGGCGTGGTCTTAATGCGTGCTCAGGCTTTCCTGCCCGCGTCGCCGCAGACCGTGTTCCATCTCCTCAAGTTGCCGGGCGTAACGGTGGATGATCTCCTGCTTGCGGTCCACCGCTTGCGCCAGCGCCTCCAGGCGGGCCGCGCAGACATCGCCGCTCGCCTCGGCCAACGCCTCCAGGCTCTGCTGCAGCGACTGGCCCAGCGCCTCGTAGAGCTTTTCATAGGACGGCGGTACCTCATCGGCGAACGTACGCTCGTAGCCGGCCTCGGCTGGCAATGCGATGTCCTGTGCTGCCGGTGCGGCCAGCACATGACTGTCCAGCACGGCGCGGGCGTGGCGCTCGAAGGCGTGCATCATCAACGGCTGCAAACTGGCCAGCACAGCCGCCACGTCGCCTGCGGCGGCGTGCTGTTCCAGCAAGGCCGGCAGACCGGGCATGATCTCGCGCCAGGCCAGCTGCACGATGCGCGCGCGCTGGCCGGACAGCGCTGCCTGCGCATCCTGCAGCAGCCGTTGCAAGGCCAGCAGCGCCGGCAGCGTCTGCTCCCGCAAGGGGGCCAGCACGTCCTCCTGGAGGTGGTGCAACAGCACTTCGGCAGGCTTGCGGTCGCGATAGGCCAGCGCCGGGGCAAGCAGTGCCGACAGCGCCGCATAGAAGCGTTCGAACCCCGCCCCGGCCATCGCCTGCGCATCCGCGCCCTCGGTGCGGGCCACATGCGCGGAAACCGACACCGGCGGCTTGAGCTGGCTCAGCGCCACGTCCAGCGACAGCAGCTTGTCACCGGCGCGGGCGCGGACATCGGCTTCCTGGTCGGCGCGGTTGGCCTCGGTCTTGTTGCGCAGGCGCTTGACGATCTGGCCGTCCAGTTCGTCTTCATCGATGACATCGCTGCGCGTGAGTACGGGCAGCAGCGGCTTGCCGCGACGCAGTTCCCGCGCCAGCTCATCGAGCTCCTGCACCTGGCCGGGCGAGGTTGAACTGGTCAGCCAGAGCACAGCGTCGGCGCTGTCGAGGAAGCGCTGGGTCAGGGCGGCGTTGTCATCGGTGGCTGAATGCAGGCCTGGTGTGTCCAGCAGCACCAGGCCATCGCCCAGGCAGACGCCCTGCAAGCGCGCCGTGGTTTCAGTCGCGCCCTCGTGGAAGCTGGCAGCGCTTTCCAGCAACTGCCCGTCCTGCAGATGGAAGTACTGCACGGCCTGCCCGCGCTGGCCGAAACGCTGGGCCAGAAAATTGCACAGCGAACTCTTGCCGGCATTGAACTTACCGAACACCAGCAGCATCAGCTTGCCTTCGAAACGCTGCGCCAGCGCACGCGCCGGGGCCAGGGCGATCCATTGCTGGCGGCGGCGCTCGGCCTGGCGCGCCAGTTCCTCATGCAGGCTGGTGATGCGCTGGGCCAGGGCGCTGCCGGACTGCAAGCCGGCCCCGTCCAGCCGCCCATCCCGCAAGGCCTGGTCCAGCGCCGCCAGCCAACCGCGCAACGCCGTCAGCACCGGTGCCAGGTCAGCCTCGCCCTGGCCGGTGCGACCGATGGCGTCGATGAACTGCTGTTCCTGCCGGTTCATGCGCGCGCTCCTGCGCGCAGCCCTTGCAGCGCCTGCAAGGCGCGGGTATTGGCATGCAGCTCGGATTGCCTCTGCGCCAGCGTCTGCTGCAAGGCCTGCTGGTCATCCGAGCGTTCGTAGTAATGCAGGAAGGATTGCATCAGTTGCGCCTGCCCGGCCGGCTCGCAGAAGCGGCGGCGCAGGTCGGCGCGGTATTTGACCGAGATCCCCATCACCGCCACCATCACGGTGTCCAGGCTGGCCACCGAGGTGCGCTGGCTGGCGGGCAGACCTTCCACGCCGTGCTGGATCAAGTGGGCGCGAATGGCGATGCAGGCGCGCGAATAGGCGACGTGGATGCGCGCCCGTTCGCGTTTGCCGGCGGTGAGCCTGAATTCGTCGGCCGCCGTGTCCGGCACCAGCGCAGGGTCCTCGCCCTGTATCTCGACAATGGGCAAGAGGTCTTGGTGGATGCTCTCCAGCACGACCTGCAAGCCTTGCTCGAATTGCTGGCGCTGCTGTTGCTGGCGCTGCTGCAACGCCAGCAATTGCGCCTGCGCGCTGGCCTGCTGCTGCTGCAACTGCTGGTCGATTTCGGCAAAGAGCAGCGCCTGCTCGTGCCGTCGCGCTGCTGGCACCTGTTCCACCACTTCGCGCAGCAGCGCTTGCAGGGACGGGATGCCGCTCTTTTGCAGCAACAGCTGCTTGCCTCCCTCCACACCGCTGCGATGGCGGGTGGCCGAGACCGGATGCAGCACCAGTCCCGCTGCCTGCACCTGGATGGCGGCGCTGACCTTGGCCAGTTGTTCCTCGTCGCTCATCTGGTCCACCTGGGTCAGCACGAACAGGGTCTGGCGTCGGGTGCGCTCCTGATCCTCCCGCAGGCTCTGCAGCAGCTTGCGCTCGGCCGCATCCAGCTCGCCCTCCTTGGCGGCATGCACGAAAAGGCGGATGTCGGCCTGCAGCCAGATGGCGTCCTGGGCGTGACCATCGTCCTGTTCGGCCACGTCGGCGTCCAGGCCTGGCGCATCCAGCCAGCGCAGTTCGGCGTGATGATGCTCGGACAGGCACACCGTCTCGCGGCGATCGGCCACGGCGAACACGTCGCGACCGACCAGTTCATTGAGCAGGCGGCTCTTGCCGTGGTTGTACTTGCCCACCACGGTGACGGTGGGCGCGGCATGGCGCTGCGCCAGCACGCGCAGGCGCGCCAGGTCATGCGCGCGCGCCGGGGCCACCGCCAGCACCTCGCCGGCCAGTGGATCGAAGTCATCTTGCTGCGGATTCATTGCGCTCTCCATAAGAATCAGGATGTCTTGCGTGGGCGGCCGATCAGCCAGTAAGCGGCCATGCCCACGACCACGCCCCAGAACGCTGCGCCCAGGCCAAACAGGGTCATCCCGGAGGCGGTGGCGAGGAAGGTGATGACCGAGGGTTCGGCATAGCCGCCCTCCTCGCTCATGAGGCGGATGTTGGAGACGATGGCCCCGATCAGCGCCAGCCCGGCCAGCGCAGCGATCAGCTCCTTGGGGAAGGCGGTGAAGAGCGTCACGATGGACGCTGCAAAGGTGCCGCCGATGAGGTAGAACACGCCATTGGCCACACCGGCGATGTAGCGCTTGCCGGGATCAGGATGGGCATCCTTGCCAGTGCACAGCGAGGCCGTGATGGCTGCCAGCACGATGGTGATGCCGCCAAAGCAGGCCGTGACCAGCGAGGCTAGTCCGGTGCCGCTCACCACGGCGCGGGTCGAGGGGTGGTAGCCGGCCAGCTGCAACACCGCCATGCCGGGCAAGAACTGGCCGGTCAAGCTCACCAGCACAAGCGGCACCGTCAGGCTGAAGAACACGCCCACGCTGAAATGCGGAGCGATGAAGACCGGCTCGGCCAGTTGCAGCTGCAACGCGCCCAGCGCGGTCTTGCCGCTGGCAAAGGCCACCGCAAAACCGGTCAGCGCGACCACCACGATGCCATAGCGGGGCCACCAGCGGCGGCCTGCCAGATAGGCTGCCAGCATGGCCGCTACCATCAGCGGCGCGGCCACGCTGGAGCGAAAGGCCTGCACGCCGAACTGCAACAGGATGCCCGCCATCATGCCCGCAGCAATGCCCTTGGGAATGAAGGCCAGGATCTTCTCGAAATAGCCAGTCACGCCGATGATGATGAGCAGCACGGCGGCCATCAGGTAGGCCCCTACCACCTCGGACATGCTGATGCCAGGAAAAAGGCTCAGCAGCAGCGCCGTTCCCGGCGCTGACCAGGCGGTGATGATGGGCAGCCTGAACCACCAGCTCAGCAGCAATCCACTCACACCAGCGCCCATTGAGATGCCCCACACCCAGGACACCAGCTGCGCCTGCGGCACCTGGCCGGCATGCGCGGCCTGCACGAAGATCACCAGCGGACCAGCATAGGAAATGAGCACTGCCAGAAAACCGGCCACCCACGCGGTGAGTGAACCTTGTCGTTGCATCATTGCGCGTTCTCCGCTGCACAAGTCGTACAAATCGCACAAAAGGCCCGGCGCCGCGATGGAACGAGCCACCGCCGACGCCGGACCACCTTGCTGCCAGATCGATCTTAAACGCTGCGCGACACCGGTGCAGCCGTGACCGTCGCCGCCGGGGCGGCATGGCTGGCATGGCGGTAGCGCAGCATGAATACACCGATGGCCAGTGCCGCCACCAGGCCGGGGATGGCGAAGACCAGGAAGTTCATCTTCAGCGGCAAGGCTGCCGCCATCAGCGCGCCACCCAGCAAGGGACCGACGATGGCGCCCGAGCGGCCCACTCCGGAAGCCCAGCCCAGGCCGGTGGAGCGGATCGCCAGCGGATAGAACTGGGCGGTGTTGGCATACAGCAGGATCTGCGTGCCGATGGTGGTGGCCCCCGCCACGATGATGAGCAGGTACAGCACTGGCGTGGGGCTGTTGAAGCCCAGCAGGGCGATCGCCACCGTGCCCACGGAGAAGAAGCTCACCACCACCTTGGGCAGGGTGAAGCGATCGCCCAGCCAGCCACCGCCGATGGCCCCCACCACGCCGCCGAAGTTCAGCGCCAGCAGGAAGGACAGCGAGGAACCCAGGCTATAGCCGGCGCTAGCCATGAGCTTGGGCAGCCAGGAGCCGAGCGCATAGACCATCAGCAGGCAGCAGAAGAAGGACACCCAGATCATCAGCGTGCCGACAGTGCGATCTTGCTTGAACAAGTGCAGCATGGGTGCGCCTGCGCCCTTGGCATCGGCCTGCACCAGTTGGGTGTCGGCATCGATGCGCGCCTGCGGATCGACCTGCGCCAGCATGGTGCGGGCCTGTTCCAGGCGACCCTGACGCAGCAGGAAGCCGACCGATTCCGGCAGCTTCCACAGGATCAGCGGCAGCAGCACCAGCGGCACGGCGGCGGCGAAGAACATCGATTGCCAGCCGAAGTTGGGCAGCATCCAGATGCCCAGGCCGGCCAGGAAGCGATAGACGCCGAACTCGGTAGGCGAAGTCGCGAAACCGCTCAGGAAGGTGGAGACGCTAAAGAGCACGAAGCTGATGGCTACGCCCTTCTTGCGGCCAATGCGATCAGCCAGCGGGCCAAAGATGAAGGCCCCGAACATCATGCCAAACAGTGCATAACTGCCCAGTGCGCCGGCCTGCACCGGCGAGAGCGACCATTCCTTCATCAGCACCGGCAGCACCGCGCCGTAGATGAACAGGTCATAGCCATCGAACACCAGCAGCAATGCGCACAGGCACATCACCATCCAGTGGAATTTGGTAAAGCGCGCGCCATCGATGATCTGGCTCACATCCAGTGTCTTCATAGGTCTCCTCCTTCGTTGTCTTCAGTACGTCGTTTTTACGTCGTTTTTGGTACGTTGTTATAGATTGGCCGCGTGGCCGGTCCCACGTCAGGGTGTGCTGCCTCCTGCCTGGCGCAGATGCGCCACGGCCTTGATCTCGATGACATAGCCCGGCGCGCCGCCCAGCATGTGCGCGCCGATGGCAGTCCAGGCCGGCAGCGGATAGTTCGCCAGGTAACGGTTGCGCACCTTGATGAACAGCGGCAGATCACGCATGTCGGTGTGGAAGGTGGTCAGATCGACGATGTCGTCCAGCGTGCCGCCGGCTGTTTCCAGCACCAGCTTGAGATTCTCGAAGGCCTGCACGATCTGGGCTTCGCGTGGTTCAACCAGTTGCATGTCCTCCCCCCTACCGATCTGGCCGGAGACATACAGCACCTGGCCCACCCTTACGGCGGGGGCGTATCCGATCTTTTCGTAGACGTCTTCCATTCCTTTCGGAATGATGGCCTGGCGGTCTGACATGGCGGCTCCGTAGCTGGGGGGAAGATGATTCAACCGTTGTCGCCGCCCGCCACCGGCAGGACTGCGCCGGTGATGTAGCTGGCGTCGTCGGAGGCGAGGAAGAGGATAGGCGCGATCTGCTCTTCCAGCGTGGCATAGCGTTTGAAGAAGGTGGATTCGGTGACCTGCTGCACGGCCTCTTGCATCCAGGCCTGTTCCTGCGGGCTGTCACCCTCGGCGTTGCGCGGCACCCGACGCGGCGGGGCCTGGGTGCCGCCAGGGGCGGTGGCCACCACGCGGATGCCCAGTTCGCCGTATTCCATCGCCAGCGCCGTGGTCATGGCATTGACGCCGCCCTTGGCCGCCGAATACGGCACCCGACGAATCCCGCGCGTGGCGTTGGAAGACACGTTGACAATCACGCCCCGGCCCTGCTGCAACATCTGCGGCAAGACCGCGTGGCAGCCATAGAGGGTAGGCATGAGCGAGCGGCGGATCTCGGCCTCGATCTGGGCTGGCGTGAATTGGGCATAGGGACGCATGCGAATGGCTCCGCCCACGCCATTGATGAGGATATCGATGCGGCCATACAACCGCACCGCCTCGTCCATGGCCGCCTGCGCACCGGCATAGGTTTCCAGGTCGGCGACCAGGCCCTTGCCGCGCCCACCTGCTGCCTCTGCGGCCACGTCGTGGACGAACTCGGCGCGATCCACCAGCAGCACCTGGCCGCCCTCTTCTGCGATGCCCAGCGCGACCCCGCGCAAGATGCCCTGGGCCGCGCCGGTGACCACGGCGACCTTGCCGACGAAGCGGCTCTTCACGGGCGCTGCGCTCATGCCGCCACGGCCGCGGCAGCGGGCTGGCTGGAAGCGAACTTCTCGTAGTAGAAGCTGGCCGGTTGCATGCCATTGGCCTGGAAGTGCTTCTGCACCGCATCCACCATCGGCGGCGGACCGCAGAGATAGACGTCCACATTGCCATCGTGCAGCACTTCAGCGGGCATGTGCTGGGTCACGTAGCCCTGGCGTGGATGGGTCGTGGCAGGGTCTGCCACGCAGGTTGCGAAGCTCAATCCGGGCAGGCGGCCAGCCAGTGCTTGCAAACGATCCACCAGCACCAGGTCCTGGTCCCGGGTGACGCCATAGATCAGGTGCACCGGTTGATCCAGCCCTTGCTGGGCCAGTTCTTCCAGCATCGACAGGAAGGGCGCGAGACCGGTGCCACCGGCCAGCATCAGCACAGGGCGTTTCACCGGACGCAGGTAGAAGCTGCCCAGTGGCCCGGTCATTTCCAGTGCCGTGCCCGCACTGGCGCTAGCCAACCAGCTGCTCATCAGTCCGCCCGGCACGTTCTTGATCAGGAAGCTCATGCGGCTTGCGCCCGAGGGCGAGCTGAACGAATAGGAGCGGTGCTGGCCGCTGTCGGGCACGCCAATGTTGACGTATTGACCGGGCAGGAAGGCCGGCGTATTGGCCGGCACATCCAGCACCAGTTCAAAGGCTGCGCCGCCCAGGTCGCTGAGTTCGGCCACCTTGCCGACAAAACTGACTGTGCCCGTCTTGCAAGCGGTAGAGCGGACCGGCACGGCGATGACGCAATCGGATTGCGGCACCATCTGGCAGGTCAGCACCATGCCCTCATCGACTTCATCGCAGTTGAGCGCTTCTTCGATGTAGTCATCACCCAGGTCGTAGATGCCACTCTCGGCGCGGCACTTGCAGGTGCCGCAGACGCCGTCAGAACAATCCATGGGCAGGTTGATACGATTGCGGAAGGCCGCGTCCAGGACCTTTTCCTGAGCGCCGCAATCAATGATGCGGGTGACGCCATCCTCGAAATTCAAGGCGATGCGATAGCTGCTCATCTTCTAACTCGTGCTGCCGGTCAGACGTGGTAGACGTCGATGACCTCGCGGATATAGACATTCTTCAGCACGATCTTCTTGCGGGCGATGACGAAGCCACCCTCGACCTTGCGCAGCGTGGCCAGCACGGTACCGAAGAACTGGTCGGTGATCTTGTAGCGGTGCGACAAGGTCTGGAAGTTGTAACGCACCTCCACGGCATCGTCGCCCTCGTCCAGGACCTCGACATTGGCGATCATGTGACTGGTGCGCGGCTCCGGCATGGAGGCGCTGGAACGCTCGGTCTTGATGCGGAAGACGCGGCCTTCGAGGCCATCGCGGTTGGCGTAGTACATCAGCGAGATCTCGCGCTGCGGGTCTTCGGTTAGCTGGTCGTCATCGTCCTAGGCCGGCATCCAGTACTCGACGTCGGGGGCGTACAGTTCCAGCCACTGCTCCCACTGGCGCTCGTCCAGGTAGCGGGCTTCGCGGTAGAGGAAGGCGCAGATGGCATCGCGTTGGGCGTACTGGCTCATGCTTGTGCTCCTTGCAGCGCGGCGGCGCGTTCCTTGCGCACGGCGTGGCGCATCTGTTCGGTCCAGTAGTGGTGCTGGCAGACGAACAGGCCTTCGTCTTCGCTGCGCTCACCGCTCAACTTGGGATTCATCCCCATCTTGCGGGCGTTCTCGTCGGGGCCTTCTTTCCACAGCGGTGCGCCTCGGCTCATGTCATTCCAGCGCACGGTCGAACCGGCGTAGCCGGCCTGGCAGGCGCGGAACTCTTCCAGATCGTCGGCGGTGCCCATGCCGGAGACGTTGAAGAAATCCTCGTACTGGCGGATGCGCACACGGCGGTCCTCATCGCTCTCGCCCTTGGGGCCGAAGCAGAAGATGCTGATCTCGGTCTTGTCCACGCTGATGGGACGGGCCACGCGGATCTGCGTGGACAAGACCGAGATCAGCATCTTCTGCTTCGGCCCCAAGGGCGAGAGCGATGAGGACCGCCGTGTGCGCATCCGCCAGTACGAGGATTTCTTCAACGT
>Ga0160495_100475_pt1 | contig 19414 bp, 16 predicted proteins | sample DID4MG_4_FD_108251 | JGI IMG/M metagenome (GOLD analysis project Ga0160495, IMG submission 108251) | Enriched soil microbial communities from UW Madison campus, WI, USA - DID2933_E24_FP4 MG | ecosystem: Environmental > Terrestrial > Soil > Unclassified | place: USA: Madison, Wisconsin | collected... | reverse complement strand
TTGGGGACATAGCCGAGCTTGTCGATGGCCTCCAGGATGCGCTGGCGCGACTGTTCCTGCACCAGCGCGGGCGTCTTCAAGGCGCGCGAGACCGTCATCGGGCTCACCCCGGCCTGGGCGGCCACATCGACGATGGTCACGCGCCCGGTGGCGCGGCTGCCGCGTGCGGGGGGAGCGGTCTTGGGCTTGGACTTGGGGGCTGCGCGCTGGGTCATGGGAAAGCGGTCTTTTCTTGATGGCGACATGATACCTGCTTGGGCGGGCGGAGCGGGCATCTCCAGCGCATCACCAGGACCGGGCTTGCGCATTTTTTGCGCACCGCAACACAACAAATGTTTGACCCATGCAAAATGTTAGCGTTATCATCGCGCCCCATGTTAACGCTAACATCCGAACCTCCGGGAACACGGCGGCGGACTCAGCGGCGGCATACCACACTCAGGAAAAACAGATAACACTACGCAGATAGTGCAGATGGCCGTGCCGCCCGCCAGGGCTGGCCGCAGGAGACGTCCGCCCTACTCATCGCCAGCAGGGCCGCGCTGCTGCGGCCTTCCCAGGGGGCTGCGCGCCATCGGCTATCGGCAATTGGAGATTCCATGCTGGGCATGAGCCACGACGCCACCTTGCTGTTCAATGCAGTCATTGCAATCCTCGCGCTGATCCTGATGATCACGCGCCTGCGCATCCACCCCTTCATCGCCCTGACGATCACGTCGGGCTTGCTTGGGCTGATCTCGGGCATGCCGCTGCCCAAGATCGTCAAGTCCTTCCAGGACGGTTTCGGCGGCGTACTCGGTTTCGTCGGCATCGTGCTGGGCCTGGGCACCATGCTGGGCAAGCTCATGGCCGAGTCCGGCGGTGCTGACCAGATCTCCCAGACGCTGGTGCGCGCCTTCGGCCGCGAACGCGTGCACTGGGCCATGATGATGGGGGCCTTCCTGGTCGGCATTCCGCTGTTCTTCGAGATCGGTTTCGTGCTGCTGATCCCGCTGGTGTTCATCGTGGCGCGCCGCTCGGGCGTGCCGCTGTTCAAGATCGGCATGCCCATGCTGGCCAGCCTGTCGGTGATGCATGGCCTGGTGCCGCCGCATCCGGGGCCGCTGCTGGCCATCGGCATCTTCGGGGCCGACATCGGCAAGACCATCTTCTATGGCCTGCTGGTGGGCTTGCCCACGGTGATCATCGCCGGCCCCATGTTCGGCGCATTCATTTCCCGTTACGTCGATATCAAGCCGTCCGAAGAGCTGATGGCGCAACTGGCGCGCGAGCCGCAGACCACCAACCTGCCCGGCTTTGCGACCACGCTCATCACGGTGCTCTCGCCGGTGTTCCTGATGCTGCTCAAGACTTTCGTCGATGTCACCCTGCCCGAAGGCCACGCTGTGCGCGACCTGATGGACTTCATCGGCAACCCCATCGTGGCCCTGCTGGCCGCGCTCCTGCTGGCCATCTGGACCTTCGGCATTGCCCGTGGCTTCAGCCGTCAGCAAGTGTTGAAATTCGTTGACCAGAGCCTGGCCCCGACGGCCGCTATCGTGCTCATCATCGGCGCGGGCGGCGGCTTCAAGCAGATGCTGGTCAATTCCGGTGTGGGTACTGCCATCGGCCAACTGGCCGTGCATGCGGAAATCTCGCCGCTGTTGCTGGCCTGGTTCGTGGCGGGCGTGATCCGCGTGGCCACCGGCTCGGCCACTGTTGCGACCATCACCGGGGCCGGCATCGTGGCCCCGCTGGTGGCCTTGATTCCCGGCACCAACAAGGAACTGCTGGTGCTGGCCACCGGCGCGGGCTCGCTGATCCTGTCGCACGTCAACGATGCCGGCTTCTGGCTGGTCAAGGAATACTTCAACATGAGCGTCGGTGAGACCTTCAAGACCTGGACGGTGATGGAAACCCTGATCTCGGTTGTTGCTATCATCTTCATCATGTTGCTCAACCTGGTCGTCTAAGACTGATCGCAACGCCCGGCTGGTCCGGGCGTCTTGCTTTGCCTGATTTGCCTGATTTGCCTGATAAGGAAAATGCCCATGTCCTCTTCCGCCCGCTACATGCTCGGTGTCGATCTCGGCACCACCAGCACCAAGTCCGTGGTCTTCACGCTCGAGGGCAAGGTGGTCGCCCAGCATGCAGAGCAATACCCGGTCCTCTGTACCGAACCGGGCATGGCGGAGCAGGACCCGGACCAGATCGTCGCCGCCGCGCTGGCCTCCATCGCCGGCGCGGTCAAGGCGGCCAAGGCCGCACCGCAGGAGATCGCGTTGCTGTCCTTCAGCGCAGCCATGCATAGCGTCATCGCGCTCGATGCTGACAACCGCCTGCTGTCCAACAGCATCACCTGGGGCGACATCCGCGCCTCGGTCTGGGCCGAACGCATCAAGCACGAGCATGACGGCAACGCCATCTATCGCCGCACCGGCACGCCCATCCACCCGATGTCGCCGCTGTGCAAGCTGATGTGGCTGCGCCATGAAAAGCCGGAGGTGTTCAACCAGGCGGCGCGCTTCGTGGGCATCAAGGAATACCTGCTGCATCAACTCTTCGGGCAATGGGTGGTGGATCACTCCATCGCCTCGGCCACCGGCATGTTCAACCTGCGCGAACTCAACTGGGACCAGGGTGCGCTGGAACTGCTGGGGGTGCGCGCCGAACAATTGCCCACCCCGGTTCCGACCACGCACCGCCTGCCGGCGCTGTCGCCGGAGATGGCGCAGCGTCTGGGCTTATCGGTCGATACCCCCTTCATCATCGGTGCCAATGATGGCGTGCTTTCCAATCTCGGTGTGAATGCCATCGAGATCGGTCACGTTGCCGTGACCATCGGTACTTCCGGCGCGATGCGCACTGTGATCGACGCACCGCTGACCGATCCGCATGGCCGCCTGTTCTGCTACGCCCTTACCGAAAAGCACTGGGTGGTCGGTGGCCCGGTCAACAACGGCGGCAACATCTTCCGCTGGGTGCGCGACGAACTGGCCACTGCGGAAGCGGCGGCAGCGCGTGAAGAGGGCGTCGATCCCTATGAAGCCCTGACCCGCATCGCCGAGAAGGTGCGGCCCGGCGCGGAGGGCCTGCTGTTTCATCCCTTCATGGCCGGCGAGCGCGCCCCGCTGTGGAATGCCGACCTGCGCGGTACCTTCTTCGGCCTGGCGCTGCATCACGGCAAGCACCACATGATCCGCGCCGCGCTGGAGGGCGTGATCTTCAATCTCTACAGCATCCTGCCGGCGCTGGAAGAACTGGTCGGCCCGACCAAGCGCATGATGGCCACCGGTGGCTTTGCCCGTTCGGCGCTGTGGCGGCAGATGATGGCCGATATCTTCAACCGCGAAGTGGTGGTGCCGCAGAGCGTGGAATCGTCCTGTCTGGGCGCGGCCGTGCTGGGCGCGTGGGCGCTGGGCCTGGTGCCGTCGCTGTCGGTCATCTCGGGCATGGTCGGTTCCACCAACCACCATGCGCCCGAGGCCGAGGCGGTGGCCGTGTATGGCCGCCTGCAACCGATCTTTGCCGCCATTCCGGGCAAGCTGGAGGCGCAGTATCACGCCATCGCCGCCTTCCAGCGCGAGACCGGCAAGCAGCACTGAGTCCTGTCTTGCGCCAGTGCGGGCAGGGCAGGGTTTGACAATGATATTTCCGACAAGAAGAAAGAGACCTCATGACCATCAAGACCACCTCCTTGCCCGCAGGTTTGCAGGGCTTTTCCCTTGAAGGCAAGCTGGCCCTGATCACCGGTTCGTCCGGCGGCATCGGCCTGGCGCTGGCACGCGGCATGGCCCAGGCGGGCGCTGCCATCGTGCTCAACGGACGCGATGCCGGCAAGCTCGCCACCGTGGCGGCGCAATTGCGGGCCGAGGGCCATGCCATCCATGAAGCCAGCTTCGATGCCACCGTCCATGACGAGGTCACGGCGGCGGTGCAGAAGATCGAAAGCGAGATCGGCCCCATCGGTATCCTGGTCAACAATGCCGGCATCCAGCGCCGCAATCCGCTGGAAGAGTTCAAGGAATCGGACTGGCACGACCTCATCAACACCAACCTCAACAGCGTCTTCTATGCGGCCCAGGCCGTGGCGCGCCACATGATCCCGCGCGGTGCAGGCAAGATCATCAACATCTGCTCGGTGCAGAGCGAGCTGGGGCGTCCCAACATCGCGCCCTATACTGCCACCAAGGGCGCGGTGAAGATGTTCACCAAGGGCATGGCCATCGACTGGGGCAAGTACGGCATCCAGGTCAATGGTCTGGGTCCCGGCTATTTCAAGACGGAAATGAACATGGCCCTGGTCAACGATGCCAAGTTCACCGACTGGCTGGTGGGCCGCACGCCGTCGCGCCGCTGGGGCGATGTGGAAGACCTGGTCGGCGCAGCGGTGTTCCTTTCCAGCGATGCCTCCCGCTTCGTCAATGGCCACATCCTCTATGTGGATGGCGGCGTGACGGCCACCTTGTAAATCATTTAGCTTATTTGGGAGAAGACCATGCAACAAGGCCTCGTCATTCATGCGCCGCACGATCTGCGCATCCAGCCGCTGGACACCGGTGCACTGCAGCCGCAACAACTGAGGGTCAAGGTCAAGGCCGGCGGCATCTGCGGCTCGGACCTGCACTACTATCACCACGGCGGCTTCGGCGTGGTGCGCATCAAGGAACCGATGGTGCTGGGCCATGAAGTCTCGGGCCAGATCGCCGAAGTCGGTTCGGCCGTCACCGACATCGCCCCCGGCACCCGCATTGCCATCTCACCCAGCCGCCCGTGCGGCGCGTGCAAGTACTGCCAGGAAGGCAAGCAGAACCACTGCCTGGACATGCGCTTCTATGGCAGTGCCATGCGCACCCCGCACGTGCAGGGCGCGTTCCGTCAGGAAATCATCATCGAGCGTTCGCAGGCCCACATCGTGGCCGACCACGTCACCGATGGCGAGGCGGCCATGGCCGAACCGCTGTCGGTGGCGCTGCACGCGGTGCGTCGCGCTGGTCCGCTGATGGGCAAGCGCGTGCTGGTGACCGGCTGCGGTCCCATTGGCGCGCTGGTGGTGGTGGCGGCGCGCCGCGCTGGCGCGCTGGAAGTGGTGGTCACCGATGTGGCCAGCATGCCGCTGCAGGCGGCCTTGCAGGTGGGGGCTGATAGCGCCATCAACATGGCCGAGACGCCCGACGCCCTCAAGGCCTATGCCGCCGACAAGGGGACCTTCGATGTGCTCTTCGAGGCTAGCGGCAATGAGCGTGCGCTGGTGGGCGCGCTGGAGGCGCTGCGTCCGCAGGCCATCATCGTGCAGGTCGGCCTGGGCGGCGATATCCAGTTCCCGGCCAACCTGCTGGTGGGCAAGGAACTGGAGTGGCGCGGCGCGTTCCGCTTCCATGAGGAGTTCGCCATGGCGGTGGAGCTGATGAACCGCAAGCTGGTGGATGTGAAGCCACTGATCACCGCGACCTATCCTATTGCCCAGGCGGTGGAAGCCTTCGAGATCGCCGGTGATCGTTCGCGCATGATGAAGGTGCAGATCAGCTTTGACTGAGTTTGACTGAGTTTGACTGAATCTGCATAGTGGCCCTCCGACAGGGCTGCTGCGAGGATCCGAGAGAATGCCGTCCGCCATATTGTCGGGCGGCATTTTTATTTCTCACAGGCTAAAGCGGCGGGCCGCATTGATTGACAAGCCCTGCTGCGCGCTATAAGTTCGGTGCCAATTCTGCATGGCGCGGCACTGAGGGGAGCGCGCCATTTCACGCAGCCACCGCAACACCTCTGGGGAGAGGAAACCATGTCCAGGCTTGGGCTTCGTACGCTGTCGGTCGGACAGCGCCTGTCGGTCCTGATCCTGCTGGCTTTGCTGGGGCTGGTCGCCACGGCGGCGGTCAGCCTGCGTCAGATCGAGAACGTCTATACGGCAGCCAATTATGCCCAGGTCAACACGGTACCCAGCGTGACCACGCTGGATGACGCACAGGCTGCCTTCAACGCCATCCAGGGGCGCATCTATCAGTATCTGGTCAATCCCGATCCACGCGACCGCAGCCGCCTGATCAAGGAGATGGAGGTGCAGCGCGCGCGCATGCAGCGCCATCTCAAGACCTATGCCGAGGCCTACATCACCGACGAGACCGATGCGGCGATGCTGGGCGACGACCGGGCTCGCATTGCCGCCTTCGAGGAAGTGGCGCGGCGACTGCTCACGGTGGCCGACGAAGACCGGATCGAAGACAGCCTGGGGCTGGCCGTGCTGGAGTTTCGCGCTGCTATCGATACGGTGCAGGCCACCTTTGCGCGGCATCGGTCCTACAACATCGCGCTGGGGGATGCGGGCGCATTGAGTGCGCGCGAGATCATCGGTCAGGCGCTGGAAACCGTGACGCTGCTGGCCGGCGGTGTGCTGCTGGTGCTGCTGGGGGCGGGTTGGCTGCTCACCCACACGCTGCTGCGCCAGATGGGGGGCGAGCCGGGCGACGTGGTGACGGTGATGCAGCGGCTCTGCGATGGCGACCTGGCGCAGCCGGTCAAGCTCAAGGCGGGTTACCGCGACAGCATGATGCACGCCATCCAGAAGATGATGACGCGCCTGTCGCAGGTGGTGACGGAAGTGCGCGGCAATGCCGACGGCCTGGCCAGCACTGCCGAAGAAGTCAGCGCCACCGCGCAATCGATCGCACGCGCCTCGACCGAGCAGGCCACGGGCGTGGAACAGACCAGCGAAGCGCTGGCGCAGATCCACGCATCGGTCCAGAGCACTGCGCAAAACGCCAGGCTGACCGACCAGATCGCCGCAACGGCGGCGCTGGAAGCGCATCAATGCGCCGCAACGGTCAAGCAGATGGTGGCGGCTATCCAGCAGATTGCCGGCAAGATTGCCGTCATCGATGACATTGCCTACCAGACCAACCTGCTGGCCCTGAACGCCACCATCGAAGCCGCGCATGCAGGCGAGCATGGCAGCGGCTTTGCGGTGGTGGCCGCTGAAGTGCGCCGGCTGGCCGAACGCAGCCAGTGGGCCGCTCAGGAGATCGATGAAGTCGCCCGCGACAACGTCGCCCTGGCCTGCGCGGCGCAACAGCAGCTCGATGACATGGTGCCGACCATTGCCCGCACCTCCTCGCTGGTGCAGGACATCGTGCAGTCCTCCGAGAAGCAGTTGGCTGCGGTCAGCCAGATCAGCATGGCGGCCACCCAGCTGGCCCAGGTGATCCAGCAGAATTCGCTGAGTTCGGAAGAGCTGGCGGTGACCTCCGAAGAACTCAACCGCCGCGCCGTGCTGTTGCAGACGACGGTGGGCTTCTTCCAGTGCCAGCTGGTGCAGGGGATGCAGCCCAGGCTGGCCTAGCTGCACTGGCGCTAGGGTTTGAGCAAGACCTTGATGGAGTCCATCGAGTCGGCCATCTTGATGGCGGCTTCCCAGTCGGAGAGCGCATAGTTGTGCGTGACGATGCCGCGTGAAGTCACCAGGCCACGCGCCAGCAGGTCGATGGCGATGGGATAGCAGTCGCCGCTGAGGTGTGCGCCGCGCAGGTCCAGTTCCTTTTCTTCGCCGATGATGGACCAGTCCACCGTGGTGTCGCGGCCAAAGACGCTGAACTCGACGAAGCGCCCCAGCTTGCGGATCATGTCCAGCCCTTGCGTCACGCCGGCGGGTGCGCCGGTGGTTTCGATATAGACGTCGCAGCCATATTGCCCGGTGGCCTCGCGCACGATCTTCTGCGCATCCTCGCGGCCCGGGTTGATGACGATATCGGCTCCGTAGTCGCGCGCCAGTTGCAGGCGCTGGTCGGACAGATCGATGACGATCAGCTTCTTGGGCGTCTTCAGGTGCGCCACCTGCACCATCAGCAAGCCCAGCGTGCCGGCCCCGGCAATCACCACCACGTCATCGAGCTGGATGTCGCCCCGGTTGACGGCATGGATGGCGCAGGACAGCGGTTCGGTCACGGCGGCGTCCTCGAAGGAGATGTGCTCCGGAATCTTGTGGATCACCGCCCGCGCCGACAGGCGCATGTAGTCGGCCATGCCACCCTCGGCCACCTGGCGCTGGAAGCCATAGACGTCATGCACTTCGCACATCCAGCGATAGCCGGTCTTGCAGTAGCGGCACTTGCCGCAGGGGACGATCTGTTCGGCGATCACGCGGTCGCCCATGGCCACACCGTGGTGCTCGGCTGCGCCCGCTCCCATTTCCACCACGTGGCCCCAGAATTCGTGGCCGGGGATCACAGGCGGCTTGACGTAGGAGGGCTTGTTCTTGACTTCGTCGCCCCAGAAACGCGCCGCACCGGCGAAGCACTTGCAGTCGCCAGCGCAGATGCCGCAGGAGGCGATCTTGATGATGACTTCGTTGGGACCGGCGGCAGGGCGCTTGACCCGTTGCAGGCGATAGTCGCGGGGCGCGTGGCAGACCACGGCCAGCATGTCGTCGTCATGGAAATGCATGATCAGATGTCCTTGGTTTGGAGCTTAGTGAGGCAGGCCGGCCAGCAGCGATTTGGCCAGACTGTTGAGGATCAGCGCGCAGGAACAGGCACCAGCATCGAGCACGCCGATGGAGCGCTCGCCCAGGCGGCTGGCGCGGCCGATGCGGGCCTGCAGGGCGCGGGTCGAATCGCGGCCGGTGTCGGCACCGCGCTGCATGGCTTGCAGGCAGGCAGCAAACGGCAGGTCGCGGCCTAGCGCCAGACGGAAGGCGTCGCGGGCCGGGATCAGGGTATCCATGAGGGTCTTGTCGCCGACCTTGGCCTCGCCGATGGCCTGGACGGCGGCGATGCCTTCGTCCAGCGCCGTCAGGAAGAGCTGACGGTCCAGTGTGGAATGGCCTTCCAGCGCGGTGCTCATGGCCATGAAGAAGCTGCCGTAGAGCGGCCCCATGGAGCCGCCGATGCCTTCCATCAAGGTGATGGAGAGCGTATCGAGGGCAGCAGCCAGCGATGCCCCGGGATCTTGCTTGAGACGTTCACCGCAGAGGCTGAAGCCCTTGCTCATGTTGATGCCGTGGTCGCCATCACCGATGGCGCCATCGACTTGGCTCAACCAATCGCGGTGCTGGTTGATCGTCGAGACCAGGTCCAGCACTACCCAGCCGGCGTCGCGCATGTCGAAGCCGGCGCTCATGGCTGCGCTCCCTGGCGCAGGCCGATGCTGTCGCAGGGGGCGGCCAGGCATTGGTCCAGCTGCGCATCCAGGCGCATCAGGGTCAGCGTCACGCCCATCATTTCCAGCGAGGTGAAGAGATTGCCCACGAAGCTGTGTGCCACCTCCAGACCGGCTTCGCGCAGGCCATCGGCGACATCGGCATAGAGGATGTATTGCTCCATCAAGGGCGTGGCGCCCAGCCCCGAGAGCAGCACGGCGACCTTGTCGCCGCGCGCGAAGGGCAGGTCCGGCAGCAGCTTGTCCAGCATCAGACGGGCCATGTCGCGCGCCGGGACCACGGCCTGCACCGCTACGCCCGGTTCGCCATGATGGCCGATGCCCACTTCCATCTCCCCATGCTTGATGGTGAAGTTGGCCTTGCCCACCGCCGGGATGGTACAGGCCGACAGGCCGATGCCGATGGAGCGGGTGTGGTCGATGGCCTTCTGGGCGGCCTGTACCACTTGGTCCAGCGTGCCGCCTTGCGCGGCGACCGCGCCGCCGACCTTCCACATCAGGATTTCACCGGCCACGCCGCGCCGCTTGCCGAGCTGGTCGGGCGGGGCTGAGGCGGCGTCATCGTTGGCCACCACGGTGCGCACCTGGATGTCGGCGCGTTCGGCCAGTTTGATGGCCATCTTCACGTTCATGTTGTCGCCGGCATAGTTGCCGTAGAGGCAGGCGATACCCTGTCCGCCATGGGCCAGCTGGAAGGCGTCCATGAAGGATTTGGCGGTGGGCGAGGAAAACACTTCGCCCACGGCCACGGCATCGACCAGCCCCTGGCCGACGTAGCCCAGAAAGGCCGGCTCATGGCCGGAGCCGCCGCCGGTGACGATGCCCACGCGACCCGGCATGCCAGCGCTGCGGTGGCGGATCACGCGCGGATTGTCCGGGTGCACGGACAGCGCAGGATGGGCCGCCAGCACGCCGCGCAGCATGTCCTCGACGACCTGGTCGGGGTTGTTGACGATACGATTGAGTGTCATGAATCAGTCCTTGGAAAAACGTCGGTCCACTGCAAAGCCACAAGCTCAGGCCACGGTGTAGCCGCCATCGATGAGGATGTTCTCGCCCGTGATCATGGCCGCCTGCGGGCTGGCGAGATAGGCCACCAGATGCGCCACTTCGTCGGGCTGGGCGAAGCGGCCCACCGGAATGCGCGCCCGCATGGCCACACCCACCGCGCCGGCCCAGGCCTGCTTGCCCAGTTCGGTTTCCACCACGGTGGGGGAGATGGCATTGACGGTGATGCCATGAGCGGCCCATTCCAGCGCCAGTACCCGCGTGAGCGCCACCAGAGCGGCCTTGCTGGCGCAGTAGGCGGCATGCCGCTCCAGCGCCACCACGCTGGCTTGCGAGGCGAGGTTGATGATGCGTCCGCCCTGCTGGCGCTGCATCAGCGGAAACACCGCCTGCGCCAGCAGGAAGGGTGCCTTCAGGTTGATGGCCATGGTGCGGTCCCAGTCGGCGGAGGTGGCCGTATCGGCTTGCTGCAACAGGGCCACGCCGGCGTTGTTGACCAGCACGTCGATGCGTTCGCACTGCTGCTCGACCCGGGCAATGGCGCGACCGATGGCAGCTTCGTCGCAGACATCGAGTACCAGGCCCAGATGCGCGCCAGCGCCGTCGAGCTGCCCGGCCAGGCTGAGCACCGCATCGCTGCGGTCCACCAGCACCAGCCGCGCGCCGCAGCGCGCCAGCAGCTGGCTGGTAGCCAGCCCGATGCCGGCGGCGGCACCCGTCACCAGGGCGACGCGGCCGGAAAAATCATGGGGCCGCGTCATGGCGTCGGCAGACAGGGCTGCGCTCATTTCTTGACCTTCTTCAGGAAGGCATCGGCGTTCTCGGCAGTGATGGTGGTCCAGGGGACGGTATAGGATTTTTCCGCGCCGCCTTTCCAGGGCAGCTTGTCGCCGTACTCGGCCCAGATCGTCGAACGCGGCTGATAGGACGGTCCCTTGATGGCACGCAAGGCCACATCCAGCGCACCTTGCGCCTGCGCCTGGGCATCCTGGAACTGGGTCACCATTTCGCCGCGCTTGACCGCTGCAATGGCATCGGCAATGCCATCGATGCCGACCACCGGAATGGTCTTGGGATCGATGCCCTTGGCCTTGATGGCCTGCAGCGCACCCAACGCCTCATCATCGTTCTGCGCCAGCACGCCCTTGATCTGGCCGGGGTGGGCGGTGAGCCAGTTTTCCATCAGCGCCATCGATTCGGCGCGCGACCAGTTGCCGGTCTTGCGCGCCAGTACCTTGACGTCCTTGTAGCGCGCCAGCACCTCATCGTTGCCACGTGCACGCTCGATCTGGGCGGACTGGCCGATGGGGCCTTCGATCATGACGATGTTGCCCTTGCCGCCGATGGCTTTCATCAGCGCCTCTGCCTCCAGCCGGCCGGCCACCACGTCATCGTTGCCGACGTAGGAAGTGAGCACGTCACCCTGCACGCGGGTATTGGAACCGATCACCGGGATGCCGGCCTTGACCGCCTTCTGTACCGGCGCAGCACCGGCCTTGAGGTCGATTGGCACGAAGATGATGGCGTCGTACTTTTGCAGGATCATCGTGTCGAACTGGTTGCTCTGGGTGAGGGCGTCGTAGTTGCCGTCGAAGACGGTGACCTGCACGCTGCCATCCTGGACCGCTGGATGGGCCTTCAACTGGTTGCTCCACATCTGCATGAATTCGCCCTTGAGGCCATAGACGGCCGCGCCGATGCGCAGGGGTTTGTTCTGGGCGCTGACGCCGGTAGCTACGGCCATCAGCAGCAGGCTGGCGAGGGTTTTCTTGATCATGGATCGTCTCCGTATGAGTTGTTGTGGGACTTCAGTTCTTCTTGCGCGAGGAATCCAGCAGGACAGCGCCGACGATGATCACGCCCTTGATGACTTGCTGGTAATAAGAAGACACGCCGAGCAGGTTGAGCCCGTTGTTGATGACGCCGATCAGCAGCGCCCCGACGACGGTCCCGCCCAGGGTGCCGGTGCCGCCCGAGAGCGAGGTGCCGCCGATGACGACCGCAGCAATCGCATCGAGTTCGTAGGACACGCCCGCCTGCGGCAAGGCCGCCGTGGTGCGTGCTGCCAGCAGCACGCCGGCCAGGCCGGCCAGGAGGCCGCTGATGACGTAGACCGCGAAATAGACCTTGCGGGTATCGATGCCGCTGGTCTTGGCGCTCCTGGCATTGCCGCCGACGGCATAGATGTAGCGGCCATAGACGGTGAAGCGCAGCACGAACCACGACACTGCGATCACCACGCCGAAGATGACGATGGGCACCGGCACGTGCAGGATCTGCCCGCCACCGATGGACAGCAGGCCCGCCGGCAGATCCGAGACCGGCATGCCGTCGTTGTAGATGTAGGTGGCACCGCGCACGGCGCTCAGCATGCCCAGCGTGGCGACGAAGGACGGCACCGCCATGCGCGCCACCAGCAGGCCGCTGATGGCGCCCAGTCCAGCGCCCGCGCCCAGTCCGGCCAGCACGGCCAGCGCAGGTGGATAGCCGCCGCCGGTGGCCAGCCACGCCGTGACCATGCCAGAGAAGGCCAGCAGCGCACCGACCGACAGGTCGATGCCGCCGGTGAGCACCACATAGGTCATGCCGATGGCGAGGATGCCGTTGATGGAGGTCTGGCGCAGGATATCGGTCCAGTTTTCCAGCGTCATGAAATAGGGCGTGGCCAGCGAAAGTCCTATGCACAGCACGATCAGGGCCGCCAGTACGCCATAGCGCGCATAGGTCTGACGCAGGCTGGCCAGGGTGGGAGCGGTCAGCCGGCCGGCGGAGAGGGAGGTGGGTTTGGTCATCATGGGGTCGTCGTGGATCGTCAGTGGATCGTCAGTGGATCGTCAGTGGATCATCATCGGGGCGCATCAAGTGCACGGCACGGTCTTGTGCGTCATGGCAGGCGCGCACTGCGCCGCTTGCGTCTGTTGCCTACGAAGCCAGGTGCAGCAGTTCTTCCTGCGTGGTGGCATGGGCATTGACCACCTCTACCACCCGGCCGCGCTTGAAGATGGCGATGCGGTCGCACAGGTCGAGGATTTCCTGGGCTTCGGAAGAGACCACCAGGGCCGCGCCGCCGTCCTGGACGAAGCGGTCGATCAACTGGTACACCTCACGCTTGGCGCCTTCGTCGATGCCGCGCGTGGGCTCGTCGCACAGCAGGCAGCGCGGCTGGGTGGACAGGCAGCGCGCCAGCACGACCTTCTGCTGATTGCCGCCGCTCATGGACGAGACCGGCAGATGCGGCGAACTCACCTTGATCTGCAGGCGCTGGATCATCTGCTGCACCAGCGTATCGACGCGGCTGCGCCGGATCAGCGGCAGGCGCGACATGCGCCGGTAGGCGGCCAGCACGATGTTGTCCTGGATCGAGGCGCACAGCACCAGGCCGCTGTCCTTGCGGTCTTCGGTCACCAGCGCCAGGCCAGCGGCGATGCTGGCGGCGGGGCGGCCAGCCGGCAGCGGCTGCTGTTGCAGCGTCACGCCGCCGCGCTCGGGGCGGGTCAGTCCATAGATGCAATTGAGATATTCGCTGCGGCCCGACCCCATCAGGCCGTAGATGCCGACCACTTCGCCGGCATGCACCTGCAGCGATACGTCCTCGAATTCGCCCGCGCGTCCCAGTGCCTGGGTGGACAGCACCGCAGCGCCGCCCTGGCGACGGTTGCGCTCGCGCACTTGCAGCGTACGCCCGACGATGGCCCGGACCAGGCTGGCGCGGTCAATGTCGCGGATCAGGCCGGTCTCGACGAAGCGGCCATCGCGAAAGACCGTGTAGCTGTCGGCGATCTGGAAGATTTCGGAGAGGCGATGCGAGACGTAGATGATGCCGGTGCCTTGGGCGGCCACGCTGCGGATGGCGCGAAAGAGTACCTCGGTTTCCTTCTCGCCGATGGCCGAGGTGGGTTCGTCCATGATGATGACATCGCAGTCGTGGCTGAAGGCCTTGGCGATTTCCACCAGTTGCACCTGGGCCAGGCTCAGGTCCTGCATGCGGGCGCGTGCATTGACCTGGAATTGCAGCCGGTCCAGCAGCGCCTGGGCCTGGCGCTCCATGGCGCGGGTGTTGACGCAGATGCCCGCCACGCGGGGCTCGCGGCCAAGGAAGAGATTTTCGGCCACGCTCATGCCGGGAATCGGCGAGAGCTCTTGCGTGATGATGGCGATGTGGTGGTCCAGGGCCTCGGCGGGGGAGTGGAAATCGACGGGCTGTCCCTTCAGGCGGATCTCGCCGCCATCCCGCCGCAGCAGGCCCATGACGATCGCCAGGAAAGTGGATTTGCCAGCCCCATTACCGCCGCACAGCGCGTGTACGCTGCCGCGCTGCAATTGCAGCCGGCCATCGGCAAGCGCGACGACCTCGCTGAAGGACTTGCTTACTCCATGTGCTTCCAGCAAAAGCTCTGCCATGGCTGTCTCCGTGCATCGTTGATCAAATGTCCAGCGATGATTAAATGTTTGTTATGAGCCCATCATTGCAAAGAATTTTTTTGCTGTCAATGCTCATTTGCTCAGCGTTGCACATAACTTTTTCTTCTGTTTTGCGGTGCAGTAATGCATTTACATCGAATAAAGCGCTGGAAATCTCTGTTTTTGTGGCGGATGGGAAGTTTTTGCATTAGTCTCTCAGTGAGCAATTGCTCTTCACTGGTTAATTATTCTGGCTTGGCAAGAGGAGAGCGGATCATCGACCCCAGGAGACGAGGATGAAAATAGGCATCGGATGCGACGAGGCGGCGTATGCCCTCAAGGAAATCATCAAGGCCCATCTGGCGGCCAAAGGCCTTGACGTGGTGGACTTCGGCACCCATGATACGGAGCCCGTGATTTACCCCGACATTGCCTTTGCAGTGGCCGAACAGATCCGGCAAGGGGCCATCGGCCGCGCCGTCCTGCTGTGCGGCACGGGCATCGGCATGGCCATCTCGGCCAACAAGGTGCCGGGTGTGCGCGCGGCGCAATGCCACGACACCTATTCGGCCGAGCGCGCCAGCAAGAGCAACGATGCGCAGATCATCACGCTGGGCGCACGCGTGGTCGGGACCGAGCTGGCCAAGGCCATCGTCGATACCTGGCTGGCGGCGGAGTTTTCAGGTGGGCGCTCGACCGAAAAGCTGGAGCGCATCAAAGAGTATGAACATCATTTGCACAATACCAAGCGCCCGTAGGCGCAGCGTCGCATGGCGCATTCCGCAGCCGCTGGCGGGACGCATGCAGGCGCAAGCAAAGGGGGGACGCCATGTCCATGGATGAATTGACGCGTCTGGCCACGCTGTATTACGTCGATGGCCTGACGCAGCAGGAACTGTCAGAGCGCTTTTCCATTTCGCGCGCCTCCATTGCGCGCATGCTCAAGCGGGCGCAGGACGAGGGCATCGTGGAAATCCGCGTGCGCCATCATCCGGGCCAGACCATCGAGCTGGAGCATGCGCTGATGCAGCGCTTCGGCATCGAGCGCGCGCTCATCTCGGTCAGCCACAATGACCAGGACCGCCAGCGCGCCATGCTGGCCGGCCTGGTGGCCAATCACCTCGACCGCAGCCTGACCGATGACAGCATCGTGGCCGTGGGCATCGGGCGCAATATCAATGCGGTGTCCGAGCACGCGGTCTCCAATACGCGCCGCAGCGCTACTTTCGTCTGTGGTATCGGTGGTTACTATCGCGGTGGCGAGACCATGAATTCGGACCACATCTGCCGCCGCCTGGCCTCGCGTTTCGGCGGCGACAGCGAGACGCTATACGCCCCCGCGCTGGTCAACAACGCCGCCGTGCGCGATGCGCTGCTGGCCAACGATGCCGTGCGTCCCACGCTGGACAAGGCGCGCCGCGCCCATGTGGCGCTCATCGGCGTGGGCGACATCAATGAAGACAGTCCGATGGTGCGCATGGGCTGGTTCTCGCCGCAGGAAATGCTGGAGTTGAAGCGCCATGGCGCCGTGGGCGACATGATGGGCTATGACTTCATCAATATCCACGGCGAACCCATCCGCACCGAGACGCACGCACGCGTCATCGGGCTGACGGTGGACGACTTGCGGCGCATTCCCGATGTGATTGCGGTGGCCAGTGAAAGCGGCAAGGCCAGCGCCATGCTGGGCGCGCTGCGCACTGGCACCATCAAGACGCTGGCTACCACCGACAGCATTGCGCATACCTTGCTGACGCTGGAAGAGGCGACGAGGAAGAGTGCGGCGTAGCAGAGAACTGGGATGTTCAGCTTGAGCGCTTCAGGTGGGTTCTAGGCGTGTGGAAGGACGGTCATCAAGGTCAGGCCGCCATGTTGCACATGAACAGCCTTGGAGGGTTTGGGGCTTGTGCTTCCAGCTGCGCGCTTGGCCGTGCTTGCGATTTTTCTGACGGTTCGCGTCACCTTTCTGAGATCAAGCTGCCCGGGCGTCTGCTGTCCCGCGAACGCCGCGATGATCTGTGGATCCAGCAGCCAACGCAGTTTGTGAATTGCTCCAGCGTTATGGAGCAGTTGGGTGATATCGGGACTGATGGCGTCGATCATCTTTTCCATTTCGCTCACCAACGGCGCCAGAGACGAGTGCACGCCCGCTGGTGTGAGCGGAACCGCTATTCTCCAGGCGGGTTCATGATGAGAAACGCGATTACGCAGTCTTTTAATATTGACTAGTGATGCGTGTACTTGTGCGCGCGTGATAGTGGCATGATGGGGAAATACTGCGCGCAGGCACTTCGGCCATAAGGCAAAGCGATCCGTAGCGGATTCAAATGTCGCTTCAAACAGCGTGAGCCAGAACCCGAACATGGCATGGGCAACAACCTGGTCAGGGCTATTGGGCTTGCCATCTTGATGCAATCTTCCAAAGATTTCTTCGATCCTTGCCTCTGAGGGGGAGCGCCAGTGTTTAAGCGTTCTCTGTGTCGACCCGACATAGATTTTCTTCTTGTTGTGCGGGGCCACATTACGTCGGTAATAGTGTTGTGCAAGCAAGGGGTCAGCGCTGACTTTATGAGCCCATATCTTGTCGCCCTGGTATTTGAGGACATCCGAATACCAATCTGGCTTGCCAAATTCCCTCGTTGCAGCCGAATGGAGGCTGTTGCGGAGCAGGACTTCAATCATGCTCAGCAATGAGCTTAGGGCAGCATTGAGCTCAAGGCCCCAGATATAGGCGCCAATGGATTGGTCCAGGTTTGTCGTGCCAATTAACGTTTTGTAGGAACTCAGGCGTGCGGCCGATAGTGCTTTCTGCACCTCGGCAGGTGAAAGTGCGTGGGTGAATACCATGTGTGCTATACTTCGCAACGAGAAGCGCCCTCGTGGCGCGGCGACGGGTTGGAGATGCGAACGATATAGCTAGTAGCGTAATCAACCCACTTATTCGAAGGGCTGTCTACGGACAGCCCTTTTCTATTTCTATCTCGACTTCACACCACTTTGAAGATCGAGTACATCGAGTACATCACATCAGTGCATCGAGATGCTGCTGCTTGATTCTCGCATCAGAAGCAAATGCGGGGCATCCCCCTCCCCGCACTTGCATGCTCAAGGCCCTGATGCTTTAACGCAATGCGTCCACAATCTGCTCCAGCTTGACCGCATCGGTAGCGAACTGGCGGATGCCTTCAGCCAGCTTCTCGGTGGCCATCGCATCGGCGTTCAAGGCCAGGCGGAAGGCTTTTTCGTCCAGGGAGATGCGTTCGATATCGGCGGCGTCAGCGGCTTGTTTGCTCAGCTTGCGCTCGACTGGCGCATCGGTGTCAGCCAGCTTCTGCAGCAGGTCCGGGCTGATGGTCAGCAGGTCGCAACCGGCCAGTTCGACGATCTGTGAAGTATTGCGGAAGCTTGCGCCCATCACTTCGGTGGCGTAACCGAACTTGCGGTAATAGTTGTACACCGCCTTGACCGACTGCACGCCCGGATCATCGCTGCCGGTGTAGTCCTGGCCGGTGGACTTCTTGTACCAGTCGTAGATGCGGCCCACGAAGGGCGAGATCAGCTGCACGCGGGCTTCGGCGCAGGCGATGGCTTGCGGCAGCGAGAACAGCAGGGTCAGGTTGCAGCGGATGCCATCCTTTTCCAGGATCTCGGCGGCGCGAATGCCTTCCCAGGTGGAGGCGATCTTGATCAGCACGCGTTCGCGGGCGATGCCGGCTTCCTGGTACAGGCGGATCAGCTCGCGACCCTTGGCCACCGTGCCTTCGGTGTCGAAGGACAGGCGCGCATCGGTCTCAGTGGAGACGCGGCCCGGGATGAGCTTCAGGATTTCCAGGCCGAAGGCGATCAGCAGGCGGTCGATGATCTCATCGGTGCTCTTGCCGGCGTGGGCCTTGACGACGGACTCCAGCAGCGGCTTGTACTCGGCCTTCTGCACCGCTTTCAGGATCAGCGAGGGATTGGTGGTGGCGTCCTGCGGCGCGAAGACCTTCATCGCCTGGAAGTCGCCGGTATCGGCCACGATGGTGGTGTATTGCTTCAACTGATCAAGCTGGCTCATGGAAAATCCTGTTGCTAAGTTGGAAGAATGAATGGTTCAGCATTGTACGCAATCACGGCGGCTTGTCTGTCGGGCAATGGCTGACACTTGACTTCGCGCAGTCTCAGCCGCACCCGCCCCGCGGCAGCATTAGCGGAAGAAGGAGTCGAATTGCATGTCGAACTTCTGCAGCGACTTCTGCGCGTTCTGCATCTTCTTGCGGAATTCCGGCCCGCGCCGCAGGGCCAGTCCCACCGCCAGGATGTCGATCACCACCAGGTGCGCCAGGCGCGCCGAGATGGGCGTGTAGGGGTCGATATTGAAGGACAGGTCGATCGGCACCAGCACCGTGGCCAGTTCGGCCAGGGGAGTGCCGGATGGACCCAGCACGATGATGTCCGCACCGCCCTTGCGGGCCAGCTGGATCGAGCGCAGCAGGGCGGCATTGCCGCCGCGCTGCGAGATCGCCACCACGCAGTCGCCCGCTTTGAGTAGTGAGGCGGCGATGCTGTGGATGTGCGGGTCGGAGTAGGCCACCGTCGGCACGCCCGAGCGGAAGAACTTGTGCTGGGCATCGTTGGCCACAATGCCGGAGGTGCCTTGCCCATAGAACTCGATCTTGTTGGCGCGCGCCAGCACGTCCAGCGCCAGCTGGATGGCGTCGGGATTGAGGTTGTTGCGCAGGTCCAGCAAGGTGTTGATGGAGCGGCTGCAGATCTTGTTGACCAGGTCGGCGGCCAGGTCGTCCTGGGCCAGCGTCTCGTCCGCGCCGGGCAGGGCCAGCGCCAGGCTCTGCGCCAGCTTGAGCTTGAAGTCATGCCAGCCCTCGTAGCCGATGGC
>Ga0160495_100474_pt1 | contig 19432 bp, 15 predicted proteins | sample DID4MG_4_FD_108251 | JGI IMG/M metagenome (GOLD analysis project Ga0160495, IMG submission 108251) | Enriched soil microbial communities from UW Madison campus, WI, USA - DID2933_E24_FP4 MG | ecosystem: Environmental > Terrestrial > Soil > Unclassified | place: USA: Madison, Wisconsin | collected... | reverse complement strand
GTTCAGTTGGTTAGAATACCGGCCTGTCACGCCGGGGGTCGCGGGTTCGAGCCCCGTCCGCTCCGCCAAATAAAACGCCTCATTCGAAAGAATGGGGCGTTTTTGTTTTTGCGCAGCAAAAACCTGCGGAGCGGAGGGAGCCGCCTGCGCGTGTGTAGGAGACCTCGTCCGTTTCGTCAGATCCTGCAGAAAAATAAAAAGTATGAATTTTTACTATTTTTGCTCAAGAGAAATGTTTACACTAAGTTCGGATTTGCAATTCTCAAGACAGGAGACCGGCGCAAGCCGGGGTGAAAAAATGTTTTTGAGGGAACTCGCCTTGGCATCCAGGGCGAGCAAGAGGAACCAAGCCCCGTCCCCGAAGATGTAAAAGAACCCACCAGAATGCAGTAGCGGATTCGCGCGAAGTGCGGCCACAGTAGCACCCGGGCAGCGGGGGCTATGTGTCAGTCGCACGTTTGGCATCTAATGGGAAACAGGGGTAAAGATGAAGCTGGTCAATCTCAATATCGGCGCTCGCCTGGGCGGCGCATTTGCAGTGGTCTTGTTCCTGCTGGTGGTGACGGCCATGGTCGGCATCCGCAACCAGGCTTCCAACAACGCTGAAATCAACGGCATCGTCAACGAGAAATACCCGCTCATTGCGCTGAGCACCCAGATCAAGAACAACGGCTACAAGGCCAATGCGGTGCTGAGCAATATCCTGCTGGCCACTACGCCCGAAGCTTCCGCTCGCTACATGGATGAGTACGCCGGCCTGCGCACTGCCAATACCGATGCCTACAAGCAGCTCGAAGGCATGCTTGATACCGACAAGACCAAGGCGCTCTACGCCGAACAGACTACGGCGCGCTCGGCCTATGGCGTAGCAGTGCGAAAGTTCTTCGAGCTGATGAAGAACGGCGATCGCGTTGCGGCGACGACGTTCTATCAGGGGGAGATGTCAAAGCTCCAGGCGAACTACTTCGTCATGGTGGACAAGATGGTCAGTTCGCTGGCCAACGAAATGGTGGTCAATGCCAACCAGGCGGCTGAGGACGGCCATCTGGCGGTGTTGCAGATGCTGGTCCTGTCGGTGGCGGCGGTGCTCCTGTCGGCGGTCATCGGCTTGCTGATCACGCGTTCCATCACTGCGCCCGTGCGCCATGCGGTAGTCCTGGCCGAAGCCGTGGCGCAGGGCGATCTGTCATATCGTCTCAGCGCAACAGGCAAGGATGAAATCAGCCGCCTGCTGCAGGCCCTGCAGCATATGAGCGATAACCTGCATGACACGGTTTCGCAGGTGCGCAATGGCACCTCGGCCATCGACATGGCTACGCGCGAACTGGCGCAAGGCAACACGAACCTGTCGGACCGTACTGAGCAGCAGGCCAGTTCGCTGGAAGAAACCGCCTCGGCCATGGAGCAACTGACCTCCACGGTGCGCCAGAATGCCGATAACGCCCGCCAGGCCAGCGAGCTGGCACTCTCGGCATCGGATGTCGCGGTGCGCGGAGGCGCATCGGTGGAGCAGGTAGTCAGCATCATGAGCGCCATCAGCGCGTCCTCCGGCAAGATCGCCGACATCATCACGGTCATCGATGGCATCGCCTTCCAGACCAATCTGCTGGCCCTCAACGCAGCGGTAGAAGCAGCGCGCGCCGGTGAACACGGTCGCGGCTTTGCGGTAGTGGCCAGCGAAGTGCGCGGACTGGCGCAACGCAGCGCGGTGGCAGCCAAGGAAATCAAGTCGCTCATCGAAGGTTCGGTGGGACATGTGAAGTCCGGCAGCGCCATCGTCGAACAGACCGTCTCCACCATCGATGACGTCATCGCCAGCATCAAGCATGCGACCAATCTCATCACCGAAATCAGCGCTTCCAGCAAGGAGCAGAGCGAGGGCATCGAGCAGATCAACCAGGCCATCAGCCAGATGGACCAGATGACCCAGGAAAACTCGGCCCTGGTGGAGCAGAATGCGGCAGCCTCCCAGGCGTTGCAGTCGCAGGCTCAACAGCTATCTGCGCTGATGGAACGCTTCAAGCTCAGCGAACTGCTGGCGCACGCCACGATGAGCTCGGCCCGCAGCGGTCCGCGTGAAAAGCTGATCCCGCGCGAGCTTCCGCTGATCCAGGGCTGAGCTGGCTGACGGGGGCCTGAATCCGTGCCAGGCTGCCCGTGGTTTGAGGCAAGACGAAAAAAACGGTGTACTCCGCTGAGAAGTACACCGCCCACCCCCTCCGGTTTCCCCGGTATCACGCATAGCTGATGTTGTAGTCTCCGGCTCCCCGTATCGTCAAGGCCGATGGTGACGGCCGTTGCGCGATCCTTGCGCCAAAAGCGCGTCACGCTGAAGCTGCATCAGTCATTCTTTCAATAAGTCACGGTCACGGTCACGGTGTCCGAATAGGCACCGGCCAGCGGTGTCTGCGCTGCCGGAATCTGGCCATAGACCGTCAAGGTCTGGGCCAGGCCGCTGCCAGTGCCGATCAGGGTATCGGTGCCGATGGTCGAGCCCCAGTTGCTGCTGCGGGCCGCGTCACGGTACAAGGAGTAGTTCAGGGTGCCGCCGCCGGCGGCGCTCATCTTGCGGCTGCTCACGGTGGCGCCGCTGCCGGTGCCGGCATCCAGGCCGACGTTGTAGGCGGTGCCGTTGGTGCACTGGACGGTGATGGTGCCAGTCTGGTTCACCACGCTCTGGGTGTAAGCGCCGAAGGCAATGGCCGAACCGACCACGGTGCAGGAGGCAAGTACCGAAGCGCTGATGGTCAGCGATGCGCTGGCAGTGGCAGCGAACGAGGCCGGAGTGGCAGAAGCCAGGGTGGCGGCAGCGACACAAGCGACGATGAAGCGGTTTTTGTTGGCAACGAACATGTTGTTTCTCCTGATATTGGCTGCCCCGTTCGCGCCCCTTGCGTGAACTTCCCTGTGCAGCTGGTATGGAGACACTTTAGCGACAAGCTCGGAATGACAACATCCGGCTATTCCTGAGAACCCTGCCTCTAGCCTTCAGGGAAAACCTGAACCGCAATGAAAATCTTTTTCACTCGCGTCAGCTCATCAATAGCGTATAGCTTAGTAGGTGACGAGTATGGTCAGCGTGTCCAGGTAACTGCCAGCCTTTACGTTCTGGCTGCCGGGAACACGTCCATAGACGGTGTAATGCTTGACTATCGGCGTGAGCACTTGCAGCAGGTAGCCATCGGTGATGTAGTTGGTGCCGGAGGAGCCGTCGCCCCATATGATGCTGCGGGCCGCGTCGGTATAGACCTGGTAGTTCAGGCTGTTGACGCCGCTGAGCATCTTGCGCTGGGAGAGCGCGCCACTGTTGCCGCTACTGAGCTTGACCGTGTAGGACATCAGCAGTGAGGCAGTGGCCTGGCAGGTGACAGTGATGCTGCCAGCGTTGTCAATGGTGGCGCTGGACTGCGGATCGTAGATGCCGAACGCGACCGGGTTGGACGAGGCTGAGCACACTTGTTGCGCACCGGCTGGCATCGACACGCCCAGCAATAGCAACAGCAACAGCAGCAGCAACGGCATCATCGCGCCAGCGGCTCTCATGCAGGCTCCTTGGTAAAGACGGTATTCATCGGCAGATCACCACTTCATTGACCATCCCGCCCTCAGCGCGCACCGGCGGCACCAGCGTGGCATGGCACTGACGGCCAGAGGGCAGCAGCACATCCAGCGTATTGAGCGGCGCCAGCTCTTGCAGATAGCTCACGCCATCGTAACCCACCGGCGCTTGCAGGCCCGTCTCCCGGACCCGGATGCTGGAGCCGATCGGAATGTAGTCGCCGGCGGCATCCTTGAGCGTGAGCGTCACATCCGAGGCGCGTCGAGCATTGAAATGGACGACCACGCCGGAGCGATCGCGCGGCTTGACGTACTGGTCGGACTGATCCAGCTGCAAGGTCAGGGGCAGGTCCAGAATGTCCACCGAGATCTTGTTGACGTCGTAGGCGCGCAGGTCCGTCAGCAGTAACTGGCCATTGTCATCGGTGCGTCCGGCATAGCGGTTCTCGTTATAGATGCCGACATTCTTCACGCCGCTGGCATTGACCACCGCGAAACTATCATCGATCCAGTCGGAGGCGAACACCCCGCCATCCATGAAGGCCAGTGCGCCGCGCGCGCCCAGTCGTTGACTGGAAATGCTGCTGCCCTGCGATACGCCCGCGCTGAAGCTGCCGACGCGACTCTTGTAATTGACCTGCGCCAGGCGCTGTCGGTAACTGCCTTCGGTGTCCTGCAACTGCCAGCCGAGGTCGCCGATGGCGACCGTGGAGCGGCTGGCTTGCAGCGTGGCGGTGCGCTGCCCGTTGTTGTTGTTAACGCTCGCGCCGACCACTTCGCGTCCTCCCAAGGGGATGATCAGACCCACCGAAGCGCCATAGCCGCTGTTGCGAAAATCCCGGTAGGCGGTCAGGTACATGCTGGCCATGCTGCCTACTGACTTGAAGTAGGTGAGCGTCAAGGTCTCGCTGTCGGCCAGTCCGGTGGTGCCGAGGTCGGTGAAGAGCAGCGGACTCTTGGTGCGTGCATAGGCCATGCTCAAGGAGCCGGCGCTGGCCAGGTTCATGCCCATCGTGGCCACGGTGGCGCTGCGCGAGACGGGCGCACCCTGGCGTGCGCCAATGTCCTGATAGCTGCGCGTGGCCTGGGTGCGGCTCAGCGACAGGCTCAGAGGGTCGGCATTGCGCTCGATCGCCAGCGACAACTGCTGGCCCGTGCCGCCTGTTGCGCTGCTGGCCGATAGCGCTGAGGCCAGCACGGCGCGGTTGCCCAGGTTGAAGACAGCGCCACCGCCTCCCAGCGCCAGCCCCTGCATGGCTTCGGCATGACCTTCCAGCGTCAGCCAGTCGCTCATGCCGTGGCGAGCCGTCCCGGACAGGGCGAACTGGCCGTAGTCATTGCTGCGCAGTCCGTAATTGCGGCGCACCCAGCCGCCTTCGGCCGAATAGGACGACAGTCCCGGCTTGAGGAGCCGGTCGGTTGCGTAGAAGTTGACCGTGCGCAAGGTCTGCCGTCCCAGTTCATCGGTCACCGCCACGGCGATCTGACCCGCGCCGCTGGCGATGGGCGGCTGGCGGATTTCAAAGGGACCAGGCGGCACTGGCTGCGATAGCTGGCGCACGCCATTGACGAACAGGTCCACCGTCGAGGGAACCACTGTCTCGCCGCCCAGGGATGGGGTAGGGAAGCGCACCAGATCGGGCCGCAGGCTGAAATCCGAGGTGTACTGGAATCCGCCGAGCCGCACAGAGCGGCTCCACGCCAGGCTGCTGTTGATGACGTCGCCCAGACGATAACGCGTGAGGCTGGCCGGCTGGGAATAGGTGAAGGTGCTTTCCAGTCGCGCCGAGACGCCGCCGCTGTTGCCAGCGTAGCCCAGCGCGCTCGAACTGAGCACGCCGCTGCCGGAAAACCAGCGCGCATCGAACAGTCCGCCCAGCGCATGCTGGCCCTGGCCGGAGCTGGCCAGTAGGTCGTAGTTCAGCACTGCGCCTTGCGCGCCCGGTGAGAGCGCTACCCTGGCATTGGGGTTGCGGGCTTCGATGTCGGTGATGTTCATGAAACGCGGTGCAATCTCCAGGTTGACCTTGGCGGCAGACTCATTGAGCTGGATACGCGTGGTCACGGCGCGAATGGCGATGAGCTCGTCGTCGGCGCCGTCCACACGCAGGTTCAGGCTGCGCAGTTCGGCGGCGCTGGCATAGAGCTCACGCTGGCGGCGGGTGAATTGCGCTACCAGATTGGTATCGCGCCCGTTGATGGCGACCTCCAGCAGCAATAGCTCGTCGCCCGGTTCGGCAGCCCAGCCGGGCAGGCAGGACAGGAGCAGGACCAAAGGCAGCAGCCACAGCGGCAGGCGTCTCAAGGCGCAACGATCAGTTCGGTATCAATCGGCCCGGTATCGCTGTTGGCAGTCATCTTGACTTTGCTGCCAGCGGCCAGCGGGGTCTCGGTATCGATCAGGTACTGGCGCGTGATCCCGGCCAGGGTATAGGGATTGCCGCCCGCCGGGGCGTTGATCTTCCTGCCGTTGGGTAGCGTCAGGGCCACGTCCAGCAATCTGGCGCGGCGATTGCCGTTGTTTTGCACCATCAGTCGGGCTGGCTTGCCTGCGCGTAACTGGTAGTCAAGCTGAAGTTTCGGAGCCGTATTGGCCGCGATGAACACGGGCATGGAAATGCGGAACTTGAAACTGATGATCGCCCCTTCGGTGGCCGAGGGGATTTCATCGATCAGCAGGCGGAAGGCGATCTCGCTGGCGCCGGCGGCTTGCCGGGATACAACGCGGATGACTTGCGAGGCGCCCGGCGCCAGGTTGAAGACCGGCGGGCTGATGATCAGGTTCTGGGTGGGCTGCAGCGCATCCTGGCTGTCCACCTGGCTCCATTCATAGGCCCTGATCTGCAGCGAGACATTGTGGTTGTCGTTATTGACGATCTTGACCACGCCTGCGGTACGGGAAGAAGACAGCTCCAGCACCACCGGCGCAATCTCGAAGTTGGAGGCCAGCGCAGGCTGGAGCGCCGCCGCAGTCAGCAGGCAGGTCAGTGCGTAATATCTGGTGCAATATCTGGCGCAGTAACGCCATATGGATCCTGATCTCGTCACTCTGCGAAATCTCCATTCTAGTTGTCAGCTCGTCGTCAGTTTTTGGTAGAGTAAATGGAAAAGGGAGTTAAGTAATAGTCAAAGTTGCGGCTGAACCACAATATTTGCGCAAAAATTAACTATTAAATTGAGGAGACGTGACCAGGGCCGGTCTTGCTTCCACATGATGCAAGGCAAGGCACTGCGCGCGGTTCAGTCGGAGAGTGCGGTCAGTACGAGAGGGTGATGGAGACGACGTCGCTATAGGCACCCGCCCGGGGCGACTGCCCAGAGGGGATATAGCCGTAGACAGGGAAGCTCTGGGCATTGCCCGTGCCGACTCCGGAGACGGCGGCGCTGCCGGTGCGCCAGGCGGTGGTGCGGGCAGCGTCCTGGTAGAGGCCGTAGTCGAGCCAGTTGGCGCCGTCTGCGGTGGCCATCCGGCGATCAGCCGAGGCGGCAGCACCCTGGTCCAGGCCCACGGTGTAGCTGGTGCCGCTGGAGCAGGTGACGCCGATCTGGGCATTCTGCTGGACGGCGTTGGAACCATATACGCCAAATGGCAGCGCGGCGCTCTGCACACTGCATTGCTGGGTAACGATGGCGGAAACTTCCAGATTGCCCGTCGGCGACGCAGCCAGAGCATTACCGATGCCAGTCAGCGGTAGGGCAGCAAGGATAAACAGGAGCGGGGAAGTCTTCATGGTCGTACTCAGGCGGCTGGCATCAGGAAAAGCTTGGTACTATTATAGAATTAATTCGAATAAAGACTCGTAAAAGTGCGAGCAAACCACACTTAAATTTGAAAATTTAGATGAAGTTAAGGCAATTTGCTGACTGATTGCAAACATATTGCTCAATTTCGGGGGGCGGTTCCGGCCAGCCATCACTGGCAAGAATAGAAAAAAGAAGTGAAACAGATGCGCGGCATTATCCGCATGGCGCGGTCATTGGGGGATTTCATCACAGTCCCGGCTCAGTGCGTAGATGCAGATGGATGGACGTTATCTGCTTGCTCCACCATCTGCTTGCTTCAACGGTAACCAAGTTTCAAGAAGATGATGTAACTAGGCGATGTAAAACATGGATCATGTAACTGGATCAACGGAAAGGGATCAAGCGCGGCAATGCCGGAACCGCTCTCGCCAGCATTCCGGGACATCGAGCAACTTGCAGATGCCTGTACCCCGCAGCGGCCGCCACTAGCGGCGCAGGGCGGGTAAGCGGAAGTCACACTGTCGGAAACTTGCTGCCTATTCAAACATGCCGATCACCAAACAAAGCCAGCTGGCGCGCGCCAGCACCGGCATCTTCTTCCTGCTGGCCTTGCTACTGTCGATAGGGGTGGCGGGATTCTCCTATCACAGCGTGCGTGACTTCGAACAGCGCGCGGTGTGGCTGCAGCATACGCATAGCGTGATCAATGTGCTGGAAGAGGCCAATTCGGCCCTGCGCGACACTGTCGGCAATTCGCGCGGTTATGTCCTGTCGGGCAACGAAGAGTACCGCGCCAGCTTCGAAGCTGGCGTGCGGCAGGTTCAAGCACTGATGCAGGACCTGCATCGGCTCATGGTGGATAACGGACTCCAGAGCGCGTTGCTGGCGCAGACCGAGGAGCTGGTCAACCAGCGCCTGACGCTGTCACGCGAGATCCTGTCGTTGCAGCCGGAGCAGGCGCGTGAACGCGTACTCGAAGGCAAGGTCCTCAGCGATGAGATTCGCAGGCGTTTTGCCGAAATGAAGGGTAACGAGAATGCCTTGCTGGCCCAGCGTTCCCAGGATACCGCCGCCAGCGCCGACCTGACCATCTTCATGGTCATCAGTGGCAGCTTGCTCAGCGTGGCCTTGCTGGTGCTGGTGTACAGAAAGCTGCGCCGGGAAATGGATCGCCGCATCGATGCGCAGCAGCGCGCCCAGGCCTATTCCGACGAGATCGAAGACCTCTATAACAACGCTCCCTGCGGCTACCATTCGGTGGACGAGAGCGACAAGAAGATCATCAAGATCAACGATACCGAACTGAAGTGGCTCGGCTATACCCGTGAGCAGGTGGTGGGGCGCATGACCCATACCGACCTGCTGGCTCCTGCCAGCGCCGAGCGCTACCTGCGCGAACTGCAGCCGCAGTTCATGCTCAAGCGCGAGATCAGTGGCATCGATCTCAACTACCGGCGCGCCGATGGCAGCGAATTTACTGCACTGGTCAACGCCACCGCCATTCCCAACCGTGACCGCAGCAAGCTCATCAGTCGTACCGTCATCTACGACATCTCCGAGCGCAAGCGCGCCGAAGAGGAGATCGAGGCTCTCAATGCCGATCTCAAGCGCCAGGCGCTGCATCTGCACAGCGTCAACAAGGAGCTGGAAAGCTTTTCCTACTCGGTCTCGCATGACCTGCGCGCACCGCTGCGCGCCATTTCCGGTTACGCCATGATCCTGGAAGAAGATTACGCCCAGGCCATCGACGAGAAGGGGCGCGACCAATTGCAGGTGATCCGCCGCAATGTGCGCAAGATGGATGAGCTGATCAACGACCTCCTGAAACTGGCCAAATCGACCACCGGTGAACTCACGCTGGAACGCTTCTCCATGAATGAACTCGTGGACCAGGTGATCGTCGGCTTCCGCCGCGAAAACCCTCAGGTTCTTTTCGAGGTGCCCCACCTGGAAGGCGCGGTGGCCAATCGTGGCCTGATCACCCAGGTCTGGGAAAACCTGCTCTGCAATGCCATCAAGTTCAGCAGCAAAAGCGAGCAGCCGCTGGTGCGCGTGAGCATGCAGGTGGAGCCAGAGGAATACATCTATGGCATCCATGACAACGGCGTGGGCTTCGACATGCGCTATGCGCACAAGCTTTTCGGCACGTTCCAGCGCCTGCACCGGCAGGAAGAGTACGCCGGCACCGGTATCGGCCTGGCGCTGGTGCAGCGCATCGTGATTCGTCATACCGGTCGGGTCTGGGCGCAGAGCAAGCCGGGCGAGGGCGCCAGCTTCTATTTCTCACTGCCGCGCAAGGGTCTGTCGCCCAACCTCGCCGAGCGTCGCGAGGCCGGCGGTGCGCCATCCACCTTCACCAGTGAGGCCCCACGTACATGAGTATCCCGCTGCGAGTGCTGTTTGTCGAAGACATGGAGGAAGACGCTTTCCTGATGGTGCGCGAGCTCAAGCGCGGCGGCTTCGAGCCGGCCTGGGAGCGCGTCGATGACGAGCAGGCGTTGCTCACTGCGCTGCAGGCCCAGCCCTGGGACATCGTCATCTCCGACTACTCCATGCCCATGTTCAGCGGAGTGGAAGCCTTGAAACTGGTCAAGGCGCACAATGACCAGACGCCTTTCATCATCGTCTCCGGCGTGATCGGCGAACAGACGGCGGTGGAAGTCATGAAGGCCGGCGCCCAGGACTATTTCCTCAAGAGCGCCATTGCCCGCCTGCCGCACGCGGTCGATCGCGAACTGCGCGACGCCCAGGCGCGGCGCAAGCAGCGCGCCAGCGCCCAGGCTCTGCGCGAGATGCAGGCGCGTTTCAATGCCTTCATGAACGCCGCGCCCATGCCGACCTGGATCAAGGATGCGCAACTGCGCTACAGCTACGTCAACCCGGCGCAGTCGGCCTTCTACGGCATGACCCCGGGCGACATGGATGGTCTGACCGACCTTGAACTCATGAGCAGTGGCGCCGCCGTCGCTTCGCAGGAAAATGACCGCAAGGTGCTGGAGCAGAAGTGCGAGCTGCACACCCAGGAAACCGTGTTCGACCACAACCACAATGCCCGCATCCTCGATGTGGTGCGCTTTCCCATCAGCGGGGAAGGCAAGGGCGATATGGTGGCCGGTCTGGCCATCGACGTCACCGAGCGAGAACAGTCCCGGCGCGAACTGGAGCTGGCGATCCAGCGGCAGCAGTTGCTGTCGTCACGGGTGATCGAGGTGCAGGAGCGTGAGCGTCAGCACCTGGCGCGCGGCTTGCATGATGACGTAGGACAGTCGTTGACGGCGTTGAAGATCAATCTGGAGACCATCAAGAAGACCGGTTCCCTGGAAGGTCCATCGTTGCAGAATGGCATCGACATCGTTACCGCCGTGCTGGCCCAGGTGCGCAGCCTGTCACTGGACCTGCGCCCACCGCAGCTGGACAACCTGGGCTTGATTGCCGCCTTGCGCTCGTATGTGGAGCAGAAGTCCAAGCTGGCCAATGTCAATGGCTGGTTCGAGAGCAGTGGCCACGACGAACAATTGCACCACGACATCGAAAACACGGCCTTCCGCATCGTCCAGGAAGCTGTCACCAACATCCTGCGCCACGCGCGCTGCCAGAATATCTGGGTCAAGATCGACCGCCAGCAAGACCAGGTCTATCTGAGCATTCGCGATGATGGCCGTGGTTTCGACATCGAACGTGCGCGCAGCAACGCCATTTCCGGCACCAGCTTCGGCCTGCTCAACATGGAAGAGCGGGCCGTGCTGGTGGGCGGTTCCATGGATATCACTTCAGCGCCCGGCGCAGGGACGGAAATCGTCATGCACCTGCCGGTCGCCCCCATTGTCAGGAGGATGTAAATGCTTACTCGAATCATGCTGGCCGACGACCATGCGCTGGTGCGCAGCGGCATCAAGGCATTGCTGACTGCCATGCCGGGAGTGGAGGTGGTGGGCGAGGCCTCTGATGGTGCCGAGGTCATCGAGATGATCCCCCAGCTCAAGCCCGACCTGGTGCTGCTGGATATCGCCATGAAGGGCATGAACGGCCTGGAAGCCTTGCGCCGCCTGCGCGGTGAGTACCCGACCATCCGCTTCCTGATGCTGTCCATGTATGGCAGCGAGGAATACGTGATGCAGGCCCTCAACGCCGGCGCCAACGGCTATCTGTTCAAGGATTCCGCCGCCACCGAGCTGGAGAAGGCACTCTATGAAGTCAAGCATGGCCGGCAATACCTCGATTCGCACATTTCCCGCGAGGCGCTGGACAACTACATGAAGCGCGTGGCCCAGAACGGCACACCGGTGGAAGTGCTGACCCCGCGCCAGCGCGAGATCCTGCAACTGATTGCCGAAGGCAACAACACCAAGGAGATCGCCTACCAGCTCAACGTCAGCGCCAAGACCATCGAGACCCATCGCGCGCAACTGATGGAGCGGCTCGATATCCGCGACGTGCCTGGCCTGGTGCGCTATGCCATCCGTACCGGAATTGCCACTCCGGACAAGTGACGGGGAAGTGCTCCTAGGGAAAAATCTGATTTTTTTTGAAATCGACTGTGCAATAATCCTCGGACAGGGCGGAAAACGGCCTCGGTACTGGTTTTCAGGGAAAGTGCCGATGCCGGACAATGCTGCAAGGCAGCGAGAGCGGGGGGCTGTCGCGCCGCCACTGAAAAAAACCGGGGTGGACCGAAGCACGGAACGCAACAGGGCGACCATAGTGGTCAGATCAACATGAACAGTTCCGGCTTGAAATTTACTGAAGAAAGCGATCCATCCATGGATATCGAGCAATATGACATCATCCTCGTTGACGATAGCCCCGAAGTGGCAGAGCTCACGCGCTTGGCGCTGGGCAGCCGCAAGCTGGCCGACAAGCTGACCTGGTTTGCCGATGCGGAACTGGCCGAAGAATTCTTTTTCCAGGGCGAGTACGCCAAGCGCCGCGACCTGCATCCCTACCTGATCCTGCTGGATCTGAACCTGCCGCTGATGAGCGGTCATGATTTCCTCAAGATCATCAAGTCCAACGCCGCCACCTCGCATATCCCGGTGGTGATGTTCTCGTCCTCCGATGACCCGCGCGACATCAACCAGAGCTATGAGCTGGGTGCCAATGGCTATGTGGTCAAGTCCACCGATCCCAAGGAATTCATGGGGACCGTGGTCGATACCGGCATCTATTGGCGCAACCGCAATCGTCCGGCGCGTGAAGAGAGCGCCGGCGGGGTGAACACAGCGCCGGCCTGAGACGGCCCGGCAGAGGTCGGCCTTCAGTCAAAAAAGCGCGGTTCGGGCCGCGCTTTTTTGCTTTCTGGGAATTTGCGAATTTGCGAATTTTCTTTTCGTCAGTTTGTTTTTTTAGTTTGCCTTTTGATTACATGCATGCCCGCCTGCCGCATGCCGCCATATCAGCCGGGAAACTGCCGCAATCCCTCCAGATCGTTGATGGTGATGCTGCCGTAATCGACCTTCAGCAGTCCCGCCTTTTCCAGCACCTGCAAGGCCTGATTGGCGCGCTGGCGCGAGGTGCCGGAGAGGTTGCCGACTTCTTCCTGCGAGATCTGCAGGTTCAGCCCGATGCCGGGATTGAGGTAGGGATTGAACAGTGCCGCCAGACAGCGCGCCACGCGAGCATCCGGTTCCAGCATGCGGTCGTATTCCACCAGCGAGATGAACAGCGCCAGGCGCTCGTTCAATTGCGTCACCAGGAAGCGGTTGAAGGGAATGCTGTTGTCCAGCAGCCAGATGTAGGTGGCCTTGGGCATGTACAGCAGTTCGCTCTCGCGCAGGGCCACCACGTCATACTTGCGCGGTTCGTCCTTGAGCAGCGAACCTTCGCCCAGCCAGCCACCGTTGGCCATGCCGGCAAAGGACACCGTCTTGCCTTCAGGGGAGACGCTGCTCATCTTCAGCAAGCCCTCGTGTACGCCGATCCAGTGCGCGACCGCATCGCCCTTGCGGCAGACATAGCCCCCAGCGGGAATCTTGCGGCTGACCACTTCTGCTTCGACCCGGGCCAGTTGCGCCTCGGTCAGTGCCTGCGCCCAGATGCTCTTGGCGAGCATGCGTCGTATTGATGTCTCCATGATGATGCGTCGCAATATCGAAAGTTTTGTCAATTGTCGGTGAGATGACAACTGCTGGCAATAACAGTCTCTACTATCATCGCAAAAAAGGCCTCCGGTAAAACCGGACCAACTACAGAGACAGGACAGCTGGCATGCCAGACACAATGACTGCCGCAGTAAGAGCAGCGTAAGCCTGGCAGCACAGACTGATCCGACACCGGGTTCGTCTCCTCACCCCAAGGAGTGAATGAGACGGATCTTTCGAACCTGCACAAGAAGGTGGGAAGATGGTGGAGACGAGACAAGACAATCAAGCTGCGACCTTTCCGCGGCTGTTGCTGGCGCATGCCCAACAACGCCCGGAACGGGCGGCCTTCCGCGAGAAGGACCTGGGCATATGGCAGACCACGCGCTGGCGCCAGGTGGCCGACGAGGTGCGCAGCTTTGCCTGTGGCCTGGCGGCGCTGGGCTTCAAGCGCGGCATGAGCCTGGCCATCATCGGCAACAACTGCCCGCGCCTGTATTGGGCCATGAGCGCCGCGCAGGCACTGGGCGGCATGCCGGTGCCGCTGTACCAGGATGCGCCAGCGGCCGATATGGCCTACGTACTGGCCGACGCCAACGTCGATTTCGTGATGGCCGAAGACCAGGAGCAGGTCGATAAGGTCTTCGAGATCAAGGAAAGCCTGCCGCGCATCGCCCACGTCATCTACGACGATGAGCGCGGCATGCGCAACTACCACCAGCCCGAACTGCTGTCCTTTGCCCGCGTGCAGGAACTGGGCCGCGCCTACGAGCGCGCGCATCCGGGATTCTTCGAGCAGGAAGTGGCGGCCGGTTCCCCCGATGACGTGGCCATCATCCTCTATACCTCCGGTACCACCGGCAAGCCCAAGGGCGTATGCCACTCGCACCGGGCCATGATCACCACCGCCACCACGCTGGTGGAGTTCGATCATCTCGACGAGAACGACGACATCCTCTGCTATCTGCCCCTGGCCTGGGTGGGCGACTTCCTGTATTCGTTCGCGCAACAGCATGTGGCCGGCTTCTGCCTGAACTGCCCCGAGTCGCCCAACACGGTGATGACAGACCTGCGCGAGATCGGGCCGACCTATTACTTTGCGCCGCCGCGCGTGTACGAGAACATCCTCACGCAGGTGATGATCCGCATCGAAGACGCCGGTTGGATCAAGCGCAAGATGTTCCATGGTTTCATGAAGGTGGCGCGCCGGGTGGGCATGCGCATCCTCGATGGCAAGCCGGGTGTGTCCCTGGTCGATCGCCTGCAATATGGGCTGGGCTCGCTGCTGGTGTATGGCCCGCTGAAGAACGTGCTGGGCATGTCGCGCCTGCGGGTGGCCTATACGGGCGGTGAGGCCATCGGGCCGGACCTGTTCGATTTCTATCGCTCGCTGGGCATCAACCTCAAGCAGCTCTACGGCATGACCGAAACCTGCGTCACTGTCTGCATGCAGCCTTCGGGCGACGTCAAGCTCGACAGCGTGGGCCGGCCGATGAAGGGCGTGGAGGTGCGCATCGACGAAACTGGCGAAGTGCTGGTGCGCTCGCCCGGACTGATGAAGGAATACTTCAAGCGGCCCGACGCTACCGCCGAGGCCATCGACGCCAATGGCTACTTCCACACTGGCGACGCTGGCTTCTTTGACAGCGATGGCCACCTCAAGATCATCGACCGCGCCAAGGATGTCGGCAAGATGGCCAGCGGCAGCATGTTCGCGCCCAAGTACATCGAGAACAAGCTGAAGTTCTTCCCCTTCGTCAAGGAGGCGGTGACCTTCGGCAACGGCCGCGAGCAATGCATGGCCTTCATCAACATCGACATGGATGCGGTGGGCAACTGGGCCGAGCGACGCAACCTGGCCTACAGCGGCTACACCGACCTGGCGGCCAATGGTGCGGTCTATGAGCTGCTGCGTGAATGCGTGGAAAAGGTCAATGCCGACCTGGCCGCCGATCCGCTGCTGGCCGATTCGCAGATCCATCGCTTCCTGATCTTGCACAAGGAACTCGATCCCGACGATGAAGAGTTGACCCGCACCCGCAAGGTCCGGCGCAGCTTCATCGCCGACAAGTACGCGGTGCTGATTGAGGCGCTCTATGCGGGCCGCACATCGCAGTACATCGAGACTCAGGTGAAGTTCGAGGATGGCCGCCAAGGCATGATCTCGGCCGACCTGAAGATCGCCGAGGCCAAGACCTTCAAGACGCTGCAAAGCGCCGCCTGAGCAGCACGCAGTCCCGTCCCGGATGCACTCATGCATCCGGCTTGCAGCGTAGCCCGACCAGACCACCGCTGAATGAACACGACCATGAAACGACACCTGTCTTCCGAAATCCTGCCTTCGGGACTGCCGCCCGTGGCCAGTCCCGACGACGAAGCTCCGGTGGTTGCCGCCAATGGCCGCCGCATCGGCGAGGTCATCCTGGACTTGCAGAACATCTCGCTGTCCTTCGGAGGCGTGAAGGCGCTGACTGATATCTCCTTCGACGTGCGCGAGCATGAGATCCGCGCCATCATCGGTCCCAATGGCGCAGGTAAAAGCTCGATGATCAACGTCATCAACGGCGTCTATCATCCGCAGAAGGGGCGCATCCTCTATCGCGGCCAGCCGCGCGCGGGCATGCATCCCAGCGCCATCGCGCGCCAGGGCATTGCACGCACCTTCCAGAACATCGCGCTCTTCAAGGGCATGACGGTGCTGGACAACATCATGACCGGTCGCAATACCAAGATGCGTTCCGGCCTGTTCTCCAACGCCCTGTGGTGGGGCGCGGCCCGCAACGAAGAGATCGAACACCGTCGCAAGGTGGAGGAGGTGATCGATTTCCTGGAGATCCAGCACATCCGCAAGACCCCCGTGGGACGCCTGCCGTATGGCCTGCAAAAGCGCGTCGAGCTGGCGCGCGCGCTGGCGGCCGAGCCGCACATGCTGCTGCTGGATGAACCCATGGCCGGCATGAACGTGGAAGAAAAGCAGGACATGTGCCGCTTCATCCTCGACGTCAATGACCAGTTCGGCACCACCATCGTGCTGATCGAACACGACATGGGCGTGGTCATGGATATCTCGGACCGCGTGGTGGTGCTGGATTACGGCAAGAAGATCGGGGACGGCACGCCGGACGAGGTGATGAGCAATCCGGAAGTCATCAAGGCGTATCTCGGGACTTCTCACTGAAGATCAGCGCCCGCAAAAAAAGACAAAAATACTATAAATAATAAAAACAACATGGACATGGCAGGCAAGGAGACGACATGCAATTCTTTCTCGAAGTCACCCTGAGCGGCTTGCTCTCCGGGCTGATGTATTCCCTGGTGGCGCTGGGCTTTGTGCTGATCTACAAAGCATCCGGCGTCTTCAATTTCGCGCAGGGCGCGATGGTCTATTTCGCTGCGCTGGCGGTGGTGGGCCTGATGGAAAAGGGCATGCCCATGTGGGCCGCCATCATCGGCGCTTTTATCGTCATGATCCTGGTGGGACTGGCGACCGAGCGCTTCGTGCTGCGCAAGCTGGTGAACCAGCCGCCGATCACCTTGTTCATGGCCACTATCGGCCTGACCTTCTTCCTCGAAGGTCTGGGGCCCTTGCTGTTCGGCAGCGAGGTGCGGCCCATCGACCTGGGCATCGTCGATGAACCGATCCAGTCGGTGATGGACAGCCTCGGCATCGGTCTGTCCAAGTTCGACCTCTTCGCCTCGGGCATGGTGGTGGCGCTGGTGGCGGGGCTGGCGCTGTTCTTCCAGAAGACCAAGGTGGGCCGCGCCCTGCGTGCAGTGGCCGACGATCACCAGGCCGCGCTGTCGCTGGGCATTCCGCTGCAGCACATCTGGGCCGTGGTGTGGGGCGTGGCCGGTTTCGTGGCGCTGATCGCAGGTCTCTTGTGGGGCTCGCGCAATGGCGTGCAGTTCGCGCTGACCATGACGGCGCTCAAGGCCTTGCCGGTGCTGATCCTGGGTGGCTTTACCTCGATTCCCGGGGCCATTATCGGCGGCCTCATCATCGGCGCTTCCGAGAAGCTGGCCGAGATCTACATTCCACCGGTCATGCAGGATGCCTTCGGCGGCAACTTCGGCGGCATCGAAGGCTGGTTCCCGTATGTGTTTGCGCTGCTGTTCCTGCTGGTGCGGCCGGAAGGGCTGTTTGGCGAGCGGCATATCGACCGCGTATGAGCCGATCGCGTATGAGTCGTGGCGCATGAGCAGGCGTCAGTGAGCACAGGACAAGGAGAGAACGACCATGCTGTACCGTGAAGCAGGACAATTCAAGACAAGCTACATCGCCGACAGCCAGATCTTTCCGATCCGCCAGGATCGGATCATCTTCACGCTATTCATGGTGTTCGCCTTCGTGGGCGTGCCGTTGTTGGGCAGCGAATACTGGTTCTCGGCCATCCTGGTACCGTTCCTGGTCTTCGCGCTGGCCGCACTGGGCCTGAACGTGCTGACTGGTTACGCGGGCCAGCTGTCGCTGGGCTCGGCGGCCTTCATGGCGGTGGGGGCGTACGCGGCCTACAATTTCCAGTTGCGCGTGGACGGCATCCCCATCGTTGCCACGCTGCTGCTCTCGGGCGGCTGCGCGGCCCTGGTAGGCGTGCTGTTCGGGCTGCCTTCGCTGCGCATCAAGGGCTTCTATCTCGCTGTGGCGACGCTGGCGGCGCAGTTCTTCGTGGTGTGGGCGCTGACCAAGTTTCCCTGGTTCTCCAACAACTCGTCCTCGGGCGTGATCAGCACCCCCAAGATCGATTTCTTCGGCATCGCCATCGATACGCCGGTGCGCAAATACCTGTTCGTTCTGGCGGTGGTGAGCGTGCTGGCGCTGGTGGCCAAGAATCTGGTGCGCTCCAGCACGGGCCGCGCCTGGATGGCCGTGCGCGACATGGATGTGGCCGCCGAAGTGATCGGCATCCCCTTGATGCGTACCAAGCTGACTGCCTTTGCCGTAAGTTCCTTCTACTGCGGCGTGGCCGGCGCGCTGTACGCCTTCTGCTACCTGGGCTCGGTGGAGCCGGACGGTTTCTCGCTGGACCTGTCCTTCCGCATCCTGTTCATGATCATCATCGGCGGCGTGGGCAGCATCCTCGGGTCCTTCCTGGGGTCGGCCTTCATCCTGCTGCTGCCGATCTTCTTGGATAACGCACTGCCGCCGTTGGCCGCACTGCTGCACCTGCCGTTCACCAATGCCACGGTGTCGCACATCCAGATGATGGTGTTTGGTGCGCTGATCATCTTCTTCCTGATCGCCGAGCCGCACGGGCTGGCGCGGCTGTGGCAGATCGCCAAGGAAAAACTGCGCCTGTGGCCGTTCCCGCACTGAGCGCCGCAAGGAGTAACGAGGTAGGTGGAGGCCGGCAGCGCCGGCGTCCGATAAAAGTCGGCAACGACAACATAAAGGAGACGAGACCATGAAGAGCATCAAGCATCTGCGGCATCTGGTGGTGGCTACCGCCTGCGCTGCCAGCCTGCTGTCGGCGGCAGCCCCAGCGCTGGCGCAGGCCAGCGACCAGTTCATCGCCATCCCCAGCTACCGGGTCGGGCCTTACGGCACCAATGGCCAGTCGTATTATGGCGGCTATGTCGATTACCTCAACTACATCAACCTCAAGGAGGGCGGCGTCAACGGCGTCAAGCTCTCTTGGGAAGAGTGCGAAACCGAGTACAACAACGCCAAGGGCGTGGAGTGCTATGAGCGCATGAAGAACAAGAACCCGGTTACGCACGGCACGGCCATCAACCCCATGGCTACCGGCATCTCCTACGCGCTCATCGACAAGACCGCCGAAGACAAGGTGCCACTGGTGATGATCGGTTATGGCCGCACCGATGCGGTGGATGGTTCGGTGTTTCCATATGCCTTTCCGCTGGTGACGACCTACCAGATGCAGGTCTCGGCCATCGTCAAGTACCTGGCCGGCAAGAACAATGGCTCGCTGGCGGGCAAGAAGATCGTCTTCCTGTACCACGATTCGGCCTATGGCAAGGAGCCCATCGTGGCGTTGCAGGCGGAGTCTTCCATCGGCAAGTTCAAGCTGGTGGAAATCCCGGTGGCGCACCCC
>Ga0160495_100473_pt1 | contig 19468 bp, 15 predicted proteins | sample DID4MG_4_FD_108251 | JGI IMG/M metagenome (GOLD analysis project Ga0160495, IMG submission 108251) | Enriched soil microbial communities from UW Madison campus, WI, USA - DID2933_E24_FP4 MG | ecosystem: Environmental > Terrestrial > Soil > Unclassified | place: USA: Madison, Wisconsin | collected... | reverse complement strand
GATGGGGGTGCCCAACTTCGCCCATGCCAGCTTCTACATGCTGGGGGCCTATGTCGCCTATGCGATTGCCGGCGTGCTGGGCTTCTGGCCGGCGCTCGTGATCGCGCCGCTGGTGGTGGGCGTGGCCGGGGCGCTGGTGGAGCACTACGGGCTGCGCATCGTGCATCGCTATGGCCACGTGCCAGAACTGCTGTTCACTTTTGGCCTGTCCTATCTGGTGGTGGAGCTGGTGCAACTGGTCTGGGGCCGTGCGCCGGTGCCTTACCGCATCCCGCCTGAACTGGATGGCACGCTCTTTACGCTCTATTCGACCGCCTTCCCGGTCTATCGCGGCTTCATGCTGCTGGTGGCGGCGCTGATGCTGCTGGCCCTCTGGCTGCTGCTGCGGCATACCCGCATTGGCCTGGTGATCCAGGCCGCGTTGACGCATCCGCAGATGGTCGAGGCCCTGGGCCACAACGTGCCACGCGTGTTCATGCTGGTCTTCGGCGGCGGTTGCGCTTTGGCCGCGCTGGCCGGCGTGATCGGCGGCAATGCCTTTGTCACCGAACCGGGCATGGCCGCCGCCGTGGGCAGCATCATCTTCGTGGTGGTGGTGGTCGGCGGCCTGGGTTCGCTGGCCGGGGCGTTCATCACCTCGCTGCTGATTGGCATGATGCAGACCTTTGCGGTAGCGCTGGATATCTCGCTGGCCAGCCTGGGACTGAGTGTAGCGCCCGACAGTGCGCTCGCGCCCCTGCTGCGCCTGACGCTGGCGCAGGTGGCACCCGTGTTGCCTTACCTGCTGCTGGTGGTGATGTTGATCGTACGGCCCAAGGGGCTGATGGGTCAGCGGGAGGGATGAGGATGAGGCGCACCCTGCTGCCCTGGCTGGGCTTTGCGCTGGCGCTGCTGGCCGCGCCCTTGGTTTTCCCGCAAAGCGCCGCCTTGTCGCTGCTCTCGCAGATGGGGACGATGGTCTTGCTCTGCCTGTCCTACAACATGCTGCTGGGCGAGGGCGGCATGCTCTCTTTTGGCCACGCCGTCTATTCCGGCCTGGGCGCGTTCGGGGCCATCCACCTGATGAACCGCATGGCTGAGGGCGCGCTGGCCTTTCCCATGACCCTGGTGCCGCTGGCGGGCGGCCTCACCGGGGCGCTGTGCGGCGTGCTGCTGGGCTATCTCACGACGCGCCGCGCCGGTACCACATTCGCCATGATCACGTTGGGGCTGGTGGAGCTGGTGTCGGCCTGCGTGCTGATGTTTCCCGAGGTGTTCGGCGGCGAGGGCGGAATTTCTGGCAACCGCGTCATTGGCGAGCCGGTGCTGGGTATCAGCTACGGGCCTCAGATCCAGGTCTATTACCTGATCGCAGGCTGGCTGCTGGTCTGCGCGCTGGCCATCTGGGCGTTGCGCTACACCCCGTTGGGCCGCATCCTCAATGCCGTGCGCGACAATCCCGAACGCGCCGCCTTCATCGGCTACGACCCGCAGCGGGTGCGCTACCTGGCGCTGATCCTCTCGGCCTTCTTTGCCGGGATCTCGGGCGGGCTGTCGGCCATCAATTTCGAGATCGTCAGCGCCGAATATGTGGGTGCGCTGCGCTCGGGCACGATCCTGCTCTTCACCTTCATCGGCGGCAGCGCCTACTTCTACGGCCCCATCGTCGGCGGCGTGGTGGGGGTGCTGTTTTCGTCCTGGCTGTCGGCCTATACCCAGGCCTGGCAGTTCTACCTGGGCGCGTTCTTCATCCTCATCGTCATGACCGTGCCGGGCGGGCTGGCCAGCCTGATCGACCAGGGCTGGCGCATCCTGCGCAGCGGCGCTTTCGATGTCCGCATGGCGGCGCGTGCCATCGCCTGGCTGGCGGCGGCGCTGCCGTTGCTGGGCGGACTGGTGCTGGCGACCGAAATGGCTTACCAGGCCAGCCTGGGCAGCCTGGCCGGCGCGCCCCTGAACTGGTGGGGCTGGGCGGTCGATGTGCATGCCCCGCTACCCTGGATGAGCGCCTTGCTGCTGATGGCCGGCGGCGTGGCGGCGCTGTGGTGCTGGCGTCGCCAGGGAACGCAGCCATGAGCGCGGTAGCGGCCCTGGCGCTGCAAGGCCTGCACAAGGCCTTCGACGGCAGTCCCATCCTGCGCGGCGTGGACCTGCAGCTACAGGCCGGCGAGCGTTGCGCGCTGATCGGCCCCAACGGCGCTGGCAAATCCAGTCTCTTCCATCTGGTCTCGGGCCGCTATCGCGCCGATGCCGGACGCGTCCTGCTGCACGGGACGGACATCACGCGCCAGTCGGCGCAGCAGATCAACCGCCTGGGACTGGCGCGCAGCTTCCAGATCACCAGCCTGTTCCCGCGCCTGTCGGCCTTCGAGAACGTACGCTGCGCACTGATGTGGACGCTAGGTTATCGCTATGCCTTCTGGCGTCGCATTGGCCGTTCGCATGCGGCCAGCGCGCGCGCCCTCGCGGTGCTGCAACAAGTGGGCCTGGCGGCCCGCGCCGAGGTGGCGGCGGCCGAGCTGAGCTATGCCGAGCAACGCGCCCTGGAACTGGCCGTCACCATCGCCGCCGATGCTTCCGTGATCCTGCTCGATGAGCCTACCGCCGGCATGAGCCGGGCCGAGAGCGCTGCCATGGTGGCGCTGATCCGCGAAGTCACCGTGGGCAAGACCCTGCTGATGGTGGAGCATGACATGCAAGTGGTCTTCGGCCTGGCCGACCGCATCGCCGTGATGGACAATGGCCGCGTGATCGCCTGCGACTCGGCCGAGCGCATCCGCGCCAATGCCGAGGTGCAAGCCCTCTATCTGGACCGCCGCCGCCATGGATAAATCCAGCCTCCTGCTCTCGGTGACCGGCTTGCAGGCTGGTTATGGCCACAGCCGCGTACTGCATGGCATCGATCTCGCCGTCCATCGCGGCGAGATCGTCAGCATTCTCGGTCGCAACGGTGCTGGTCGTTCCACGCTGCTGAAGGCATTGATGGGTTTGTTGCCCAGCCGGGGCGACTGCCGTTTCGACGGCCATGCCATCTGCGGCCTGCCTACCCATGCGATTGCCCGCCTTGGCATGGGCTATGTGCCGGAAAGCCGCGAAGTCTTTCCCACCCTGAGCGTGGCGCAGAACCTGCTGCTGGGCCGCAAGCCCGGCCCCCAGCCCGCGCAGGGCTGGCGCGAGGATGATATCCATGCGCTGTTCCCGGCGCTGCACAAGCGCCGCCAGGTCGCGGCTGGCGCGCTCTCCGGCGGCGAGCAGCAGATGCTGTCGCTGGCGCGCGCACTGCTGGGCAATCCGTCCCTGCTGCTGGTGGACGAACCTGCCGAAGGCTTGTCGCCGCAGATGGTGGAGCAGGTCGCGCAGGCGCTGCAGGAGTTGCGGCGGCGCGGGGTCGCGGTGCTGCTGGTCGAACAGAAGCAGGCCCTGGCGCTGGAGCTGTCACAACGGGTCTATGTGATGGGGCGCGGCGAGATGGTCTTCCACGGGACGCCGGCGAGTCTGGCTGCGCACGAGACGGTGCAGCAGGAGTGGCTGGCGCTCTGAGCAGCAACGGCACTCGGGCGTTTTTCTCACGCGCTGGCGATTGCCTCAGGTCGCGTTGGCGGGCCAGAATCCAGCTTTCATTGCTGCGAGCTTGCCATGCTGACCTGGCTTATCCTGATCTGTCTGGCCGTTCTGGCCTGCTACGCCGCTGACCGCACCTGGCAGCGGCATGTGCAGCGCGAGGATCTGCCGCTGCACGACCCCCAAGGCTATCTGGAAATGATGACGCGGATGAGCGAACTCTGTCACGGCGACCGCGCCCGGGTGGATGCGCTGGTCGTGCATCAGCGCCAGCGTCTCGGCCCGGATGCCGCTCATGCCGAGATGGTGCGCGAGGCCATGCAGAGCTTGCTGGACCCGCAATCCGGCGCGCATCACTGAAAAAAAAAACCGGCGGCCCCATGGAGCCGCCGGCTTGCACTGCCCATCCAGCACGATCCCTTATCGGTTGACCAGCTTGGCCGGCAGCGTCAGCGTGAGCAAGCCGCCGATGACCAGCGAGGCGGCCAGCACGTACATACCGGCATTGGTGCTCTGGGTGGCATCCTTCAACCAGCCCACCAGGAAGGGGCTGACGAAGCCTGCCAGGTTGCCCAGCGAATTGATCAGCGCGATGCCGGCAGCGGCGGCGGTTCCGGACAGGAAGGCCGTCGGCAGGCTCCAGAACAGTGGCAGGGTGGTCAGAATGCCGACGCTGGCCAGGGTCAGCGAGGCCATGGCCAGGGTGGTGTTATGGCCATACAGGGTGGACAGCAAGAGGCCGATGCAGCCGACGAAGGCGGGAATGGCCACATGCCAGCGGCGTTCGCGGCGGGCGTCGGCGCTGCGGCCGATCAGCACCATGGCGACCGCTGAGAAAGCGTAGGGGATGGCGGTCAGCAAGCCCACGTTCAGCGGATCGGAGACGCCGGTGGCCTTGATGATGGTCGGCAGCCAGAAGCTCACGCCATACAGGCCCATGACGAAGCAGAAGTAGATCAGCGCGCCCAGCCAGACCCGGGCATTGGCGAACATGGCGCTCAGGGACAGGTGTTCCTTCTGGCTTTCTTCTTGGCTGATGTTGGTTTCCAGCAGGCGCTTTTCTTCTTCGGTGAGCCAGTCGGCGTCACGGATGCGGTCCTTCATGTAGAGAATGACCAACACGCCCAGGATCAGCGAGGGAATCGCTTCCAGGATGAACATCCACTGCCAGCCCGTATGACCCCACACGCCCGGCATGGCGTGCATGATCCAGCCCGACAGCGGGCCGCCGATCACGCCCGAGAGTGCGATGCCGGTCATGAAGAGGGCGGTGATCTTGCCGCGTCGGGCAGCCGGGTACCAGTAGGTCAGGTACAGGATCACGCCGGGGAAGAAGCCGGCCTCGGCCACGCCCAGCAGGAAACGCATGATGTAGAACATCTCGGGCGTGGTGACATACGCCATCGCGCCGGAGATGATGCCCCAGGTGATCATGATGCGGGCGATCCAGAGCCGCGCGCCGACCTTGTGCAGGATCATGTTGCTGGGGACTTCGAAGACGAAATAGCCCAGGAAGAAGATGCCTGCGCCCAGGCCATAGACGGTGTCGCTGAACTTCAGGTCCTGCAGCACCTGCAGCTTGGCAAAGCCGACGTTGACCCGGTCCAGGTAGGAAGCCACATAGCACAGGAACAGCAGCGGCAGGAGCCGCCAGGTGACCTTGCTGTAGGTCGCGTCTTCAAAGGATGCGCGCGCGCCGTCGGCGGCTGCGCCTGCTTGGTAGCTCATGTCTCACTCCAGATGATGTTTGACGTATCGTTGTTCTGCGTGGCCGGCTCTTTGTGGCCGGTTGACGGTGCCCAGCATTGTAGTGGCGGTGAGGGCATTGTCAAATCATTATCCTCACCGCTGGCGTGAAGTTTTTTACACTGCCGAGCTTACACGCAGCGTCCGCCATCGACCTCGATGCACACGCCGGTGACGAACTTGGCCTCATCCGAACCCAGGTAGAGGCAGGCATTGGCGATGTCCTCGGGGGTGGAGAAACGTCCCATGGGGATGGTGGCGACGAATTTCTTGCGGTTTTCCGGAGTGTCCGGCACGCCCATGAATTCAGCGAGCAGGCCAGTGGCCGAGATGACCGGGTTGATGCAGTTCACGCGGATATTGTCCGGACCCAGTTCGGCGGCCATGGACTTGCTGGTGGTGATGACGGCGCCCTTGCTGCCGTTGTACCAGGTCAGGCCCGGACGCGGGCGGATGCCGGCGGTGGAGGCGATATTGACGAAGGTACCGCCACCGGCCTGACGGAAGTAGGGCACGAAGGTCTTGGCCGAGAGGAAGATGCTCTTCACATTGACCGCATAGACACGGTCGAATTCGTCTTCCTCCACTTCCAGCATAGGGCGGTTGCGGTGGGTCGTGCCGGCATTGTTGACGACGATGTCGAGCTTGCCGAAGTGTTCCAGCGCGGTGGCCAGCAACTGGTCCATGTCGGCGCGTTTGGATACGTCGGCCCTGGCGAAGACGGCCTTGCCGCCGGCTGCCTTGATTTCCTCGACCACTCGCAGGCCGCCGGCTTCGCCGATATCTGCCACCACGATGGCCGCGCCTTCGCGGGCATAGGCCTTGGCGATGCCTTCGCCGAAACCCGAACCGCCACCGGTGACGATGGCTACCTTGTCTTGCAAACGCATGATGTGTCTCCTTGAAATTGCGTGTGTTTAGTGAGGGGAGGGAGGTCAGCCGTGGCGGATGGCGATGGTCTTCAGGACCGTGAAGCCATAGAGCGCCTCGAAGCCTTTTTCACGCCCGTGGCCGCTGGCCTTGACGCCGCCGAAGGGTAGTTCCACGCCGCCGCCGGCGCCATAGTTGTTGATGAATACCTGTCCGCTGCGAATGGCCCGCGCCAGGCGCATCTGGCGAGCGCCATCACGGCTCCAGACGCTGGCCACCAGGCCATAGTCGGTGCCATTGGCCAGGGCAATGGCGTGCGCTTCGTCCTCGAAAGGCATGGCGGCCAGCACCGGGCCAAACACTTCTTCCTGGGCCAGGCGATGGCGCGGCGGCACGTCGCGCAGCAGGGCCGGGGCCTGGTAGAAGCCGCCGGCAGGCACGCCCGTTGCGATCTCGCCCTGCGCCGCCAAGGCGATGCCGTCGCGCCGCGCATCCGAGAGGAAACCGGCCACGCGCTCCTGCTGGGTCTTGCGGATCAGCGGACCGCAGTCCAGGTCCATCTGCGAAGAACCGACCCTGAGCTGCGCGAACAGCCGCGAGAGCCGCTCCAGCACCTGCTCATACGCGCCACGCTGCACCAGCAGCCGGCTGCCCGCCGAACAGGTCTGGCCAGCGTTCTGCACGATGGCGTTGACCACCACTGGCAGCATGGCGTCCATGTCGGCATCTTCGAAGACGATCTGCGGCGACTTGCCGCCCAGCTCCAGCGTGACCGGGGTGTGATGCTCGGCGGCAGCGCGCACCACCAGCTTGCCGACGTTGGGCGAGCCGGTGAAGGAGATGTGGTCCACCTCGGGATGCTTGACCAGCAGGTCGCCGGCCTCATGGCCGTAGCCGGTGACGATGTTGAGCGCGCCTTCGGGGAAACCGACCTCGGCGGCCAGTTCGGCCACCCGCAGGATGGACAGGCAGGCATCCTCGGCCGGCTTGACCACGCAGGTATTGCCGGCGGCCAGCGCGCCGCCGACGCAGCGCCCGAAGATCTGCATCGGATAGTTCCACGGCACGATATGGCCGGTCACCCCATGCGGCTCGCGCAGGGTCAGCACGGTGTAGCCGGCCTGGTAGGGGATGGTGTCGCCATGCAGCTTGTCGGCCGCGCCGGCATAGAACTCGAAGTAACGCACGATGGCGGCGGCATCGGCGCGCGCCTGCTTCATGGGTTTGCCGCAGTCGCGGCCTTCCAGCTGGGCCAGTTCTTCCTGGTGGTCCTGGAGCTTGTGGGCCAGCTTCATCAGCAAGCGGCCGCGTTCGGCGGCGCAAAGCCTGCCCCAGGCACCTTCATAGGCGCGTCGGGCAGCCATCACGGCCTGGTCGATGTCGGCGGCATTGCCGCGTGCGATGGCCTCGAAGGGCTGGCCGTCTGAGGGATCGATGACGGGGATGCTTTCGCCGGAGGCGGGCGCGACCCAGCGGTTGTCGATGAAGTGCTGTTTCATGGCGGTGTGCGGTCCTTGGTAGCTTGGAGGGAGGGCAACAAGCGCAGGGCGGCAGGCAGGGGCGAAGACGGCTACGGACGCGGGTCCGCAGGCGCTCGGCGAGGGGCGTGTCTCCTGGGTCTTGTTGTTTTTTCTGGGGCTCAATCTAAGCCAGTGCGCACAAGCTGTCAATTAAATTTACTGCTTTGTTGACTACTTGCTGCCGCCGGCTGGTCGCAAGCCCGGCAAATCCGCTACCATGCGCAACAGTCAGTCATAGCGAGACCCGGAGCATCGATGCCCAAAATCAAACAGCCGGCCCACCCCGGCGCTTCCAGCGACATCCTGAACCTGGCCGCCGCCGGGCTCGGGCCGGTACGGCCGGAACGTTTTGCCGAACGGATCTACGAGACCTTGTTCCATGCCATCGTGGAAGGCCGCATCGCAGTCGGCAGCAAGCTGCCATCCGAAAACGACCTGGCGACGCTATTCGAGGTCTCGCGTCCGGTGGTGAGGCAGGCGCTGGACCGCCTGCGCGAAGACCAATTGGTGGAGTCGCTGCGCGGCTCCGGCACCTATGTGAAGGAAAAGGCCGGGCTGGCCCCAGCGCAGGCGGGCGCGGAGCCCGAGACGCGCATCGGCCACATCATGAACGGCCTGGAGCTGCGTCTGGTGATCGAGCCTGAATGCGCCGCCATGGCCGCGCTGCGCCGCAATCGCCAGGACCTCGACAACATGGAGCGCTTGCTCGAAGGCTTCGAACAGGCCAATCGCGTGGGCGGCATTGCCCATCATTACGACTTCGGCTTTCATGAAGCCATCGCCACGGCCACCGGCAACCTGCGCTTCGTGCAGGTGATGAAGACGCTGGAATACGATGTCAGCCACGCCGTCAATATGTTGCGCCACCTGATGCACATTGCCCCCTGGACGCGCTCGCAGGATGCCATGGACGAGCATCGCCAGATCTTCGAACTGATCCGCGTGCAGGACGCCGAGGGCGCGCGCCGGGCCATGCGCGGCCATATCGAAAATGCCCGCACGCGCATGTTCAATAGTCGGCCCGGCTTGTAAATCATAATAACAACTTTCCGTACCGGCCCCCACACACTGCACAGGATCTGTCCGCATGGAATTACGCCAACTGCGCTACTTCGTCGCCATTGTCGATCACGGCTCGCTGTCACGGGCGGCGCGCGCATTGCACATCGCCCAGCCGGCGCTGACCCAGCAGATCCGCCAGCTGGAAGACGAACTGGCCGCCCAGTTGCTGCACCGTTCGGCCCAGGGCGTCATCGCCACCGATGCCGGCAAGGTGTTCTACGAGCACGCTCTGGCGATCCTGAAGCAGGTGCAGGACGCCAAGCAGGCGGTGGCCCAATCCAATGACAAACCCTCAGGCACGGTGGCGCTGGGCATTCCGCAGAGCGTGTCCAATGCGCTAGCCTTGCCGCTGTTGAACGCGGTACGCTCGACTTACCCGGAAATCACGCTGCAACTGACCGAGGAGTTGACTGGCAACCTGATCACCCAGCTCAAGTCTGGCCGCATCAACCTGGCCGTGCTGTTCGATGACGGCCAGCTGTCTTCCTTTGCGGCCACGCCCATGATCGAGGAAGAGATGATGTACATCACCCGCGCCAAGTCCCAATACGGTGTGAGCGGGCGCAAGAGCGTACCGCTGGCGCGCGCCATCGAAGCGCCGCTGATCCTGCCTGGCCTGGCCCACGGCGTCAGGCCGCGCATCGAGAGCCTGGTGCGTTCGCAGGGCATGAGCCTGGACAACGTCATCGAGATCAACTCGGTCGCCATCCTCAAGTCCGCCATCCTGGCCGACATCGGCGCGACCATCCTGCCGGTGGCACCATTGCTGGCCGATATCGAACGCGGCGACATGGTGGCGCACCGTATCGCCGGCGAACGCATTTCGCGCACCCTGGTGCTGTGCGCCTCGCGCAATATCCCGCTGACCACAGCGGCGGCGGCGGTGGAAAAACTGGTGCTCGATGTCACCGACGAACTATGCCGCTCAGGCCACTGGGGACATACCGAACTGCTTGAGCGGGAATGAACGGGAGTGAACGGGAGTGAACGGGAGTGAGCGGGAATGAGCGGAGACGCCCCGTCTCGGAAGAAAATTCAGTTTTTTTGATGTTGCGATGAATTTCCATTTTGATCACGTCGCTTCGGTTACACTAGCCCGTCCCATCCGGTATGTTGCGCTGCGGTATCGTGCTCTCCGGATGCCTGTCCGGTAGCGCGGGGGCGCGCCAGCGACGGAAGGGAATCCAGAGTCTTTGCGCAATTTTCACCTGCCCTGAGGGGGCAGCCACATCCGGATGAATGCAGCTACTGCCAGTATCGCGCTGGCCCTCGTACAGTTTTGCGGCGGCCTGATCATGGCGGGCTTGTTCATGAACATGCCCAAAGAGCACTGCACGCGCCTGTGGGCGCTGTCGGGCCTGTGCGGGGCCGCGGGGATATGTCTCACGCTGGTGGGTTACAGCCAGGTGGGCGGCGTATGGAATCCACTGGCATTGCTGGCTGGCAATACCGGCCTGTTTTCCTGTTGCCTGCTGGCCTGGGCCGGCTTGCGCAGTTTCTATCAGCGCCGCACCGGCTGGTGGCCGTGGCTGCTGGTGGGCCTCTATGCTTTCATTTTTTCGCTTCTGCTGCTCTATCAGGTCAGTTTCACCCAACGCAGCTATCTGGCCCTGTTCGCCCTGCAGCTCACGTTCTGGCTAGCCCTCAGCGAATTCGCGCGCGGCATGTCGGGGCCGCAGGCGCAGCGTTATGCGCGCTGGAGCTTCGGGCGTGCCATCGGCATCGTCTCGCTGCTCATTTTCATCAGTACGCATGTGGCGCGCTTTGTCCTGACTTTTTACCATCCGGAACTGTTCGTGCCGCCGGCCATGAGCAGCATCGGCGTGGCCCTGATCTATCTGATTCCCTTGAGTGGTTCCCTGCTGTTCTCGGTGTCGCTGATGATGATCTATTTCGAGCGGCTGCTGGCCGACAAGCAGCGCCTGGCCACCGAAGACCAGCTTACCGGCGCTCTCAACCGGCGCGAGCTGGTGCGCTGCGGCGAATTGCTGCTGGCGCGGGCGGTGGAGCGCAAGAGCGTGCTGATGCTGGCCTTCATCGATGTCGATCATTTCAAGCAAATCAATGACCGCCATGGTCACCTGGCGGGCGATCGCGTATTGGCCGGCATCGGCGCGATCCTGGCCCAGAGCTGCCGTCCAGGCGACTTGCTAGGCCGTTACGGCGGCGAGGAGTTCTGTGCCGTCTTTCCCGGAGTAGATCATGACCAGGCCTGCCAGATCGGCCAGCGCCTGCTGGAGTCGGTGCGCACCCAGAGCTTCGAGCACGGCTATCCGGTGACCATCAGCGTCGGGCTGGCCGTCTTGCAGCCGGGGAACAAACGCAGTTGGGATGAACTGGTCCACGAAGCCGACCTGGCCCTGTACCGCGCCAAGAACGAAGGCCGCAATGCCTATCGCATGGCGCTGTCGTTCTGAGGTTCAGAAGACATTCTGACATTCGACATTCAAAAGACATTCAAAAGAAATCCCGGCTGCGCGGTTGCAGTTCTCCCAGCAGATGGGTCCAGTCTTCCAGCCGTCCCGCTACCAGATGGCGCACTTCGCCATGGCATTGCCAACTGCCATACACCCCCAGCAGACGCGCATTGAGCACTTCGCTGCGCTGTCGTTCCAGTACGGCGGGCCAGATGATGACATTGGCCGAGCCGGTCTCGTCCTCCAGGGTCATGAAGATCACGCCCTTGGCCGTGCCTGGCCGCTGGCGCACCGTGACGATGCCGCAGCAGCAGGCGAACTGGCGGTTCTGCAGCGTGTTGAGCTCGGCCACGCTCATGAAGCGCCGGCGCTGCAAGGCCGGGCGCAGCAGTGCTAGCGGATGGCGGCGCAGCGTCAGGTTCATCGCACGGTAGTCGTCGATGATCTGGTCGCCTTCGCCGGGCGCTTCCAGTTGCACGGCGTCATCGCCCCGTGGCGCGCTGCGCAGCAGATCCTGGTCGGGCGTCGCGCCCACGGCGTGCCAGAGCGCCTGACGCCGGTGGCCGGCCAGTTCGCGCAAGGCATCGCCAGCGGCCAGCGCCTGCAAGGCGTGGCGGTCCAGGCCGGCGCGCCGGGCCAGGTCATCCACATCGGCAAAAGGCCGCTCGGCCCGGGCCTGTTCGATGCGCTGCGCGGCCGCTTCCGCCATGCCGCGCAGCAGGCTCAGACCCAGCCGCACGGCGGGACGCGCCTGGCCCTCCGAAAGCGCTTCGAGCGTTGACTCCCAGCGGCTGCGCACGACATTGGCCGGCAGCACCTGCACCCCGTGCCGGCGCGCATCCTGGATCAACTGCGAGGGCGAGTAGAAACCCATGGGCTGGCTGTTGAGCAGGCCGCAGAGAAAGGCTTCCGGTTCATGGCGCTTGAGCCAGCTGCTGAAATAGGTCAGCAGGGCGAAGCTGGCGGCATGGCTTTCGGGGAAGCCATATTCGCCAAAACCCTCGATCTGCTTGAAGATGCTCTCGGCGAATTCACGCGAATAGCCATTGTCGATCATGCCCAACACCAGCCGTTCATGGTGCGGCCCCATGCCGCCCTTGCGCTTCCAGGCGGCCATGGAGCGGCGCAGGTCATCGGCCTCGCTGGGCGAATAGCCGGCCGCCTCGATGGCCACATCCATCACCTGTTCCTGGAAGATCGGGATGCCCAGGGTGCGCTCCAGCACCTTCTTGATCTTGCCGCTCTTGCTGGTGTTGTCCGGGTAGTCGAAGCTGCCGCTCTCGCGCACCAGCTCGCGCCGCCGCAGATAGGGGTGGACCATGCCCCCCTGGATCGGACCAGGCCGCACGATGGCCACCTGTACCACCAGGTCGTACTGGGTGCGCGGCTGCATGCGCGGCAGCATGCTCATCTGGGCGCGGCTCTCGATCTGGAACACGCCGATGGTGTCGGCCTTGCAGATCATCTCGAAGGTGGCCGTGTCTTCACGCGGGATATCGCGCATCTGCATCACCTGGGGCAGGCCGCGCCGCAGGCTCACCAGTTCCAGGGTGCGGCGCAGGGCTGTCAGCATGCCCAGCGCCAGCACATCGACCTTGAGCAGCTTGAGCGACTCCAGGTCATCCTTGTCCCATTCGATGACGCTACGGTCCTCCATGGCCGCATTCTGGATCGGCACCAGCCGCGAGAGCTGCCTGCGCGCGATCACGAAACCGCCGGTATGCTGCGACAAATGGCGCGGAAAGCGCAGCAGCTTGCCGGTGATGCTGGCCCACAGGCCGATCTGCGGCAACTCTGGGTCCAGCCCGGCTTCGGCAAAGCGGGCCAGCAATTCTTCGCGGCTGTCGAACCAGTGCTGCGACTTGGCCACCGTATCGACGATGGCCGCATCCACGCCCAGCGCCTTGCCGACCTCGCGCAAGGCTCCGCGTGGCCGATAGCTGTGCACGGCCGCAGCCAGCGCGGCGCGGCGGCGGCCATACTTGCGGTAGATGTGCTGGATCACTTCTTCGCGGCGCTGGTGCTCGAAGTCCACGTCGATGTCGGGCGGTTCGTCGCGCTTTTCGCTGATGAAGCGGGCGAACAGCAGGCGCGTGGAAGTGGGATCGACCTCGGTCACGCCCAGGCAGTAGCACACTGCCGAATTGGCCGCCGATCCGCGTCCCTGGCAGAGGATGCCGCGCGAACGGGCGAACTGGACCAGGTCATGGACGGTGAGGAAATACGCTTCATATTCCTTTTGGGCGATCAAGGCCAGTTCTGCCTCGACCTGCGCGCGCACCTCGCCCGGCACCCCTTGCGGATAGCGCTTGACGGCTCCGGCCAGGGTTTCCTGTCGAAGATAGTCGGCTGCGCTCATGCCCAGCGGCACCAGTTCATCCGGATATTCATAGCGCAGCTCGGCCAGGCTGAAGCGGCAATCGGCGGCAATGGCCAGGGTCTGGGCCAGCGTGGCCGGCGTATGCACCATGCCCAGTCGTACCCGCGAACGCAGATGCTGCTCGGCATTGGGTGCCAACGCATGGCCGCATTCCTGCACCGGCTTGCCCAGGCGGATGGCGGTCACCACATCCTGCAGGTATTTGCGCGAGCGCTGGTGCATCTGCACGTCGCCCACCGCCGCCAGGGGCAGGCCGTGGCGGCGCGCGGCGGTTTCCAGTGCGGCACGGTGCAGGTCGTCCAGCGGCCGGTACAGGCGCGTGCTGCCGACCCAGGAGCGGCCCGGTGCCAGCGCGGCGAACCAGCGCAACTGGGCGTCAAGGGTGTCTTCATCGGCCGGATAGTCCGGCACCAGGATCAGTTGGCAATCGGGCAGGGCGCGCAGGTGCGACAGGGCCGGTGGCGGCTGGCTCAGGTCGTCCGGGTGGAGCAGGTAGCTGCCCTTGGCGGCACGGGTGCGGGCCAGGGTGATCAGTTCGGAAAGATTGCCATAGCCCTCGCGGTTCCTGGCCAGCGCGACCAGGGTCAGGGCGGCCAGCGGATGGGTGGGCGCATCGGCCAAGTCCGTGAAGCGGAAGCAACTGCCGATGATCAGCCTGAAGTCTTGCGTGCGGCCCTTGTCGAACTGTTCCTTCCAGGCTGCATAGGCGCGCACTACGCCGGCCAGCGTGCATTCATCGGTGATGGCCAGGGCGCGGTAATCCAGCGCGATGGCGCGCTCTACCAGCTCATGGGCGTGCGAAGCCCCCTGGAGGAAGCTGAAATTGCTGCGGCAATACAGCTCGGCATAATCTGGTAGAGCGGGCAGGATCGATGACATGCGTGACTCCCTAGCCAAACAGCCCGTGCAGGAACCACTGCGGCTCTTCTTCCGACCACTCGCCACCGCGCCACTGGCGGAAGATCCAGTAATAGGCATGCTGGGCGTCGCGCACGGTGAAGTAGTCGCGCGTGGAGGGGCGGCCTTCCCACCAGCCGGCTTCGATCCGTTCGGGCGGGGAAGTGAATTCCAGCGGCGTGCGATAGAAGGGCTTGTGCTGCACCAGCCGCAGCGGCACAGGCGGCTCCAGCAGCCACAGCGGACGCGGCGGCAACCGCGCCGCATCGGTGGGCAGCGGCGCGGGCAGACGGGTGGCCGACTGCATCACGCTGCACCAGCGGTTGGCCAGCTCGGGTCGGTGATCGGCGCGGGGTGCGGCCTGGCGCACCTTGTCTGCGCCTAGCCGGGCCACCAGCAGTTCCAGCAGGCGCTGGTGGTCTTCGGCGCTGCCGCCCGGCTCCGGGAACAGCATCTCGCTGGCCGGCTGCATGCCTTCCAGCTCTTCGGCGGCCAGGCCTAGGGCGATGGCCGGGGCGGGCAGGGTGGAGCGGGCCAGCTTTTCCCTGACCAGGCTGTAGAGGTGATCTTCCTGCCAGGCCGGGGCCGCCAGGGCGATCCGCAATTCGGTCGGCGCGACGGCCTGGCGACCGCGTTCATGCTCCAGCCATAGCCGCAACTGCTTGATGGCCAGTTGGCGCGCCGTCAGCCAGCCGGCCAGCTGGGTCAGCAGGGCCTGGGCATAGGCGCTCAGGATGTCGGTCTGTTCGATCCGGTCCGGCAACTCCACGCGGGCCTGGAAGACCGGCGGGGCCACCACCCAGTCATGCACTTCCGGCGCTTCGCCATAGGCGCGCTCCAGCATGTCCAGCAAGGTCTTGCCGCAGCGCCGCTGCAAGCCCGCTCTGGGCAAGGCCCGCAACTGTCCCAGTTGGCGGCAGCCCAGGCCGTAGAGCCATTCCAGATGGGCTTCTGCGGCGCTGAGCAAGGCTACTGGCAGGCGATCCAGGCGTCGCCGCAGGGAACGTTCGCGTATGGTGCGCACATCGCCGTAGCGCGCCAGCATCCAGGCGCCGGTCGCCGTGACGGCGCAGGCCAGGGTGGCCGACAGCCCCAGCCGGGCGATGCTCACGCGGACCTTGCGGCACAGCGCCCGGATGCCGCCAAACAGGCGTAGGCTGGCGCTGACCTCCAGCAGCACGCAGGCTTGCGGGGCCAGGCTCACCTGGGGCGTGTATTGCAGCAGCGCCAGTGCGGTCTGTTCCAGCGTGGCGTGCTCGCGCGCCAGGTCGCGCTCTTGCAGTTGCGCCTCTGGCGCGAGCAGTTGCACCCCGCCGCGCCGCATGCCTTCATGGACGCCACAGGTGCGCGCCACCGCCGACAGAGCGGCCACGCGCTCGCGCTCGAAGACCACGGCGGCGATCTCATCCAGCCAGTTCGGACGGAATACTTCCAGCGGGAGCAGTGGCAGGTGTACGGCGATCCACAGGGGAGACATGGCGTTGCAGATTCGGTGAAGGAGTCAAGGGAAGAAACAGGGCTTGCTCGCGCAGCGGGCCGCGCCGCTTGAGAAAGCCGATCTCCAGGCCGCCCGGCGCGGGCCTGAGTGTGAGCCGTAAGGGAGCGGGTGAGGCTTCGCGGGCGCAGGAGAGCGGTCGCAGCATGAAAAACAGGGTCTGGCTCGCCTGGGCCGCTACGTGCAGCCGGCGCAGCAGATCGTGGTCGCCCTTGCGCAGGCGCGCTTGCCACATCAGCAGGGCCTGGCAGCTGTCGGCGCGCAAGACCTGCTCGGCGGCCCAGCAGGCATCTGCCGGGGTATCGGCCTGCAATTGCAGCAGGCGCGTGGCCGGCACGCCCATGGCGGCCCAGCCCGGTGCATTGACAGCGTACGGGGCCTGCAGCAGCGCGATACGGCCAGTGGACGCGCCTGCCCGTGCGTGCTGCGGCTGGGCCAGCAGTGGGCGCAGCAGGCGCAGTTCGCCTACGCCATCCTGGGGCAGCAGCAACTCGATGAGCCCCCCGGTTGGCCAGCCGCGCCCGGGCAATTCCGCATCCAGCGCCTCGAAACCGCTGGATACTCCCCGCCCATCCCCGCGCGCCAGCTGGGAAGCCAGCCAGAGCGCGGGGTGGATGGTTTCCGGCGTGCGGGCCGGGGAAGAGGAAGGCAGCATGGTCGGCAACAGCGGCAAGGGAATGCGAAGAAACGGTGAAAATGATGATAACTGTATAAATATACAGTATTTATTTCAGTGTGTGATAAAACCTGACTTCACCGAGACGGGGAGCTGAATCTGTCTTCATGAGCAGCCCGAGCTCGCTCATCCCCAGCTCATCCCCAGTTCATCCTAAGCTCATCTTCATGGATTCCTGCATGTCTGACAGAGAATGCTGACAAGGGCTGGGGAGCTCTTCCGATAGTGAGCTTTGGTGAGCCTTCCTAAACTGCAAACGTGGATTCAGGTTTGCGTCAGGAACTCGTGCCGTGCAGGAGAGTTGCTGGCGGGACGAGTCCGCTCCACTCGACTATCCAAGCTAAAGGAGTCTTACACATGGCAAATGCACAAAATCCGGGGAACAGTAATCGCGGCTTCGCCGCCATGGATCGGGAAAAACAGCGCCAGATCGCCAGCATGGGCGGCAAGGCGGCCCACGCCAAGGGCGCCGCCCATGAGTTCACCTCGGCTGAAGCCCGTGAAGCCGGCCGCAAAGGAGGCCTCAACAGCCATGGCCGCAAGAATGCCGCTGCTGCGGCACAGAATGGCAGCGGCAATACCGCCCAGCCACAGATGAACCAGGCCGCGCCGCAGGACCAGGGCCGTCAGGAGCCGCAGTCCGGCGCACAGCCCTCCGCGCAACCGCAACAGTCGGACAGTCCGGCGCAGCAGCAAGGCTGAGGCAAATGCACCTGGCCGCCTCAGACAGCGGCTACTGCCTTCCGGGTTTGGTTCGGCGGCGTACAACAGGGATAAGAGGGATAAGAGGGATAACAAGAAAACGAAAGGCGCACGGAGCGCCTTTTTTGCGTTTGCCTGCTTCGAGATTTCCTAATGCGCCTCGAAGAATCTTAATTTTCTGTTTGAAAAGCAAAAATTTTTCGCAAAAGACTAATCTCCGGCAAGGGGATGGCTAGATGCAGGGGGCGCTGCCGCGCTCTCGAAGCTCTGTCCCGCCACTTCCTCGATACGATCCAGCACATGGGTCGGCAGATGCCCATATTGCTTGCGACGGTGTGCCGACAGCCGGCCATGGTTGGACTGGATCATGCGAATCAGGGCGGAGAGATCCTTCTGCGGCAGGTCCAATTCATCGTTGAGCTGGCTGAACGCTGCGTCATAGCCTCGCAGGTAAGCCAGCTCCTGGGGAATTTCCTCGCGCACGGCCTGGCGGATCATGTCGTGCAGGAAGGCCACCTCCCGGTCGGCGCGCAGGAAACGGTAGGCGCGGCTGCCAGGATGGCTGATGACGAGAGGCCCCTGATCGCCCCGGCGGTAATCCCAAAGCGCCGTCACCGGCCGCGAGAACGCCGTGAGCAGCTCGCCATAGGCCGGGATGTTCTTTTCGATGACCGCCGAGACCGGCACCAGGGTGCCGGGCGCCATCAGCGCGGAGCGCGCCAGCACATGCTGGATCAGGACGCGATGCAGACGGCCATTGCCATCCAGGAAAGGATGGAGGTAGACAAAGCCGAAGGCGGCGCAGGCGGCCTTGACCAGCAGGTCGGTACAGCGTCCGTTATCGTTGATGAAGTCTTCCCAGCCCTGCATCACATAGGCAAGGTCCTCTGCCGGCGCGGGGAAAAAGCTGACCCGGCCGCTGGCGTCTTCGAGCCAGTTCTGCTGATGGCGATAGCTGGCTTCCTGGCTATAGACGTCGCGCACAATGGCATTCTGCAGGCTAACCAGCCAGGCCTGGTTGACCTGCACCGGTTCGCCCGCCCGCTGCAGCAGCTGGACGAAGCGCTCCTGCTTGTTGAAGCTGGGCGTCTCCGACTCGATGGCATAGCTGCTGCGGGTCTCGGACAGATACAGATAGGCCACGGCGCGCCGGTAGAGCTCGGCGTCTTCCAGTGCCTCCAGGGCGTGCCGGGCTTCCTTGAGCAGCGCTTCCAGCGGCGGGGTACGGTTCATCGCGCTGCGCCTCACCACGGGGCAGAACGCGGGCGTACCCAGCGCATTGTTCCGGACCCGGAACTTGGGCGAGCGCACGGGGCGCGCGGCGGTGTAATAGATCTCTTCCGGGAACAGGTCCACATAGCCGCCGTTGGACAGTGCCGTTACCGGCAGCTCTTGCCCGGTGAGCCACTCCCAGAGAAAGCAGGCGCGGCGTATCTGCTCGCCCATCGGCTTGGCCTGCCACTGTGCCACCAGCGCCGCCGCCGTGAGCTGGGGGCTGGCGAAGGCGGCATCGATGACTTCCAGGTTGACCCCTTCGTGCCGCAAGGCGAATTCCAGATGGCCGACCAGCGAGGGCTCGATGGCCACCGAGGTCGGAAAGAGGATGCGGGCCTCGGAGTCCACCCGCCGGTTCACCGACGAATCCATGCAAGCCATCCGCTCCAGCGGAGTGACTTCCAGGTGCAGCGTATCGATCAGATGTTGATAGCCTAGCGGGGTCATGGCATCGAATTTTCTTAATTTCTATCGAGAAATTCTAATTTACCATGCCAATAACAGGTTTTTGTCGAGATTTATTAATTTTAATCGCTGATAGGGCGGTCTCAGTTGCGCGCCAAGTCATCCATCATCGGCACCAGCGCCAGCAGGAACAAGCCAGCGGCCAGCGGCATGGTGGCCAGGAAGCCTACCAGCTTGAAGCCCAGCGCCCCGGCTACGCCACCCAGGAAGAACATCAGCAGCAAGGACCCCAGCAGCATGAACTTGCGCCGCGCCGCCGGCACCGGGTCTTCGCCATGCTCGCTCGGCTGGTGTGGAGCGGCGCTCCAGTAGCACATCTTGCCGATCTCGATGCCGATGTCGGTGACCAGCCCGGTGACGTGGGTGGTGCGGATCTCGGAGCGGGAAATCTTGCTGATCATGGCATTCTGCAAGCCCATCACG
>Ga0160495_100472_pt1 | contig 19508 bp, 14 predicted proteins | sample DID4MG_4_FD_108251 | JGI IMG/M metagenome (GOLD analysis project Ga0160495, IMG submission 108251) | Enriched soil microbial communities from UW Madison campus, WI, USA - DID2933_E24_FP4 MG | ecosystem: Environmental > Terrestrial > Soil > Unclassified | place: USA: Madison, Wisconsin | collected... | reverse complement strand
TCAAGAGCAACGAAGAAAAGCTGATCACGGCGGAAAACTATCCCCAGGGATTCACGCAGAAGAACGCCGAACTGTTGCCCCGTCCTGGCAGCGACTACGGCAACAAGCTGCAGGAAGCCTCCGACCAGCTCAGCCAGGCCCGGCTGGAACTGGCCGAGGCCGAACAAGCGCGCAACGCCATCCAGAAGCAGATGAGCGGCGGCAGTGGCGACGAGCTGCCACGGGTTCCCACGCCTGAACTGGACTCGCGCCTGGATGCCGCCAACAAGCACCTGGACGACCTGCGCACCAAATACACCGAGCAGCATCCCGACGTGGTCGGCACGCGCCGTCTGATCGCCGAACTGGAAAAGCGCAAGCGCGAGGAAGCCAAGGCGCGTCCGGCCGGCGGCGATCCCGGTGCCAACTACAGTCCGATGATGCAGCAGCTCAGCGTGTCGCTGGCCGATGCGCGTGCCAAGGCCGCCAGCCTGCGCGCGCGGGTCGATGAGTATGCGGCACGGGTGGCACGCCTGAAGGCCAAGAGCATCGCCGCGCCGGATGTGGAAGCGCAGTTCACCCAGCTCAACCGCGACTACCAGATCAACAAGGAAAACTACGAGAAGCTGGTGGCCCGCCGCGACGCCGCCAAGCTCTCCGGCGACCTCAGCTCGGCGACCGATCTGCTGACCTTCCGCGTCATCGATCCGCCGGTGGTGCCAAGGCTGCCAGTGGGCCCCAAGCGGCTGCGTCTGATGTCGCTGCTGCTGCTGGCAGCCATTGCCGCTGGCGTGGGCGTGACGGTGGTGATTGCCCAGGTGCGCCCCTCCTTCATGAGCCAGCATCAGCTGCAACAGGCCACCGGCCTGCCCGTGCTGGGCGCGGTGGCCATGAACTGGACCGAGGCCGAGATCGCCAAGCGCAAGCGCAGCCTGCGCAAGTTCGTAGCCCTGGTGGGCGCCTTCTTCACAACCTACGTGGTGATGATGGCGGTTCTTCTGCTGAGGTATTGATGATGCCCTGCCGCCTCACCTTCCGTCTGCATCGCAGCTGCGTTTGCCCTTCAGGAGAATCCGCATGAGCATCATCGAACGCGCGGCCAGCCGCCTCAAGACCACGGCCGCGCAACGCCCGGCGGGCAGCAACGAACTGCTGTCGGCTGCCGAACTGGCCGCGCAGCCGCAGCCGTCAGCGGCGCTACCGCCTCAGCCCGAAGCATCCGCCAGCGTTGTCGCCGCGCCCGCAGCGGTGGCGGCAACGCAGCCCGAGCCTGTCACCGTGGCAAGCCCGGCGACGCCTGCCGTATCGCTTGAGCCTGTCGACTCTGTTGCTGCTGTGGCCGCACCGGCCGTGCGCAACAGCTCGGCCAAACGCATCGAGATCAACCTGGAACGCCTGGCCAGCATGGGCTTCCTCACGCCGGGCAGCCGTTCGCTGGTCTCGGAACAGTTCCGCATGATCAAGCGCTCGCTGTTGCGCCAGGCCTTCGCGCCACGCGAGGCGGGCAGCAAGCCCGGCAACCTGATCATGGTGACCAGTTCGCTGCCTGACGAAGGCAAGACCTTCTGCTCCATCAACCTGGCCCTGAGCATCGCCATGGAACTGGACCACACCGTCCTGCTGGTGGATGCCGACGTGGCCCGGCCCTCGGTGCTGCGCACCTTCGATCTGGCCGAAGACGAAGGCGCGGGCATGATGAACCTGCTGCTGGACGACAAGGTGGACATGGCCGACGTGCTGCTAAAGACCAATGTCGATACCTTGAGCGTGCTGCCGGTGGGGGCGCGTCACAGCCACTCCTCCGAACTGCTGGCCAGCCAGTCCATGCAAATGCTGCTCGAAGAGATCGCCAACCGCTATCCGGACCGCATCGTCATCTTCGATTCGCCGCCGCTGCTGGTCACCAGCGAGGCCAGCGTGCTGGCCAGCCGCATGGGCCAGATCGCCCTGGTGGTGGCCGCCGAGAGCACTTCGCAACAAGCCGTCAAGTCGGCGCTGAACCAGCTCAAGGGCAGCCAGAACGTCAGCCTGATCTACAACAAGAGCATGGCCTTTGCGGGCTCGCAAGAGTATGGATACGGCTATGGCTATAGTTATTGAAATGGCCGCAGCGCCGCGCCGCCGCGCCATCGCCGCCGCCGTGGCCTTGCTGGCAACCGGCTGCGCCCAGGCCGCCGAATGGAGCTTCAAGCCCAGCCTGGACCTGCGCGAAACCTATACCGACAACGTGCGCCTGCAGGCGCAGGGCAAGAGCGACTTCGTCACCCAGGTCACGCCGGGGCTGGGCATCAAGGCCAAGGGACCGGACCTGACCCTCAACGCCAATCTGGGCGTGCAGGAAACCTACTACGGCAACCACAATGCCGGTTCCTCGCTGGTCAACCTGGGCCGCGCCGACCTCAAGGCGCGCCTGGTGGACAACCTGCTCTACCTGGACAGCGCCGCCTCGGTGAGCCAGCAGACCATCTCGGCCTTCGGCCCGCAGCCGGTCGACAACACCAATGGCGGCGACCGCACCAGCAGCGTGCGCACCACCCGCGTGAGCCCCTACCTGAGCCACAAGTTCGGCGCGCTGGCCAGCGCAGAGCTGCGCTATGCCCACGAGACCGTCAACGCCAGCAGCGGCGGACTGGCCAGCAGCAACACCGACCAGGTCTCCTTCAAGGCCGACAGCGGCCCGGCCTATCACCTGATCGGCTGGGGCCTGCAAGCCAGCGACCGCACCACCCACTACAGCGGCCAGAACCGCGTGGCGCTGCAGAACATCCTGGGCCGCCTGAGCTACCTGCTCACGCCGCGCCTGCGCCTGGTGGGAACGGTGGGCTATGACAACAACGACTACTCGGTGACCAACAAGGCCAGCTCCGGCTACTCCTGGAGCAGCGGCCTGGAGTGGAAGGTCAGCCCGCGCACCAGCCTCAACGCCTCGCTGGGCCACAAGTACTACGGCAACACCTACGCCCTCGCCGCCAGCACCCGCAGCCGCGTAGCCAACTGGATGCTCAGCTATGCCGAAGACGTGACCACCACGCCGGCGCAATTCTCGCTGCCGGTGACCACCGATACCGCCGCCTTCCTCGATCAGCTGCTGTCGGCCTCGATCACCGACGCCGCCGCCCGCGCAGCCGCCGTGGCCAACCTGATCCAGCAAGGCAACCTGCCGACTTCGCTGGATTCATCCGTCAACTCCTTCACCAATACGGTGTTCCTGCAAAAGCGCCTGCAAGCCTCAGTGCTGCTCAGCGGCGCGCGCACCACGCTGCTGCTGTCGGTGTTCGACACCGAGCGCGAACCGCTGTCCAACAATGGCCTGGGCAGCCTGGTCGGCAGCGCCAATGACCATACCGAACAACTGGGTGCCAGCGCCGTACTGTCGCGCCGCCTGAGCGAACGGGTGCGCCTGAACGGTTCGCTGGCGGCCACCCGCGTCAAGTCGCTCACTAGCGGTCGGGTCGATAACACGCAGACCCTGCGCCTGGGCGTGACGCGCCAGCTCAGCCCCAATGTGCAAGGCACGGTGGAGCTGCGCCGCAATCAAGGCCAGTCCACCCAATCCGGCGTGGCCTACCGCGAGAACGCGGTCAGCGCCTATCTGAACATGAAGCTCTGAGAGCCCGCATCCATGTACGAATCCTTCTACGGCCTGCGCGACAAGCCCTTCCGCCTGCGTCCCGACCCCAGCTTCTTCTTTGGCAGCAAGGGCCACAAGCGCGCCATGAGCTACCTGGAATATGGACTGTCGCAGGGCGAAGGCTTCATCATCATCACCGGCGAAGTGGGCGCGGGCAAGACCACCCTGGTGCGCAAGCTGCTGGGCAAGATCAATCCCATGCAGATCATCTCGGCCCATATCGTCAATACCCATCTGGACCCAGACAATACCCTGCGCATGGTGGCCTCGGCCTTTGGCCTGCCCACCGAGAACGCCAGCAAGGCCGCGCTGCTGACGCAGCTCGAACAGTTCTTCCTGCACTGCGAGCAGAAAGGCATCCGCGCCCTGCTGGTGGTGGACGAGGCGCAGAATCTCTCGCCCACCACGCTGGAAGAGCTGCGCATGCTGTCCAACTTCCAGAGCGGCGAGCGCTCGCTGTTGCAGACCTTCCTGCTGGGCCAGCCGGAATTTCGCATCACCCTGCACAGCGAGGCCATGCTGCAGCTGCGCCAGCGCGTCATCGCCACCTACCACCTGGGGCCGATGGACGAGGAAGAGACCATCACCTACATCCAGCACCGCCTGCGCACGGTGGGCTGGGAAAATGACCCGGCCTTCGATGCAGCGGCCTACTCGGCCATCCACGCCTACAGCGGTGGCATCCCGCGCAAGATCAATTCGCTGTGCGACCGACTCTTGCTGATGGGCTACCTGGAAGAACTGCGCGCCTTTGGCGGCGAGCATGTGCAGGACGTCATCCGCGACATCCAGGAAGAATTCGAACAGCCCCTGCCCGACGCCAGCGCCCAGACCGACGCCGAGCTGCGTTCGCTGGAGCGGCAGTTCGCTGATGACGCGCTGGAAGAACTCCAGCAGCGCGTGGGCAAACTGGAAAACGCCACAGCCTCGATCCTCAAGATACTGCGTGACATCACCTCGCACGCCTCCCGATACCCGATCCAGGAACCCAAGCCATGAGCACCCCGCACCGCATCCTCTGCATCGTCGGCGCCCGCCCCAACTTCATGAAGATCGCCCCCATCATGGCGGCCTTCGGCCAGTTGGGCGAGCGCGCCCAGGCGGTGCTGCTGCATACCGGCCAGCACTATGACGTGGCCATGAATCACCAGTACTTCGAAGCGCTGGGCATCCCCGCGCCGGACATCAACCTGGAGATCGGCTCAGGCAGCCACGCCCAGCAGACCGCGGCGATCATGCAGCACTTTGAGCCGGCGCTGGACCAGGTCCAGCCGGCTGCGGTGCTGGTGCTGGGCGACATCAACTCGACCCTGGCCTGCGCCCTGGTGGCGGTGAAGAAAGGCGTGCCGGTGGTCCACGTGGAAGCCGGCCTGCGCAGCAATGACCGCAGCATGCCCGAGAACATCAACCGCATCCTGACGGACCAGATCTCCGACCTGCTCTACACCACCGAAGCCAATGCCCTGCAGAACCTGACCCGCGAGGGTATCGCCGCCGAGCGCGTGCGCTTCGTGGGCAATGTGATGATCGATACGCTGCGCCACAACCTGGATCGCGCCATCGGCCTGCCGCAGATCCTGGCAGCCCAGGGCCGCGAGGACTTCGACCATGCACAGGGCTATGCGGTGCTGACCCTGCACCGGCCCTCCAATGTGGACGATCCCGACGTGCTGCGAGCGCTGCTGGAGACGGTGCGCACCATCAGCGCCACGCTGCCGGTGGTGTTCCCGCTGCATCCGCGCACACGCGGCATGATCGAGAAGTTCGGCCTGGCCGGCCTGATCGACATCCCGCAGATCCTGCAACTGCCGCCCATGGGCTACCTGGAAATGCTGGGCCTCATGCGCCACGCCCGCCTGGTACTGACCGACTCCGGCGGCGTCCAGGAAGAGACCACCGCCCTGGGCGTTCCCTGCGTGACCCTGCGCCACAACACCGAACGTCCCATCACGGTCGAGCAAGGCACCAATACCCTGGCCGGCAATGATCCCCAGAAGATCCTGGCGGTCTTTGCCGAGGTCATGGAACACGGCGGCAAGGCTGGTCGCATCCCCGAGTTCTGGGATGGTCACGCCGCCGTGCGCATCACCCAGGACCTGTGCGACTGGCTGGACCAGCGCCGCAGCGCCTGATACCCACAAGGAGCACGGACATGCCAACGGCGATCCGCAATGCCATGACGGTCGATGTGGAGGATTACTTCCAGGTCTCGGCCTTCGCCAACACCATCGCGCGCAGCAGCTGGGAGCAGCAGTCTTGCCGCATCGAGCGCAACATGGACATCATCCTGGCGCTGTTCGAGACGCACGACATCCGCGCCACCTTCTTCACCCTGGGCTGGATCGCCGAGCGCTATCCGCAGCTGGTACGGCGCATCGTCGCCCATGGCCATGAGCTGGCCAGCCACGGCTACGGCCATCTGCGCGCCAGCGACCAGGACCGCATGCAGTTCGCCCAGGACGTGGGCCGCAGCAAGGCCCTCCTGGAAGACCTCGGCGGACAGCCGGTCTGGGGCTATCGCGCCCCCAGCTTTTCCATCGGTCGCGACAACATGTGGGCGCTGGACGTGCTGCAGGAAACCGGCTACCGCTACAGCTCCAGCATCTATCCGGTCCGGCACGACCACTACGGCCTGCCCGATGCGCCGCGTTTTGCCTGGCGTCCCAACGGGCCGGGCGGCCTGCTGGAGGTGCCGGTGAGCACCGTGCGCCTGGGCAGCAAGAACTTTCCCGCCGGCGGCGGCGGCTTCTTCCGCTTCTATCCGTATGCGGTCTCGCGCTGGCTGCTGCGCCAGGTCAACCAGCGCGACGGCCAGGCCGCCATCTTCTATTTCCACCCCTGGGAACTGGATCCGCAGCAGCCGCGCCAGCGCGGCATCAGCGCCAAGACCCGGTTCCGCCACTACATCAACCTGCATCGCACCGAACAGCGGCTCAATTCGCTGGCCAGCGACTTCCAATGGGATCGCATGGACCGCATCTACCTGGGGGCCGCATGAACGCCACCGTCTCACTGCCCGAACTGCACGCCACGGCTGCCGCTGCCGCGCCCGTGGTGCGCCAGATGCAGGCCGAGGATGCGGCACGCTGGGACGCCTTCGTGCTGCAATGTCCGCAGGCCACCTTCTTCCATCGCGCCGGCTGGAAAGAGGTGATGGAGCGCTCCTTCGGCCATCGCGCCTATTTCCTCTATGCCGAGCGCGCCGGACAGATCTGCGCAGTGCTACCGCTGGCGCGCATCAAGAGCCCGCTGTTCGGCCACTGGCTGGGATCGCTGCCCTTCTGCGTCTATGGCGGCATCGCCGGCGAGGACGCCCAGGCCCGCGCGCTGCTGGAACAGGCTGCCCTCGACCTGGCCCACGAGCTGGGCGTGGAGCACCTGGAGTACCGCAACATCGACGCGCAGCATCCCGACTGGCCGGGCAAGGCGCTCTACGTGACCTTCCGCAAGGAGATCTCGGCCGATGACGAAGAGAACATGCAGGCCATTCCGCGCAAGCAGCGCGCCATGGTGCGCAAGGGCATCAAGTTCGGACTGCAAAGCGAGATCGACAGCGATACCGAGCGCTTCTTCGCGGCCTATTCGGCCAGCGTGCACAGGCTGGGCACGCCGGTATTCTCGCGCAAACATTTCAAGGTGCTGGCCGAGGTGTTCGGCCAGGACTGCGAGGTGCTCACCATCACCCACAACGGCCAGACGGTGAGCAGCGTCATGAGCTTCTATTTCCGCGACGAAGTGCTGCCCTACTACGGCGGCGGCAACGCCAGCGCGCGCGAACTGGCCGCCAATGACTTCATGTACTGGGAATTGATGCGCCGCGCCGCCGCGCGGGGCATGCGCGTCTTCGACTTTGGCCGCAGCAAGGAAGGCACCGGTTCCTACGACTTCAAGAAGAACTGGGGCTTCACGCCGACCCCGCTGCACTACGAGTACCAGTTGCTGCGCGGCCAGGACGTGCCGGACACCAATCCGCTCAATCCGAGGTACCAGTTGATGATCAAGACCTGGCAGCGTCTGCCGCTGTGGGTGGCCAACCTGATCGGGCCGCACATCGTGCGCCAGCTAGGCTAAGCCATGCAGCACCTGCTCTTCCTGGCCCATCGCATCCCGTATCCGCCCAACAAGGGCGACAAGATACGTTCCTTCCACCTGCTGCGGCACTTGGCCTCGCGCTATCGCCTGCACCTGGGCGCGTTCATCGATGATGCGGCCGACTGGCAGCATGTGGAGACCGTCAAAGCCTATTGCGCCTCGACCCGCTTCGTGCGCCTGGACAGCCTGCCGGCACGCCTGCGCAGCCTGCCGGCGCTGGCCACGACGCGTGCGCTGAGCCAGGACTATTACCGCCACGCCGGCATGAGCGACTGGGTTGCCCAGACGCTGTCGGCTGCGCCCATCTCGCGCGCGCTGGTGTTTTCCTCGGTGATGGCGCAATACGCGCAGGACCCCCGGCTGACGCGACGGGTCATCGATTTCGTCGATGTCGATTCGGACAAGTGGGCGCAGTATGCGCAGAAGAAGCCTTGGCCCATGAGCTGGCTGTATCGCCGCGAGGGGCGCTGCCTGCTGGACTACGAACGGAAAGTGGCCGCCAGCAGCGATGTGTCGCTGTTCGTCTCGCAGGCCGAGGCTGCGCTGTTTCGCCGTCTCGCGCCGGAGTCGGCGCAGCGTATCGGCCACCTGAACAATGGCGTGGACCTCGACTATTTTTCGCCGGCGCATGCCTTCGACAATCCCTACGACGAGCCATCGCAAGTGCTGGTCTTCACCGGCGCGATGGATTACTGGCCCAATATCGATGCGGTGCAATGGTTCGCCCAGGCGATCTTCCCGCAGATCCGCGCCCGCCAGCCGCAGGCGCGCTTTGTCATCGTTGGTTCGCGCCCGACCGCGCAGGTGCAGGCGCTGGCCCAACTGCCCGGCGTAACCGTGACCGGCACCGTTGCCGATATCCGCCCCTACCTGGCCCATGCGCGCTGCGCGGTAGCGCCGCTGCGGATCGCGCGCGGCATCCAGAACAAGGTGCTGGAGGCCATGTCCATGCGCATCCCGGTGCTGGCCACGCCGCAGGCCTTTGAGGGCATCGCGGCCACGCCTGGCCGCGACCTGCTGGTCGCCGATGGCGCGCAGGCGCTGGCCGAGGCGGCACTGGGGCTATTGCGGGACGAGCGCGGCGCGGGCCGGGAACTGGCCGCGCATGGCCGCCGCCTGATCGAACAGCACTATGCCTGGCCACAGCAACTGGCGGTGCTCGATGCGCTGCTGGAGCCGGCGATGGCGTCTTCCCCCGTGGCGGTGAACTGACATGCGGCCTACCGACCTGCCCTTGCCGCTGCCGCGCGCCCAGCGCGTCGCACCGGCCACCGTCGCCCTGCTGGCGCTGGCCTTGCTGGCACCGCCGCTGGTGCTGCCGCAGACCTTGCTGTCGATGGTGGCGATCTGGAACAGCTCCGAGACCTTCACCCACCAGTACCTGATCCTGCCCATCAGCCTGTGGCTAATCTGGCGGCAGCGCGCCCAGTTGCGCGGCTTGTCGGCGCAGCCCTTCCTGCCTGGCCTGATCGTGCTGGCGCTGTGCAGCCTGGGCTGGCTGCTGGGCGAGCTGGCCGATGTGCAGGTGGTCAAGCAATTTGCGCTGGTGGCGCTGATGGTGGCTGGCGTGGTCACGCTGCTGGGCTTGCGCATGGCGCGCGTGCTGGCCTTCCCGCTGTTCTTCCTGCTGCTGGCGGTGCCGGTGGGGGAAGTGCTGATCGAGCCGCTTATCGGCTTCACTGCCGACTTCACCATCGCTGCGCTGCAACTGACCGGCATCCCGGTCTGGCGCGAGGGCAATACCTTCGTCATTCCCTCGGGCCGCTGGTCGGTGGTGGAAGCCTGCAGCGGGGTGCGCTACCTGATCGCCTCGGTCACGCTGGGCGTGCTCTATGCCCACCTGAGCTACCGCTCGCGCTGGCGTCAGGCCGGCTTCGTGCTGCTGTCGGTGCTGGTGCCGGTGATGGCCAACGGCGTGCGCGCCTACCTGATCGTGATGATCGGCCACCTGAGCAGCATGCAGCTGGCGACCGGCGTGGATCACCTGATCTATGGCTGGCTGTTCTTCGGGCTGGTGATGTTCCTGATGTTCTGGATCGGCGGCTTCTGGATCGAGGACCGCAAAGCGTCGCGCCAGACCGAGGCGGCATCGGCATCCCTCACGGTTCCGCCAGCGCCAGCACCAGCAGCCAGGCCGGCGCGCCAGCTGGCATGCGCTCTGCTGGCGCTGGCCGCCCTCCTGCTGGGGCCGCTCTATGCGCGCAGCATGCATGCCCTGGATGCCGAGGGAGCGCCGGTGCAACTGGCCCAGCTGCAAAGCCGCTGGAGCGAAGCGCCGGCCTTCAGCAGCTGGACGCCCGCCTTCCTGCCCGGGGTGGCCGAGCTCAGCCGTGCCTATCGCCAGCAGGACATGTACGTCGGTCTCTACCTGCGCTACTACCGCGCCCAGGGGCCGGGCGCGGCGCTGGTCAGCTCGGTCAACCGCATCCTGCCGGTCAAGGACAGCCCGTGGACGCGGGCGGCCAGCGAGGTGCGCCAGGAGCGCATCGGCGAGCGCCAGCTGGCGGTGCGCGAAGAGATCATTCGCGGCACCAGCAATGGCCTGCTGATCTGGCGCTGGTACTGGATCGATCGCCGCTTCGTCGAGAACGACTACCTGGCCAAGCTGCTGCAGACCAAGAGCCAGCTGGAGATGCAAGGTGACGACGGCGCTGCCCTGTTCGTCTTCACGCCCGTGGACGAGCAACCCGAACAGGCGCGCGCGGTCTTGCGGCGCTACCTGACAGAGAACCTGGCCGGCATCGAAGCCGCCCTCAACCACAATGGCAAGCGATAGGCGCGACGTGAAACGGGATATTCCACTGGTGGTCCACCTGATCTACCGGCTCGACTTCGGCGGGCTGGAGACCTTGCTGGTCGATTGCATCAACCGCATGCCCGCCGAGCGCTATCGCCACGCCATCGTCTGCCTGACCGGCTACACCGACTTCGCCCGCAAGATCGACAAGGCCGATGTCGCCATCCACGCCCTGCACAAACCGCCCGGCCTGGCCCCGCAGACCCATCTGCACCTGTGGCGGCTGCTGCGCCGCCTGCGCCCGGACGTACTGCACACCTACAACCTGCCCACCATCGAATACGCGCCCGCCGCGCTCTTGGCCGGCGTGCCGGTGCGGGTACATGGCGAGCATGGCCGCGACGCACGCGACCCGCATGGCCGCAATACCCGCCACAACCTGCTGCGGCGACTGGTGCTGCCCTTCTACGATTGCTATTACGCGGTCTCGGCAGACCTGCGCGACTGGCTGCGCGACACCATCAAGGTCCCCGCCGACAAGAACCTGCTGCTGGCCAATGGCGTGGACACGGCGCGCTTCCATCCGAGCGCAGAAGGCAGGCGCGAGGCCACGCCCGAGCTGCCCGCCCACTGCATGGTGTTCGGCACCGTGGGCCGGATACAGGACGTCAAGGACCACGCCACCCTGGTCGATGCCTTCATCGCCCTGCTGGCCCTGCGGCCGCAGCAGCGTGAACACCTGCGTCTGGCCATCGTCGGCGATGGTCCGCTGCTGCCGGCCCTGCGCGCCAAAGTGGAGGCGGCGGGCATCGCCGACCTGGTGTGGCTGGCGGGCGCGCGCATGGACGTGGAGCTGATGATGCGGCGCTTTTCGGTCTTCATGCTGTCCTCGATTGCCGAGGGCATTCCCGTGACGATCCTGGAAGCCATGGCCAGCGGCCTGCCGGTCATTTCCACCGCCGTGGGCGGCGTGCCGGAGGTGGTGGCCGACGGCCAGAGCGGCCAGCTCACCCCGGCTGGCGACGCGGCGGCGCTGGCCCAGGCCATGGCGCGCTATGTCGATGAACCAGCGCTGGCGGCCCGCCATGGCGCAGCCGGCCTGGACCGCTGCCTGCGCCAGCACAGCATGGCGGCCATGCTGCAAGCCTATGCCGGCATGTATGACCGCATGCTGGCGGCCAAACGCGGCCAACCTACCGTACAAGGACACTGAGCATCATGTGTGGAATCACGGGCATCTTCTCCCTGCACGGCCAGGCCGAGATCGACCGCAACCTGCTGGAGCGGATGAACCAGACTCAGCAGCATCGCGGTCCCGACGAATGCGGCCTGCATCTGGAAGCCGGCATCGGTCTGGGTCACCGGCGCTTGTCCATCGTCGATCTGTCCAGCGGGCAGCAGCCGCTGTTCAACGAGGATGGCAGCGTGGTGGTGGTCTTCAACGGCATGATCTACAACTACCGCGAACTGATGACCGAACTGAGCGCCCTGGGCCATCAGTTCCGCTCGCGCTGTGATACAGAGGTGATCGTCCACGCCTGGGAGGAATGGGGTCAGGACTGCGTCACGCGGCTGCGCGGCATGTTCGCCTTCGCCCTCTGGGACCGCAACCGCCAGACCCTGTTCGTGGCGCGCGACCGGCTGGGCATCAAGCCCCTGTTCTACGCCCTGCTGCCGGATGGCCGCTTCCTGTTCGGCTCCGAACTCAAGGCGCTGCTGGCCGACCCGGCCTTGCCGCGCCAGCTGGACCCCTGTGCGGTCGAGGAGTATTTCGCCTATGGCTATGTGCCGGAACCGCGCACCATCCTGCGTGGCGTCCACAAGCTCAGTCCCGGCCACACCCTGCTGCTGCAACGGGGCGTGACGACGGGCCAGCCACGCCAGCAGCGCTACTGGGACATCCCCTTCAAGCCCGGCAGCCAGCGGCCCGCCGAGGAGATCGCGGCCGAACTGCTGGAGCGCCTGCGTGAGGTGGTCGGCAGCCATCTGGTCACCGATGTGAGCCTGGGTGGCTTTCTCTCGGGTGGCGTCGATTCCAGCGCGGTGGTGGCGATGATGGCGCAGTTGACGGGCGAGTCCGTCAATACCTGTTCGATCGCCTTCAACGACCCGGCCTATGACGAGTCGCAATATGCCGCCCAGGTGGCGCAGCAGTTCCATACGCGCCATCACGTGCGCACCGTGGACAAGGATGACTACAGCCTCATCGACCTGCTGGCCAACCTGTATGACGAACCCTATGCCGACAGTTCGGCCATCCCCACCTATCGCGTCTGCCAGTTGGCCAAGGAACGGGTGACGGTGGCGCTGTCCGGCGATGGCGGCGACGAGAATTTCGCCGGCTATCGGCGCTACCGCTATGCGATGAATGAAGAAAAGGTGCGCGCCCGCCTGCCGGAAGGCTTGCGCAAGCCTCTGTTCGGTTTTCTCGGACGCCACTATCCCAAGGCCGACTGGGCACCGCGTGTGCTGCGTGCCAAGACCACCTTCGAAGCCCTGGCGCGCGACACCGTGGAAGGCTACTTCCATGGCGTCTCCATCATGCCCGACCGGGTGCGCCAGCGCCTGCTGAGCCCCTCCCTGCGGCGCGAGCTGCAGGGCTACCGCGCCATCGAAGTGATGCACGGCCATGCGGCGCAAGCACCCACCGATGATCCGCTCTCGCTGCTGCAATACCTGGACCTGAAGACCTACCTGCCGGGCGACATCCTCACCAAGGTCGATCGCGCCAGCATGGCCCATGCGCTGGAGGTGCGGGTGCCGCTGCTGGACCACCAGTTCGTGGAATGGGTGTCTGGCCTGCCGCCGGCGCTCAAGCTGCACGATGGTCAAGGCAAGTACATCTTCAAGAAGTCGCTCGAAGGCACCCTCTCCGAGGACATCCTCTATCGCCGCAAGATGGGCTTTTCCATTCCGCTTTCGAGCTGGCTGCGCGGGCCGCTGCGCCAGGTGGTGCAAGAGAGTCTGCTGGGACCGCTGCTGCGCCAGACGGGGTTGTTCGACATGGACTTCGTGCAAGAACTGGTGGAGCAGCACCAGAGCGGTCGCCGCGATCATGCCGCGCCGCTGTGGGCGCTGCTGATGTTCGCGGCCTTCCTGCGCAATGTCCTGCAGGCCGGTGCCAGCGCCGCGCCGCAACAGAGCGCTGCCCGCGCCGCCTGAACCGCACCGAGACCCTACGCCATGCATATCCTGCACATCCTCGATCATTCCATTCCGCTGCACAGTGGCTATACCTTCCGCACCCTGTCCATCCTGCAACAGCAGCGGGCGCTGGGCTGGCAGACCTCGCACATCACCAGCGCCAAGCAGGGCGCCACGCCGTCTGCCGAAGAAGAGGTCGATGGCTGGCGCTTCCACCGCACGCCGCCCGCCACCGGTCTGCTGGCGAAGCTGCCGGTGCTGAACCAGTTGGCCGTCATCAATGGGCTGGCCCGGCGGCTGGAAGAAGTGGCGCGCCAGATCCGGCCCGATGTGCTGCATGCGCACTCGCCGGCCCTCAACGCCATCGCCGCGCTGCGGGTGGGCCGCCGCCTGGGCATCCCGGTGGTCTATGAAGTGCGCGCCTTCTGGGAAGACGCCGCCGTGGACCACGGCACCAGCCGCGCCGGCGGCCTGCGTTACCACCTCACCCGGGCGCTGGAAACCTATGCCTTGAAGCGCGCCGACGCCGTCACCACCATCTGCGAAGGCCTGCGCGCCGACATCGCCGCGCGCGGAGTGCCGCTGGCGAAGATGACGGTGATCCCCAATGCGGTCAACATCGAAGACTTCAGCCTGGGACAGCAGGCCGATGGCGAACTGGCGCGCCAGCTTGGACTGGCGGGCAAGACGCTGCTGGGCTTCATCGGGTCCTTCTATGCCTACGAGGGCTTGCCGGTGCTGATCCGGGCGCTGCCGCAACTGCTGGCGGGCAATCCCGAGGTGCGCCTGCTGCTGGTGGGCGGTGGTCCGCAAGACCAGGCCCTGCGCGCCCTGGCGGTCGAACTGGGGGTGGCCGACAAGGTGGTCTTTACGGGCCGGGTGCCGCATGAGCAGGTGCAGCGCTACTACAACCTGATCGATGTGCTGGTCTATCCGCGCCTGAAGATGCGCCTGACCGACCTGGTCACGCCGCTCAAGCCGCTGGAAGCCATGGCCCAGGGCCGGCTGGTGGTGGCCTCCGATGTGGGCGGGCATCGCGAACTGATTAGCGATGGCCAGACCGGTGTGCTCTTTGCCGCTGGTTCGCCCGAGGCGCTGGCGCAGAAGGTGCTGGCCTTGCTGGCCGAACCGGCGCGCTGGCCGCAACTGCGCGCCGCCGGTCGCCACTTCGTCGAGACCGAGCGCAACTGGGCCGCCAGCGTGGCGCGCTACCAGCAGATCTATCCGCGCCTGGTGGCCGCCGCCGCATGAGTCCAATGAAGCTGCTGACCTTTTCCACGCTGTTTCCCAATCTCGAACGTCCCGGCCACGGGATCTTCGTGGAAACCCGTCTGCGCCATCTGGTGGCCAGCGGGCAGGTGCAGTCACGGGTGGTCGCGCCGGTGCCGTGGTTCCCGCTGCGCCACCCCTGCTTCGGCAGCTATGGACGCCTGGCGCGGGTGCCGGCCAGCGAAGTGCGCAGCGGCATCCCGGTGCTGCATCCGCGCTATGCGCTGCTGCCCAAGGTCGGCATGACCGCCGCGCCCCTGCTGATGGCGCTGGCGGTCAAACCGGTGCTGCGCCGGCTGATCGCGGAAGGTTTCGATTTCGATGCCATCGACGCCCACTACTTCTATCCTGACGGCGTGGCTGCGGCCATGCTGGCGCGGGAGTTCGGCAAGCCCGTGGTGATTACCGCACGCGGTTCCGACATCACCCTGCTGCCGCACTACCGCTGGCCCGGCAAGATGATCCGTTGGGCCGCCGGCCAGGCCGCCGGCATCATCACGGTCTGTCATGCGCTGCGCGACGAGTTGATCGTGCTGGGGGCCGATCCTGAGAAGGTGGTGTCGCTGCGCAATGGCGTGGACCTGGCGCTGTTCCGCCCCCTGGAACGCGAGGCGGTGCGCCGGGAGCTGGAGATCAGCGGCTTGACCCTGCTGTCGGTGGGCAACCTCGCCCCCGTCAAGGGCCATGATCTGACCATCGCCGCCCTGCCGCTGTTGCCCGAGGCGCGCCTGCTCATTGCCGGCAGCGGCCCCGAACGGGCGCGCCTGGAAGCACTGGCGGCGCAACTGGGGGTGTACGAGCGCGTACGCTTCCTGGGGGCGCTGCCGCAGAGTGCCCTGTGCAGCTACTACAACGCCGCCGACATGATGGTGCTGTCGTCCTCGCGCGAAGGCTGGGCCAATGTCCTGCTGGAATCCATGGCCTGCGGCACTCCGGTGGTGGCCAGCAAGGTCTGGGGCACGCCCGAGGTGGTGGCGCATCCCGATGCCGGCCTGCTGATGGAAGAACGCAGTGCTGCCGGCATCGCAGCAGCCGTGCGCGCCCTGCAGGCAGCTGCGCCGGCGCGCGCGGCCACGCGCCGCTATGCCGAAGGCTTCAGTTGGGACGCCACTACCGAGGGCCAGTTGCAGTTGTTCCGCCGCATCCTGGCGCAGGAGCGCTGAACCATGCACGCTGTCCTGCCCACCCTGCCGCCGCTGCCTCCATTGCCTGCTCATCTGGGCCTGCTGGCGCTGCTGCTGCGCCTGGCCGGCAATCTGCTGGCGCTGGGCCAGCGCCGCCGCCTGTGCATCCTGACCTATCACCGCGTGCTGGCGCAGCCGGACCCACTGCTGGACGGCGAGATCGACCTGGCCAGCTTCCGCTGGCAGATGCGCTTGCTGGCCAAGGGATTCACCGTGCTGCCGCTGGCCGAGGCGCTGCAACGGCTGCAACAGGGCAGCCTGCCGCCACGGGCGGTGAGCATCACCTTCGACGATGGCTATCGCTCGGTCCATACGCTGGCGCTGCCGGTGCTGCAGGAGCTGGGACTGCCGGCGACCGTCTTCGCCACCACCGGTTTCGTTGAACACGGCAGCATGTGGAATGACCGCATCCTCGCCGCCGTGCGGCGGCTGCCCGCCGATGCGCCCGACTGGCAGGCGCTGGGCCTGCCGCAGCAATTGCTGCCGGGTGCGCCCGACCTGCGCCACGATCCGGATGCGCGCACCCACCTGGCGACCTTGCTGGACGCGCACGTGAAGTACCTGCCCTCAGCCGAGCGCCAGCGCGTGATCGAAGCGCTGGAAGGCCATGCCGGCACGACCGGCACGGCAGAACAGGACCTCATGCTCGACAGCACCATGCTGGTCGCGCTGGCGCAGGCGGGCGTGGAAATCGGCGGCCATACCACCTCGCACCCCATCCTCAGCCGGCTCGACGATGAGCAGGCACACCACGAGATCGCCGACAACAAGGCGGCGCTGGAACGCATCCTGGGCCGCCGGCTGCGGCTGTTCGCCTATCCCAACGGCAAACCCGGACTGGACTACGACCAGCGCCACGTCGCCATGGTGCGCGCGGCCGGCTATGAGGCCGCCTTTACCACCGCCGGCGGTTCGGCCGGCCCTGAACACGATTGCTACCAGATCCCGCGCGGCCGTCCCTGGGACCGCCACCCCCTGATGTTCGGCCTGCGCCTGCTGCGCTGGCTGGCCCGGCCTGGAGCCTGAAGACCATGCACACGACTCTCCCGCCCTCTCATGATGGCCACGATGGCCGCGATGGCCGTGATGGCAGCGCTAACGCGCCGACGCCGCGCGCCCTGCTGATCGCCTTCCACTTTCCGCCGCAATCGGAAAGCAGCGGCATCCAGCGCACCCTCAGTTTTTCGCGGCACCTGTCCCAGTTCGGCTGGACGCCCATGGTGCTGTCGGCCCACCCGATGGCCTATGAGCGCAAGAATTCCTCGCAGTTGGCGAGCCTGCCGCCCGATCTGATCGTGCGCCGTCCGCTGGCGCTGGACGCCAAGCGCCACCTGGGCTGGCGTGGCCGCTATCTGCAGATCACGGCGCTGCCGGACCGCTGGATCAACTGGTGGCTGTTCGCCGTTCCCTGCGCGCTGGCGATGGTGCGCAAGCACAAGCCGGCGGTGATCTGGTCCACCTTTCCGATCTCCACGGCGCACCTGATCGGCCTGTGCGTGCATCGCCTGACGGGCCTGCCCTGGATCGCCGACTTCCGCGATCCCATGCTGCAATCGGACTTTCCCAGCAACCGCTGGCAGCGCAAGCTGTTCGGCTGGATCGAGCGGCTGGCGATCCGGCACTGCACCCGCGCCACCTTCACCACGCAGGGGGCGCTGGAGTCCTATCGGGCGCGCTTTCCCGTGGACTTGCACCACAAGTTCGTGGTCATCGAAAACGGCTACGACGAACAGACTTTCGCCCAGGAGCCGCATGCCTGCGCGCTGCCGGGCGTGCCGGGCCAGTCGCGGCCCTTGACGCTGGTCCATAGCGGCGTGCTCTATACCGATGGACGCGACCCCAGCGCCTTCTTCCGGGCGCTGGCCGTGCTGCGCGCGCAAGGGTTGGTGGATGCGCAGCGTCTGCGCGTGATCCTGCGCGCACCGGGCGATCTGGACTACTTCACCCGGCTGGCGCAGGACTGCGGCGTGAGCGAGCTGGTGCAGATCGCGCCGCCGGTACCGTATCGCCAGGCGCTGCGCGAAATGCTGGAAGCCGATGGCCTGCTGGTATTCCAGGGCCGTCCCTTCAACCGCCAGGCGCCGGCCAAGATCTACGAATACTTCCGCGCTCGCAAACCCGTGCTGGGACTGCTGGACCTGGAGGGTGAAACCGCCGGCATGCTGCGCAGCGCCGGTTTCCCCGACCTGGTCGAGATGACCGATCCCGAGGCCATTGCCCCGGTGCTGGCGCGCTTTCTGCAGGCCATCGCCGCTGGCACGGCGCACGTGGCCAGCGAAGAACTGGTGGCGGCCAGCTCGCGCGCCCACCGCACCCGCCAGCTGGCCGAACTGTTCGACCAGAGCGCGCCGTGAGCCAGGCCATGCAAAACGATCTGCGCAGCAAGACGATCAAGGCCATCAGCCACGTGGGGCTGGGCAATGCCGTGGGCAAGCTGATCTCGCTGAGCACCACGCTGGCGCTGGCGCGGCTGCTCAGTCCGGCCGAATACGGGCTCATGGAAATCGCCATGATGCTCATCGCCTTCATCGGTTTCTTCAACGAGATCGGCCTGACCACGGCCATCGTCCAGCGCCCCCAACTGAGCCAGGAGCAGGTCAACGGCTGCTTTGTCATTGCCATGGGTTGCAGCGTGGTGCTGTTCCTGCTGACCCTGCTGGCCGCCGGCCCGATCGCCAGCTTCTTCCGCCAGCCGCAACTGCAACCGATGATCTCGACGCTGGCAGTGGGTTTCATCATGGGGGCGGCGGGCAGCGTGCCAGAAGCCTTCCTGCGCAAGCAGATGCAATTCAAGGCCATGGCCGGCATCACCATCCTGGGCATCCTGCTGCAAAGCGCCGTCAGCCTGGGGCTGGCGCTGGCGGGCATGGGCGTGTGGTCGCTGGTGTGGGGCTCGCTGGCGGCCACGGCCACCTACAGCGGCGGCTACTTCCTGCTCTCGCCGTGGCGACCGCATGGCCGCTATGGCGTGCGCGAGGCGGTGGAACTGGTGCTCTTCGGGCTGCATGTCATCACCAGCCGGGTGTTCTGGTACCTCTACAGCAATGCCGACCGCGCCATCGTCGGGCGCGTGCTGGGCGCGGCCTCGCTGGGCATCTACGGGATGGCGTTTTCCCTGGCGACCCTGCCCAGTAGTCAGATCACTTCGCTGGTGATCAATGTGGCCGCACCGCTCTTTGCCAAGCTGCAGCATGAGCCGGCGCGGCTCAATGCGGTGCTGGTCAACATGACGCGCGGCATCGCCTATGTGGTCTATCCGGCGCTCATGGGCATGCTGGCCTGCTCGCACGAGCTGATCCTGGTGGTGCTGGGGCCGCAATGGGCGCAATCCCAGGTGCCGTTCTCGGCGCTTTGCCTGATGGGGCTGGTGAAGTCGGTCGATCCCCTGCTCTCCCAGGTGCTCACCGCCATCGGCCAGGTCAAGCGGCTGGTGGCCTATACGGCGCGGTGTGCGGTGTCGATGTCGCTTGCC
>Ga0160495_100465_pt1 | contig 19776 bp, 14 predicted proteins | sample DID4MG_4_FD_108251 | JGI IMG/M metagenome (GOLD analysis project Ga0160495, IMG submission 108251) | Enriched soil microbial communities from UW Madison campus, WI, USA - DID2933_E24_FP4 MG | ecosystem: Environmental > Terrestrial > Soil > Unclassified | place: USA: Madison, Wisconsin | collected... | reverse complement strand
TGCTTGTAAAAGTTTCTCTTGAAAACAATGCCGAAGTAAACAGAAAAGTGATTTTCAAATAAAAAAAATACTTCTTAAACCAAACAAAAAATCCATTTGTCAATCAAGACAAATGGATTTTTTATTTAAGCTTTTTCTATTAAAATACTAACTGCATTTCCTCCAAAACCAACAGCATTAACAAGCACTTTTCTTATCGGTTTATTGATGTCTTTCTGTTTTAAAAAAGGCGTTTCTATAAAAACATTATGCTGTATCATTAACAATGCTAACTCCAGACTCAGCATTCCTGATGCGCCAAAAGTGTGGCCTATTTTCCATTTATTGGTTGTTAATAAAGGTAATGATGAACCAAAAACTTTTTCAATCGCTCTCAATTCTGTTAAGTCGCCTTTTATAGTTCCGGGCGCATGCATTACAATAACATCTACAGTTTCTAAATCATCATCTTTTAAAGCCATTTTCATGGATTTTTGAAAACAGTCAGCTTCCGTAGAAATTGATATATTGTGTTCTAAAATTTCAGTTGCAAAACCAACGCCTGTAATATAAGCAATGGCATTTTCTTTTTCTCCTGTTTCTAAGCAGCAAATTGCAGATCCCTCCCCCAGAATCATCGTATTTTGTGTTTTCTCAAAATCTGAGGCTAAATTGGGCCAGGAATCCACATTTTGATTTAAGCGGGAATATATTTTTAAAGCCCGCATCTGTCCAATTGTAAAATCTGTTAAAGGCGCTTCACTTCCGCCAACTAAAAATTTATCGGACATTCCTGATTTTAGCCATGCTACTCCATTCAAAAGTGCATGAAGCGCGGTTGAACATGTAATCGAATGTGAAATTTCAGGACCAGAACTTTGCAGATCATGCGCAATCCACGATGAAATATTTCCTAAAGTTGTAGTTGGAGAAGCCAAAGTCTGAGCTTTTCCGGTTTCCAGATATTCTTTATGATGCTTTTCAAACAAATCGGTTGCACCTCTCGAAGAACCTATATTTATTCCGAAGATATCTTCTTTTTTCCAACCCGCATCGTAAACTGCTTTTCTTGAAGCTGCTAAAGCAAATAAAACAGAATTATCTAAAAAATTATATTTAATATCTGATTCTCGTATTTGATCAACAATTTGTTTTGATTGGGCGCTTAAAGTACCCACCCAAGTTTCTTGACCGTCTAAAAACCGCTTTGTAAAACAATGCTTTTTGTCCAAATATTTTTCCCATACTTCATCGCTGTTATTCCCTAACGGAGAAATAGAAGAAAAGGCAGTTATGGCAATTTTTGATGTATCCACAATATTTAATTTATTTTCAAAATTCTCCTCAAAAAGTTCGGACTTTCTAAACCATTTCTATAGCCTCTTCAATTGTATTATAAACTTTTTGAAGCTGTTCATTTGTCATTATATAAGGAGGCAGAATGTAAACTATATTTCCAACTGGTCTCAAAACGAGTCCTTTATCAATAAAAAAATTATACAGTTTTGTACGCATCGATCCGTAATAGCTTTCTTCTGAATTTGATTTTATTTCAACCGCAAAAATAACGCCCAAAGTTCTTGCTGTGATAACCTTAGGATGCTTTTCGATTTTCGTTTGAAACTCTAAATGTTTTTGATTTATTCTTTCAATATTATTTTGCATTTCACTGGTCTGCAGTAAATCAATACTGGCTAAAACCGCAGCACAGCCTGTTGGATTTGCTGTAAATGTATGTCCGTGAAATAATGCTTTATTAATATCGTCATCATAAAATGCATCGAAAATATCCTGCGTAAATGTTGTAATCGCCATTGGGATTGTGCCGCCGGTTAATGCTTTTGAAAGACATATCATATCTGGTTGTTCAGATACATAATCCATTGCAAAAGTTTTTCCCGTTTTTCCAAAACCAGTCATTACTTCATCTGCAATTGTCAAGACATTATTTTTTTTACAAATCTCGATTAATTTTGCCAAAGCTTCCGGTTCATACATTACCATTCCTGCTGCACCTTGTACCAAAGGTTCAAAAATAAATCCGGCACAATCATTATTTCTAATTGCATTTTCCAAAGCTTCAAAACTTGTCTGCTCCTGCCCTTTTACTGGCACCGGAATTCGGACAACATCTATAAACATTCCCTGAAAAGCCTGTGTATAAAATGAAATTCCGCTTGCAGCCATTGCCGCAAAAGTATCTCCGTGAAAAGCATTTTCAAAAGCAATAATAGTAGTTCGCTTTTCATTTTTATTAAAAAAATACTGAAGCGCAACTTTTATCGCCACTTCAACAGCAGTCGAACCATTATCTGAAAAGAAGATTTTCTGCTGATTTTCAGGAAGAATCTCCATTAGCTTTTCAGCCACTTTTACTGCTGGTTCATGTGTAAAACCTCCAAACAAAACATGCTCTAAAGTTGTCAGTTGTTTATAAACAGCATCGGCTATAATTTTGTTACTATGCCCAAATGGATTTACCCACCACGAAGCAATTGCATCAATATATTCTTTTCCATTTTCATCCCACAACAATGCTCCTTCAGCTTTTGTAATAGCTATTGGAGTTTGAGATGTTTTATGCTGTGTATAAGGATGCCAAAGATATTGGCTGTCTTTTTCTGTTAAAGTCATCGATATAATATTACAGATTTAGTTTTCCAGCGAAAGCAGATTATTTCGAAACAAATCTGCATATTCTTTAATTACATTTTGATCGAAATACGGTTCTTCATCAATTCTTCCAATGTTTTTTACTTTGGTTTTATTCAAAATTAATTCTTCGGTCGATTTGTTTTCGCTTCCGCTAAAGATAATTCCAGCTACTTCAAGTCCTCTGTTCTGAATTGCTTCAATTGTTAATAAAGTATGATTTATACTTCCCAGATAATGTCTGGAAACCACAACAACTTTATAATCCGGTTTTATTAAATCGATAATGGTTTCATTTTCGTTTAACGGAACAAAAATACCGCCTGCTCCTTCAACAACTAAATGATTTTTTGTTTGGGGTTCTTTTATCTGATTTAATTCAATTTTTATTCCATCAATTTCTGCTGCAAAATGCGGACTTGCCGGAGTATTTAATTGATAACTGTTCTTAAAAATCTGAGTTTTTTGGTTCGAAATTCGAACCTGAACTTTATGACTGTCCGAATTATCTAAATCTCCAGCCTGAATTGGTTTCCAATAATCAGCTTCTAAAGCTTCGACAATTATAGACGAAGCAATTGTTTTTCCAACATCGGTCGAAATTCCTGTAACGAATATTTTCATAGATTTATCTTAATTCAAAATGGGTTTAACTGTATATCCTGCTTTTCTAAGCAAATTGATAACGCCAAAATCTCCACCTAAATGAGCTGATCCTATCGCAAAAAAAACACTTTGCTTTTTCATTAATTCAGGCATTTTTTTTACCCAATTTAGATTTCTTTCATCTAAAATAATCTTTTTTGTTTTTTGACTTGTAAACTTTTCATCTGTTGTAACTTCATATAATGAATCTATATTTTCAGTTTTATAAGTCGAAACTAATTTACTCGTTTCGTCAGAAGTTGATTCCTCAAGCATAGCAATCATTTCGTCATTAGTATAAGCGTTTTCAAGTATTCCAAATTGTTCTTTTACAGATTCAAGTCCGCCAATTTCGATATTTCTCTTTTTTGCCTGTTCTATAAATTCCATTTCATAGAACTTTAAATCTAAACATCCGAAGGTTTTCATAGAAATCAAACTCATAACAGTCAACAGACTAAAACTATCAACCTGCTGTACTGTCATTCCGGTAGTTTTTTTCAAAATAGCATTCAGTTTTGTTAATTGTTCCGGGTTTAATTTTTTACTCAACGGTTCTTTTCCCATTGCCAGTTGCTGCATTTCAGACATTTCTTTTGGATCTGAAAAGTTAATTTCGAGCATTAATTTTTCTGAAGATTCAAAAGCTTTCTTAGTTTTATCTGTTAAAAAATAATCCGAAGAACAAATCATATGGATTGTGCCGTATAGATAAGAAGGTTTCGAAAGCCCATTTCCTGAAACTTCCCACAAAAGTGAGTTTTCTAATTTTTGAGATTTAGATTGTGCATGAACTTTTATACTGAAGAAAGTAATTGCAAATACTATAAACAGTTTTACTATTTTTTTCATTTTGAAGATTATATATTCTAATTCGAAAGAATTAATTAAACTCAAAGGAACATTTAGAACATTTATATTTGTGTTTAGATTTAAGAGGCATCATTGCAAAATACAATAAGAGAATAAAAGCAAAAAGTCTCTTTACATCTTTAATCGAAGTAACCATTTCTATTTCTTCCGCACCACATTTTGGACATTTAATCAGGTTATTATTTTCATCCAATGAAAATTTACTGATTTCTTCTGAAAGGACTTTACTTGCTTTTTCATAATCTTCGGCCTTAACAAAAAGCTTAACACCGCCTATTGCATTACTCAATAAAGGATTTGAATTAATGGTATTAATATCTCTGGCAAAAACCTGAATACCTTCTGATTCAAGTTTACCCTGAAAAATTAAAGCCTCAGAAGAATATTGATAACGTCTAATCAATTTAAAATCTTGATCCATAAATCTTAATAAATAAAATCTCGTAACAATTCTAAAATCTGGCTGATTTCATCTTCAGAATTATAACTGTGAATGCAAAAGCGCAAACGTTCCTGACCCTCAGGAACTGTTGGAGAAAGTATGGGTTTTACATCAAAACCTTTATCTTGTAATTGCTGTGCCAGTTTTTTTACATTTTCATTTCCCTGAACAATGGCAGATTGAATAGCAGATTTACTACGCACAAATATTGGTTTTAATCCTAATAAGTTTTTCTGCTGATTGAAAAAAATAATATTCTCCCGCAATTTTTGAATGGCATCTTTTTCTATTTCTAACTGCTGATATGCTGTTAAAATTGTGGCAACAGAATGAGGAGATAACCCAGTCGTATAAATAAAACTTCGGGCAAAGTTTATAAGATATTCTTTAAGCCCAGGACTTCCAAGAACAACTGCACCATGACAGCCTAAACCTTTTCCAAAAGTCATAATTCTGGCAAAAATTCTGTTATGCAGATTTAAATAATGCGTGAGTCCTTCGCCTTTTTCACCAAATACTCCAAGAGTGTGTGCTTCATCAACAACCAGATAACAATTGTATTTTTCAGAAAGCAGAACCAGTTCTTCTAAATTAGGACTGTCGCCATCCATAGAAAAGACAGTTTCTGTAACTATGTAAATATTTGTATCCGGAAATTTGAGAATTAAATGTTCTAAATCTTCAAAGTCGTTATGATTGAATTTATACGATTTTGCATTTGACATTGTAATTCCGTCTCTAATGGAAGCATGACTTAACTCATCATACAAAATAACATCATTTCTTTGCGGTACAGCGCTAAAAAAACCCAAATTGGCATCGTAACCCGAATTAAAAATTAAAGCCGATTCTGTATCGTGAAACTGCGAAATAAAATCTTCTGCAATTTGGTACAATGAATGATTTCCCGAAATTAATCTGGAGCCTGTTGCACCGTTTTGAAAAATTTCATTTTCGAGTAAATAAGTATGAGTTAACTTAAAGATCGATTCTGATTTTGAAAAGCCAATATAATCATTAGAAGAAAAATCAATGAGATTATTAAACACAGGTAGTTTTCTAAGCGAATTATTCTGTACCCGCTTTACTAACTTTTGATTTAGGTTTTCTGGTAAGTTCATAAAACAAAGTTATGAAATTGAATTTTGATAAAAACAAACAGCGGGTTTAGAAGTTCCCGCTGTTTTTTTATGTATTAAATATTGCTTATAAAAGGTGACTGCCTTTTGTATTTAGATTCGGTCATTTCTTTAGTCATAAAAACAGCAATATCAAAAGCGCTGATTTTATCTCCCAAACAATCTTCAATACTGACTGCGATTTCAGAACTGTTATCTGAAAATTCGATAAAAGGCACACGAACTTGTGTCCAGTTCACATCACTTTCTTCTAAAAGGCTGTAGGCTTTTTGACGATCTTCCTGAATTACTGGAAAATTAGCTTTCATCCAATCAGTTGCCGTAATTGTTTTCTGGCTTTTTTTATCAAATGGAGTGTCAATGTTTAGTCCGGCCAAAAGCACATAACGATCTATACCATATTCTTTCATAGCCTTCAACAAATTTTTTGTAACTGCACTTGCAACCAAAGGTTCATCTTTTCTCTGCCCGATAGTGCTTATAACAGCCTGACAGCCATTCAGCAATAATTTTATGGTTTCAAAATCGAGAGCATCGCCCTTAATAATTTCAATATTTGAATTTTGAATTTTGAAGTTGTCAGGATTTCTAAGTAAAACTTTTAAGCTTAATCCTTGTTCTAATAACTGGTTTACAAGATATTTTCCAGTTCTTCCGCCACCACCTAAAACGGCTGCTTTTAATATATTTTTCATAATTATTCTCTATAAAATTTGACATAAATAATTTTCGCTTTAATAAAAGTTGTAAAGCGAAAACATAAAAGCTTACTGAGCTTTTATAATAGAATCAATATTTTATAAAGAGATTTTAATACTTCAAAAGTAAGAAAATATTTTTAAAGTATGAACTGAAAAAGCGGCTACAAAAACCTGTGACTAAAGTATTTAGTTTACATTTTCTTTTTCAACCCATTTAAAATTACCTTTTTCTGTTGCATCAAGTAAATTAACTTCTAAGCCTTCAGCAATTTTAGATGCGAGATAAAAAGCCGGCTTGCTGTTTAAATGGACGGAAACAGATTCTTTTTTTGTTTCTGAAATCCAAATTTGAATTTCAAAATCTCTATCGGCATAATTTTTATAGACCGATACATACTGGACATTCTTAAATACGATTTTTTTACAAAGTGGTATTTGAAATAAAGTAAAAGCAAAACTCACTGTCTTGGCATTGGCATTTGTATAAACTCTTTTTGTAAAAGTTAATCCTGCCGCACAAACAAACATAAAAAATACCGCTGTAGTAAATTTTAAACCGCTCATGAATTTGTTTTCACAAAAGAGGTTAAACATTTTCAATGACATTGAAATGGTAAAAAAATAAAGAGGTAAAGCCAGCAGAAAATGCCAAAATGGTCTTTTCGTAGTATACACTAACACATCTGATTGCTGATCTTTCATTTGTCAAAAATAAAAAAAAGCCAAACATTACTGTCTGACTTTCTATTATTTTCAAGCTCATAAATTAAATAAAGCTTTATCTAATTTATTAATAAATTGTATAAGTAACGGTATTCGTGCCAACACTATTAATCGTGTAATTGGTAGTAGCCGGATTATAGCCACGGTTAACAATGTCGCGATGAATGGCAACAAGAGGTGATTCACAACAATCTCCAAGCCAAGGAGCCGTAAATGTTGGTCCGGCCGCGAGATTGTCTGCTTCAATTTCTTTTTGACAGTTTGAAGCTTTAATAACATTATCAGAACTTGTAGTTAGAGACATTGTCCCAAAACCTAATGCGATAAGCAGCATTCCTAAAAAAACTTTTTTCATACTATTATTTTTTTAAATGTTAATACACTTACAAACGTAATATATAAGCAGTAAAATATTACAATTTTTTAAATTGCTTTTTAATGTATTTTGTTAATTTTCTGACAGATATCGTTTTGGTTATCAATTTATTCAAAGTGCATTTTCAAAAATTTTCTTTCATTTTAAACCATAAAAAAAGCCAAACATTTCTGTTTGGCTTTATCATATTTGTCGAATTGTTTAGTCAACTAAAACAATTATTTTATTGTCTTTCATTTCGATTGTACCTGACGTAATCTCTAATGTATAAGTCTGGTCATTAACTCTCGTAAATTTATCTGCTGTTTCTTTAGAAAAATTAAAACTTGGCGCTGTAATTTTTACAGTTCCTTTTTCTAGAATAGAAACAATAGGAGCGTGATTATTCAAAATCTGAAAGCTTCCATCAACTCCAGGCAAAGTAACAGATGTTACAGTTCCTGAGAATAATTTTGCTTCTGGTGATACTATATCTAAAATCATAACTGTTTTTTAAAATTCAAATTATAAAAAAATTCCAAATCCCAATTTTGGAATTTGGAATTTTATTTTTGATGTTGATCAAGCTTCGCTTGATTATGCTTCAGCTAACATTTTCTCTCCAGCTTCGATTGCATCTTGAATAGAACCTTTCAAGTTGAAAGCCGCTTCTGGAAGGTGATCTAACTCACCATCGATAATCATGTTAAATCCTTTGATAGTATCTTTAATATCAACTAATACACCTGGAATACCTGTAAATTGCTCTGCTACGTGGAATGGCTGAGACAAGAAACGTTGTACACGACGTGCTCTTGATACAGAAAGTTTATCTTCTTCAGATAACTCTTCCATACCTAAGATAGCGATGATATCTTGTAATTGTTTGTATTTTTGAAGAATTTCTTTTACTCTTTGTGCACAGTTGTAGTGCTCATCACCTAAGATGTGTGGAGTTAAAATTCTTGAAGTAGAATCTAACGGGTCAACCGCAGGATAGATACCTAACTCAGCAATTTTACGAGACAATACAGTTGTTGCATCTAAGTGCGCGAAAGTTGTTGCCGGTGCCGGGTCAGTTAAGTCATCCGCAGGAACGTAAACCGCCTGTACAGATGTAATAGATCCTTTGTTTGTAGAAGTAATACGCTCTTGCATAGCTCCCATCTCTGTTGCTAGAGTTGGCTGGTAACCTACTGCAGAAGGCATACGTCCTAAAAGTGCTGATACTTCAGAACCTGCTTGTGTAAAACGGAAGATGTTGTCAACGAAGAATAATACATCTTTTCCTTGGTCTGATCCAGCTCCATCACGGAAATACTCAGCGATAGATAATCCTGAAAGTGCCACACGTGCACGAGCTCCAGGTGGCTCATTCATTTGTCCGAAAACGAAAGTAGCTTTAGACTCTCTCATTCCTGGCATATCTACTTTAGATAAATCCCATCCTCCATTTTCCATAGAGTGCATGAAATCATCACCGTATTTAATAATTCCTGACTCTAACATCTCACGAAGCAAGTCATTTCCTTCACGTGTTCTTTCACCTACTCCTGCGAATACTGAAAGTCCACCGTGACCTTTTGCGATATTGTTGATCAACTCCTGAATCAATACTGTTTTACCAACACCAGCACCACCAAACAATCCAATTTTACCTCCTTTTGCATAAGGCTCAATCAAATCGATTACTTTGATACCTGTAAATAAAACTTCAGATGAAGTTGATAAATCTTCGAATTTAGGAGCTGGTCTGTGAATTGACAAACCGTTTTCTCCAGTTTTTGGCAAGTTTCCTAAACCATCAATTGCATCTCCAATTACATTGAATAATCTTCCATATACATCTGGACCGATTGGCATTTGGATTGGATTTCCAGTTCCAACTACCTCATATCCTCTGCTTAAACCATCTGTTGAGTCCATAGAAATGGTACGAACAGTGTTTTCACCAATATGAGATTGTACTTCTAGAACTAGCATTGTTCCATCTTTTTTAGTGATTTCTAGTGAATCATAAATTTTTGGAAGTTCAACATCTTTACCGTTGAAAACTACGTCAACTACTGGTCCAATGATTTGAGCAACTTTTCCTATTACTTTTGACATTACTTATGTATTTATTAAATAGCTATTTAGGTTTATCGAAAATACCTCTTTTTTCAGAGCGCAAAGATAATTTTTTAAAATATAAAATCAACTTTTTTTTAATAAAAAACAGCATGATTTTGTTTGATTCATAAAACTGACCTTAAAAATAACAAAAACAGCATTTTTTCATTAAAAGAAAAAAACCGCTGCATTCTAAAAAATGAGCGGTTTTTTTATTGATTTTATTTCAGATATTATGGAAGTGTCGCTGGATATTGAATTGGATAGACACCTAAATCAACATGACGAAGCGTCGAACCATACTTTGCATTAATCGCATCAATAAAAATATTAGCAATTAATCCATAACCCCTTGCACTTGGATGAACACCATCAAGAGAAAACGCTCCTCCTGTTGCAAAAGACGAACTCATTGTAAAGTTCCCAAATCTGATTCCTCCATTTGCCAGTTGTGTTAAAGTTGCTCTTGTATCAACAAATGCCAGACCTTTTTCTTTAGCAACCGCTTCAATTGTTGTATTGTATGCATCAGTAGCATTTTTAATCTCTGTAATTTCTGTTGGAATTAATACATGTTTATCTTGTAAAGGATATGAGATTCCAAATGCATTTAGCGGAGCCGGCGGCGCAATTCCAATTCCGGAATTTGCAGCTGTTGGCGCAGCACCAATATCTGGTCTTGTAGTCAGCACAACTAAATCAGTAGCCTTAGCTTGTCTGGCTTGCCCAAAAACAGCACCATAAAAAGCTGCGTTTTGAGCGCCTAATGTTGGAGTAAATGCAGCAGTTAACTGAGCTGACAAATTAGGCAGACTTTCATCTTTTATCAATAAGGGACTTGCGCCTGTCTCAGAAAGCAAATTAATTCTATCTCCGGCATTAAAAGCCGTCAATGCTTGTTTTAAAGGTCCATATAACTGAGCATTTAGAGCTTTGATATTAGCCAAACCTACAGCTTCATTATTTTTACCTATGGATTTAGCCGTAAGCGGATTATAAGGCACTGTTGTAAAATGAGGCAAAGCGGTAATGTACGGCAAATTTGCTACAACTCCTTTTGCTCCTTTAGCAGTTAAAGCAGTAACTAAATTTCCGTAAACATTTGCAAAAACTGCCGGATCTGTAATATCATTTGATCCATAGGCAGCCGGATTTGGATTTCCAGTTTGATCTTTTCCTGTTCCTCCAGAAGTCGCATAGGCCAAAACATCATTTCCTCCTATAAATAATGAGAAAAAGGTAGGATCTTGTACTAAAGCATCAGCTAAAACTGTTGTTGACGGCGTACTTGCAAATCTTGCAAAATAAGGGTTTGCCGCTCCTGTCGCTACACCGGCAACATTACCATAGTTTGCCGCTAATAAGTGAAAACTTTTTGCCCCCGGAACACCTAAATTATTAAACGAACCTGTAAGATGAACAGTAACTTCTGTAGTTGGTTTTCCTACAACATTTACTGGAGTTTGAGTTGCTCCATCAAAAGATAAACGTGTACCGGCAACTACATTTCCTCCTAAAAGCAAACCTCCAATATTATCATTCATTAAAGGCTGCGCAAAAGCTCCTCCTCCGGCAGCCACAAATTGCTGCGCTAAAATATTGGGATACGAATTCTCTTGTCCTTTTTTAAACAAAGCATTATCGCTGTAACCCGCAGCAAAAGAATCACCTAGTGCTATATATTTTGTAAAAACTGCCGAACCGGGAGTTACCGGAACTTCCTCTGGAACATTATTATCATCATTATTACAAGCTGCCATAAAGGCCAAAGAAACCAATAACAGCATTTTTATATTTTTTTTCATCGTAGTACTTTTTAAATTATTATCTCTTTCATTTATACCTCACAATCATTTATGGATTGATTGTCCAAGAAGCAAACCACATTTGACCAATCATACCTGCTCCAATTACCTGAAAATAATCTTTTCCGAAAAGATTTGTTGCTCCAACTTTAACAACTGATTTCCATTTTGGGATTGAATAATTTACCTGAGCATCAAGTACTGTATTCTCCGGAATCATTCCATCTCCAAAAGAAGATTCCCATAAATATTCAGAGTTCCATCTAACATTTACATTAAAACCTAAGTTTTTAATCACTTTTGCATTCCCTAAAGAAGCTTTGATTCTGTGTTTAGGAGTATTAAAACCAGCTACGAAATCTGGATCTTCTGATTGATCGAAATCAAATTGAGAATAATTATAGTTTACGCCTAATTCAAAATCTTTATATACTTTTTTTGCCAATCCTACACCAACACCAAAGGAAGATATCTGAGCTGTTGTATTAGTATACACCTGATATACTCTTCTGTCTCCAAAAGCAAGTGCCTGATATGTTTGCTGTACCGCAGGATTACTTGAATCTGTACCTACTGTACCATAGTAAGGAGAAATAACTCTGGCAGTATTCATAAAGTCGTTATAGATATTATAGTAAGCATTCAAATCTACTGATAAGTCATTTTGAATTACTGTACGATATCCTGCTTCAAAAGCCTGAACTTGTTCTGGTTTTACCAATCCAATATCTGCTACTTGAAGATCTGCCGGATTTGAGGAAGCCGCAAAAGCCTGAACTGAAGCCACAGTATATGCATTATGATATGCATTTTGTCCAGACATTCCAATAGTTGCCGGCTGACCAGCGATTGCCTGTCCCGCTGCACTTACATTTACAGTTTCCTGAAAACGATCTAAGTTTTCCGGAGCAGAACCAATTAATGCAAATGGCCCTAAGTCTAGACCAATGTACTGATCTTGTGTAGTTGGGTTACGGAAACCTGTTTGATAAGACAATCTAAAGTTATGATTTTTGTTTGCTCCTGCAGAGTATACAAACGATACTCTTGGAGAAACATTTCCGTCAAAATTCTGGCTTTTATCATAACGTAAAGATCCCGTAAATTTTAATCTGTCGTCTAAGAATTTTTTCTGCATCTGTGCATAAGCTCCATATTCTTTATATTCGATTGGACCATCGTAATCAGTAAAAATTGTTCCTTCAGAATCCATTACATATTTTCTCCAAGAACCTCCAACCTGAAATTCTGCCCATTGAATAATATCTTTAAAATTATAATTCACATCTGAATGATATAATTTTGAATGATCAATAAATTTTGCACCTTGTGTTAAATCAGGATTTGCCACAACGGTTTTCAAAGCACTATTAAACTGCGCTGAACCCGGTTCAAATCTAGCAGAACCAGTTGGCTTTGGAATAAATGAAATCTGCGCCGGCAAAACATTATAGTCTGCAAAGTTTCTAGCGATAGAAGCAGATTCATTTGCATTTGTTCCCATAACCGCCCCTGCATATTGATAAGCAGTTGCATAGTTGGTAAACCATTCCTGATCTGATTTAGCAGCTCTGTTTACGTTCCATGCTGCAAATCTCATATCATAAGAGTTTCCGGCATCTTCACTTGTAAAGTATATTCTACCAAAGAAGTTTTTACCCTTAACTTCAAATTTACCTTGCTGCATTAAGAAATCTTTTAAGGCATATCTGTTTGCCCCTTGATAAATCGTACTTCCAGTACCTATTTTATATTGCAATATAAATTCTGTATCATCTGCCCAAGGTTTAATATGTGCACTGAAATCAGCTTTCATACTCTGAACTTTATTATCTGTCAAATCCTGTTCACGATAACCTGTTCTACTAACTTGCCCAACATTTGGAATAAAAGTAGTAACCTCGTCACCATAAATATTTAACCCGTCATAATTCTGATTCATTGCATGCCCAATTGAACCACCAGTCATACTTCTTGTGTCATTAGCAATCCACTCACTTGCTTCCATATAAGTAAAGTTAGCTTTCATTGCAAAATGTTTTGTAAATGCTTTTGCTGCTCTAATTCCAAAATCATTATAATCATTAGTTCCAGCTGCATCCTGACTTGTTTGCCCATATTTATAGTATACACTTATACCTTCATTTGTAAACGGACTTTTACTGGTCATAAACATAATTCCGTTAAAGGCATTTGCACCATAAAGCGCAGAAGAAGCACCCGGCAAAAGCTCTACACTTGCCACATCAATATCTGAAACACCAATTAAGTTTCCTAACACGAAGTTTAAGGCAGGAGAAGAATTATCCATACCATCTACCAGCTGCATAAAACGAGTGTTGGCAACTGTAGCAAAACCACGGGTATTTACTGACTTAAAAGAAATACTGCTCGTATTGAAATTTACTTCTTTTAAATTTTCTAAACCATCATAAAAAGTAGCTGCTGTAGTATTTTTAATCTCCTGAATTCCCATTCTCTCAATTGTTACCGGAGACTCGATTACTCTTTCAGGCGTTCTCGAAGCCGAAACTACAATTTCGTCAAGCTTGGTTTCTTCATCTTTTAAAACCACATTTACTTTTTGATTAGCTGCGGTAACACTTACTGTTTTAGATTCAAAACCAACTGCCGAAACTTTTATCGACAAGGGAAATTTAGCATTGGTTGTTAATTTAAACGAGCCGTCAAAATCAGCGGAAGCTCCTCCGCTTTCTCCGACCACAACAATATTAGCACCAGGAATAGATTGTTTGTTACTGTCTGTAACAGAACCTGTAATTGTATTCTGCGCAAAAGTTATTCCGCTGAACAACAACATAATTAGCACGTAGACTCTCATTAGGGTTAAGTTTTTGGATTAGTTACTAGTTAGTTTATATAGCCAAAATAAGCAAATATTTTAATATGCATAAAAAAAAGTTAAATAAAATTGAAAATTAATATCATTTTGCACAATATTTTAACTATTTCCTAATTCAATTTATTAGAATAAAATCAAATAAAACGGAATGAAAAACCAACATACTATGCATACATATAAATTTTTATCAATAAAAATGAATATTTCACAAAAATACAAGTGTTTAAAAAAATATTGATAATTAAAAGGGTTTTGTAAATCTTTTAGCAACATTAACATTTCTCAGTGTTACTGGGAGTAATAAGTATTAAAGGATGTTTTTGCTTGATTAAAAACAAAACAAAAACACAACATTTTGAATTATAGTAGATTACAATAAAAAACATGTTAAAATTCGTATATTTGTTACATAAGTGCCTTTTCGAAATATACCCTTGGATATACTTTATACTTCATGCCATTTTTTAAAAAGCTTTACGCCTAAAAAAACTTGCCTTAAATGAATAAGTATTAATTTCTAGAAAGATTTTTTATGGATTGATTCCACTGAAAAAACCTTTAGATATATAACCCGAAACTTCTGGCTTATGGACAATTCTACCCAAAAAAAATTATTATTAACATTTAGATGGATTATATTATTAGGATTTTCTTTGTTTGTTAACGCCCAAAGTCCTGGAGGAGTTTCTACTAATCTTAAATTATGGCTGGATTCTACCACAGGAATCATCACTAGCTCAGGAACCAGTATAAGTCAGTGGACAGACAGAAGCACATTGCTGAACAATGCGACACAGGTAACTACCGCTAACCAGCCTATTATCGCAAGTAATGTCTTTAATTTTAATCCGGCAGTGCAAATGGATGGATTAAATCATATTATGAATTTAACTGGAGCAGGCTTCCCGACAGGAAATACGGCAAGGTCTTTTTTTATGGCAGCTTCTGAAAATGGCAAAGGAAGTGATTCATTCTTATTTTCATACGGAGTAAACACTACAGGATCGATATGGGCAATAGGACAAGTGCCCTCAAATAGTACCGGTCTATATGCATCTGGCAATGGTGTAGATGCAGTTTCTGCATCCGGATTTTGGCCTAGTCCAATAAACAATAATTTACCAAAACTTGGTGTTGTAACATATAATGGAACTGCCGCTAGTTTTTATGATGCAGGAAGTAGTATTGGAACATCAACAATAAATGGCAAACCTCGGGTACAAATGGCTACATAGGAGCATTCCCTAATGCTCTTGGAAAATGGAAAGGAAATATTTCCGAAGTTATCTTCTATGCTGGTGAAGTATCTGTTACTGAAAGAGAAAAAATACAATCTTATCTCGCTATAAAATACGGAATACATAAAACGGGAAACTACATTTCATCATCAGATGCTATAATATGGGATGCTACAGCAAATGCTATATATCATAATGATGTTTTTGGCATAGGGCAAGACAACTCATCTGGGCTAAACCAATCCTCTTCAAATAGTGCAAATACAGGAAGCGGAAATGGAACCGGACAATCTGGAAAAGGAAATATTGTAATAAGCAACCCTTCTTCCTTAACAGATAATAGTTTTTTGATGATCGGACATAATTCAAATGATTTTAATTTTAGCTCAAGTAATTTACCCGCAGGATCTCCGATAGGTTTTGCTCGAATGAATCGTATTTGGAAAATACAATCTACTGGTAATTTAGGGACAATCGATTTACAATTTGACACGAGAGGTCTACCTTTTTCAGGTCCTATTGGAAATTTAAATCTTATAATAGATAATGATGGTGATGGAGATTTTACAACAGGCAGCATTACAACTTTATCTTCAAATTCTGTAACCTCTAATGTTGTTTCATTTAATGCTATTACTTTACCCTCAAATGCAACTTTTACTTTTGCGGGAGTAATAAATGCACCTGGCGGCGTATCTCTTAATCTTAGACTTTGGCTTAAAGCAAATGCAAATGTTACACCATCTATACAAGGAGCAAATATAACAACCTGGGGGAGTCAGACTGGCGCTAGTAGTGACGCTTTGTATACTACACCTATTTTTTCACAAACGGTACTAAATCCTACTTATCAACTAAATACCTTCAACTTTAATCCAAGCGTGCGTTTTTCGGGAACTAGCACTATATCATTTTCCGGGCTTCAAGGCTCTTTTTCACCTCCAATAACAAGTAATAATATTTCTGGATATGCTGTATCTAAAGTAAATTCTAATAGTAGTGGCGCAGGACGAATACTTATGATCGCTTTGAATGCGTCGACTTCTGACTGGTCGAATATATCGGGCGCTGATCTGATGAGTCGCATTGGAAATAATATTTACGGAAGCCGTAATAGCACTAATTTAACTCAAGTTGGTCCAATTATTGGACTCCCGGTTTTTATGGCATCAACGCATTTTACAACCAGTAATACTGCAAAAAATGAAATTAACGGCAATGTTTTTTCCACCTCTGGAAGCACCACGGCAGCATTTAATTCATCTGTTTATCGATTAGGAATTAGTACATATGGCAACGGCGATTGGCTAAATGGCGACATTGCCGAAATTATTTTGTACGATGCCGATCAATCATCTTTAGGATCAAACCATATTGCAATAGAAAGTTATTTAGCCCTAAAATATGGAATTCATAAAACAGGCAGCTATATTAGCAGCGGCGGTTCTACTATTTGGGACGCCGCAACGAATATTTCTTACCACAATGATGTCTTTGGAATTGGCCGAGATGACATTTCATCTTTATTACAGACTCAATCCAACAGCATGAATACGGGTAACGGTGATGGAACGGGACAAAATGGAAAAGGAAATATTATAATAAGTAATCCATCAGGATTGGCGGATGGTGATTTTTTAATGATTGGTCATAATACTAATGATTTATCATTAATAACTACTGGAATATCTGCGTCAACAGGCGCTAATGCCAGATTAAACAGATCATGGAAGGTTCAGCAAACAGGAAACACAGGATCTGTTTCTCTTTCTTTTGATTTGAATGGATTAGGATCGACTTTAATAAATAATAATCAATTATTTCTTTTAATTGATGAAGATGGAGATGGCGATTTTACGACTGGCAATGTAAATTCTATTGCCCAAACTTCCAGAACTGGCAATGTTGTAGAATACAGTAATATTTCGTTGACTAATAATGCTGTTTTTACTTTTGGTATTTTTTCTTCTATTTCTCCAGGTTCATTAACAGGTCTTACACTTTGGATAAAAGCTAGCGATGCGGTTCCTGCATCTGGCGGTACATTAACCAGTTGGCCTGAAGCATTTGGTTCAAACAATTACACCATTAGCGGAACTCAAACCATTGTACAAAACGCAGTAAATTTCAATTCAGTAGTACGGTTTAACCGGTCTGGTAAATTAATCGGCAATATGAGTATAACTATGAGCGAGTTCGCCGCTGTTAACTCTTGGACAGGGGCTACAAACATTGACAGAGGTACAGTCGTTTCTCCAACAACAAGCAATTTTGCAGGTTCCAGCAGATATGCATTTCGCTCAGATGGAATTAGTGTTTTTGCAGGTATTTTTGATTTTTCAGATGGATCAAACTACATGAATTTTTCTCCTTCACCTCCGTCTGATCAATTTAATATCGTGTTGGCAAGTGGAACAGGTAATATTTATAGAAAAAACGCAATTCCTGTGGGAACGGGTACATTTGGAAGTGCGTTCATGTCTGGTATTCCTCAATTAGGTGACCGATCTACTAATGATGCTAAATTAAATGGAGATATAGCAGAGGTCATTATATACAATACTTCTCAAGCCGGTGTTGTCAGAAATAGAATGGAATCTTACCTTGCAGTAAAATACGGAATCCATAAAGCAGAAAATTACGTGAATAGTTCAGATGTAATTATTTGGGATTCTACAGTTAACACAGCTTATCATAATGATGTTTTTGGAATAGCTCAAGATGATAACTTAGGTTTACTCCAAGTAAAATCTAATAGCATGAACACCGGAAGTGGAGATGGCACTGGACAAAGTGGGAAGGGGAATATTGTAATAAGTGATCCTAGTTCACTAGCAAACAACACTTCTCTAATTATAGGTCACGATTTAGGTTTACTTACAGAAATAACCACACCTTCTTCAAACAATATTACATTAACAAGACTTCAAAGAATTTGGAAAACTCAAACCACAGGAAATCCCGGAACTATAAAATTAGATTTTGATACTACAGGATTACCTTATTCAAGCCAGACTTTGGCGAATTTTGTTTTATTAGTAGATCCAACAGGAACTGGAAATTTTACAGATCCAACTGTAGTGCAATATTTTCCCTCATCAATTAGTAGTAAAATATCTTTTGAGAATGTCATTTTACCAAATAATTGTGTCTTTACATTTCAAACAAATTCAGTCGCTACTGCAACAGCTTCCTTTAGCATAAATCAAACACCACAATGTCAAAACTCAAATTTTGTCTTCACAAATACGAGTACAATAGAAGCTGGTTCTACAATAGTATCAAATAGTTGGGATTTTGGCGATGGTCAGACAAGTACAGATACAAACCCGACTCATTCCTATAGCACTTCCGGAACTTTTACTGTTACACTGACTGTAACAACCGATAATGCATCGACCAATTCTGTAACTCATAATGTCATTGTAAATCCGTTACCAACAGCTTTAATTGTTTATCCGGAAACATCTTATTGTCAAAGAGGAATTGCAACAGTCACACAAACAGGCCAAACGGGAGGTACTTATACTTCCGATTCTAATTTAATTATTGATCCGAATACAGGAGAAGTTAACCTTGCTCTTTCTACTGTGGGACTTCATACAGTAACGTATTCGTTTACAGATGGAACATGCTCCAACACGACAACAGTAGATATAACAATTAATCCCACAACATTACCATCACCTTTGTCTGATATCACAGAACAATGTAGTTCGACGCCAGTACCACCGACATTAACAGACTCTTGTGCCGGTACTATTACAGCAACAACTTCTACTCCAATACCCATCACAACGCAAGGAACAACAATTGTAACCTGGTCTTTTGATTATGGAAGCGGATTTACACAAACTGTAAATCAAAATGTCATTATAAATGATAATACAGATCCGGATCCAATAGTAATTCCCGACCTTATCGAACAATGTGCTGCAACACCGATTGTACCAACAACGACTGATAATTGCGCAGGAACAATTACAGGAACAACAACCACAACATTTCCAATTACTTCACAAGGAACCACTTTTGTTTTATGGGCTTTTGACGATGGCAATGGAAACATTTTAAATATTCCGCAAAGAGTTGTTATTACCGACACAACACCTCCTGTTACACCAATGCTAGCAGACATTAATGAAGAATGCTCTTCAACCCCTACTGCTCCGACAACAACTGATAATTGTGCTTCTGTTGTGACTGGAACTACAACTACAACTTTCCCAATCACTACACAAGGAACGAC
>Ga0160495_100464_pt1 | contig 19794 bp, 15 predicted proteins | sample DID4MG_4_FD_108251 | JGI IMG/M metagenome (GOLD analysis project Ga0160495, IMG submission 108251) | Enriched soil microbial communities from UW Madison campus, WI, USA - DID2933_E24_FP4 MG | ecosystem: Environmental > Terrestrial > Soil > Unclassified | place: USA: Madison, Wisconsin | collected... | reverse complement strand
GCCTTTGCCATCAACCTGCCGGCCTGCCTGCTGCTGGCCGTGGTGGTGTGGCGGCATGTGCCGGAGTCGCGCAATCCCCTGCCGCGTCCGTTGGACCCGCTGGGCATCCTCAGTTCCTCCAGCGCGGTCTTCCTGTTGACCTGGACCCTGATCACCGGGCCGGAACACGGGTGGACCAGCGTTGCTTGCGTCGCCCGGGGTCTGGGTGGCGCTCTTTTATTCGTGCTCTTCATCGCCTGGCAGCGCCGCTGCCCACATCCGATGCTGGAGCTGTCGCTGTTCCGCCATGCTGGCTTTGTGGCGGCGGTCGCGGCCATGTTCGCCTATGCGGCCTCGGCCCAGGTGATGGCCTCGCTGCTGCCGCTGTTCCTGCAGAACGCGCGCGGTCTGAGCGCCTGGCAGACCGGGCTGGCGATGCTGCCCTTTGCGCTGGCCATGCTGCTGTTGCCGCAGGTGGGAAGCCGGCTGGCGCGCCGGCTGTCATCGCCGCAGATGCTGGCGCTGGGACTGGGCGTGACGGCCTTGGGCAACCTGCTGATGATACAGGCGGCGCTGGCCGGAACGACGGTCTGGACCGTGCTGGGCATGGCGGTGCTGGGCAGCGGCGGTGGTTTGCTGAATGGCCAGACGCAGAAGGCCATCATGGGCAATGTGCCGCGTGAGCGCGCCGGCATGGCATCAGGCATCAGCACCACGGCGCGCTTCACGGGCGTGCTTGCCGGTTTCGCCGGACTGGGGGCGGTGCTGGCCGACACGGCGCGGCAAGCCATGCTGGCCGGCCTGGCGACGCTGGAGGCATCGGCCAATGGCGCCGCCTTTGTCGATCGCGCCATGGCGGGCGACCTGGCGCAGGCGGCGGCGCTGCTGCCGCAACACGGCCAGGCGGCCGTGACGCTGGCGCGGCAGGCCTACGCCCTGGGCTTTGCCCATGCCTTTGCGGCAGCGGCGCTGCTGGCCATGGCAACGACCCTGCTGGTGCTGTGGTCGATCAGGCGAGTGGCGCGTCCAGCAGCGCTGCCAGGCGCGGCAACACGGCTTGGGCGTCCTCCTGGATCTTGAAGGACAGCAAGGCGTCGGCGCGCGTCACGCCGCGATTGATCGCCGCCACCGGCTTGCCCGCCTCGGCCACCATGCGCGGCAAGCGGAAACCCGACAGCACCATCAGCGACGATCCCACCACCAGCATGGCGTCGCAAGCCTGGGCGGCGGCTTCGGCCTGGGCGCTGCGGGTCGTCGGCACACCATCGCCAAAGAACACCACATCCGGTTGCAGCAGGCCACCGCAGACCGGGCAGTCCGGCACCTGGAAGTGGCTGTCGGCCTCGGGCTCAAGCTGGGCGTCGCCGTCGGGCAAGGGCGCGGCCTCGAGCTGGCTGAAGGCCGGATTGCAGCGGGCCAGCTCCTGCTGGATCTGCGCGCGTGGATAGACGCTGGTACATGACAGGCAGCGCACCGCATGGATGCTGCCGTGCAGTTCGATGACATCGCCGCTGCCGGCCTGCTGGTGCAGGCCATCGACGTTCTGGGTCACGATCACGCCCAGATAGCCCGCCTGCTGCAATTGCGCCAGCGCCCGATGCGCGGCATTGGGCGCAGCCTGCGCCAGGCGCGGCCAGCCCAGCATGCTGCGCGCCCAGTAACGCTGGCGGGCAGCGGCGTTGCGGCGGAATTCATCGCCCTGGATGGGCAGGCGTCCCCGGCGCACGCCGGCGTCGTCACGGTAGTCGGGAATGCCGGAGGCGGTGCTGATGCCCGCCCCGGTCAACACCACCACGCGGCGATGCCTGCGCAGCAGGTGTGCCAGCGCTGAGAGCGCAGCGGCAGGATCAGTGGAATCGGTGGAACCGGTGAACTCAGTGGGCGATGCTGACGCGGTCAGGATCTGGCTCATGGAAGAACTCGCTGGACGATGACAGCCCAGAGCCTACGCCAAATGGCGACAGGCTGCTGGACTTGGCATGTCCGCCGTCTTGCCGCCGGGAATCGTGGCGCGGCAAGAGCGGAGCACGGCGCTGGAACGCGCTTAGAACGAGGTGCGCAAGCCCGCCGTGATGGCCCAGGGATTGAAGCCCGGCGACACCGTCGCATAGGACGAGTTGAGCAACGCAAAGCCCTGGGTGGAGCGGCTGTTGTTGCGGATGGTGGTGGCGTAGGTATAGAGCTGGGTACGCTTGGAGAGGAAGTACACATAACCGATGTCATAGGCCATCGCATGCGCATCGCCGTTCTGGATGCGGCGAGCTGCGCCCAGTTCGATGTCGCCCTGGCCGAAGGGAATCTTGGCGTTGAGCATGAAGGCCGAGGCGAACCAGCCGGTGGCATCCGATCGGGTCGAGTGGACGTAGTTGGCGCCGACGGCGTTGTCGCCGATCTTGTAGGTGCCGGACAGCACCTGCGTGATCTGCGCCGAGCTGACCGTGGGCGAGCCGGCGGCAAAGTAGCGGTAGCGGTTGTAGCCGTAGCCCACCGTGAAACGGTCACGCGTGTACTGCACATTGGCCCCGGCGTTGCGACCGGCATCGTTGAGGCCTTCATTGTTTTCCGATCCGAAGGAATAACCGATCTCGCTGGTGAGTCCGCCGAACAGCACCGGCGTGCGGTAGCGCACCGCGTTCGGATAGAAGCCGCCGGTGCCGGAGCTGCCCAGCGTGGACGAGTGTTCCAGCGACATGATGGCGGCCGGATTAGCCAGGCCGTAGGTGGACACGTCCGAGCTCAGGAAGACCCAGTAGATCGGCAGATACAGGAAGCCGGCATCGACGCTGCCATAGCTGCGGCTGGACAAGCCTACCGAAGCGCCGCGATTGAACAGGGTATTGCCGCCGCCCACGCCGGTGTCGGTATTGAAACCGGTCTCCAGCTGGAAGTTGGCGCTGTTGCCGCCGCCCAGGTCTTCCGCGCCGCGAAAGCCGAAGCGCGAGGCTTGCAGGTTGCCGCTGGCGGCCATGGGCGTGGGTGAGATGTTGCGGTCGAACTTACCCACCTGCAGCGCCGAATCGACGATGCCATAGAAGGTCACCGAGGATTGCGCGTGTGCCGCCGTCGCGCCTGCCGCCAGCAGCCCTGCGCCGGCGGCCATGGCCAGGCAACGCAGACGTGCGCTTGCGGGTCCGGCACGATGTTGTTGTTGGTGTTGCATGAAGTCTCCTTGTCTTGTTATGGGTGGATGAAGCGGAAAATGGCGGCTGAAAATAGCGGCTGGAGGTGGAGGCCCGCCCTGGACCTCAGCCCACCACCGAGACCTGGGCCAGGCCGGCATCGACGATCAGGTTCTGGCCAGTGATGGCAGCAGCCTGGGGACTGGACAGGAACAGCACGCTGTCGGCGATGTGCGTGGGTTCGACACGGAACTTGAGGCATTGCAGGTCGATGAACTGGCGGTCCGAACTGGCGTCGCGCCACAGCGTGGTCTGGCGTTCGGTGACCACCGCACCGGGCAGCACGGCATTGACGCGGATGCCAGCCTCGCCCAGCTCACGCGCCAAGGTGCGGGTGATGCCGGAGATGGCGGCCTTGGAAGCGGTGTAGCCAATCAGGTTGGGACGGCCGCGCAGCCAGGAAATCGAACCGAGATTGATGATCGCGCCGCCACCGGCCTCGCGCATGCCGGGTGCGACGCGCTGGGTAGCGAAGACGTGATGGCTGAGGTTGACCGACAGCATGTCGTTCCACATCTCCACCGACAGCTCATCGAGGCCATGGCGAGTGTCGCGCCCGGCATTGTTGACCAGCACGCGGATCGCGCCCAGCGCTGCGGCGGCGCGATCCAGCACGATCTGATAGGCGGGGATGTCGCGCACGTCACAGACGGCAAACCAGGGCGTGTAGCGCACGGGATCGCTGCCGGGCTGACCGGCCAGACGCTGGCACAGGGCATCCCCGGCGGCCTGGTCGATATCGCAGAAAGCGACTTGCGCGCCCTGTTCCCAGAAGGCCTGGACCAGCGCTTCGCCGATGCCGGATGCGCCACCGGAAATAAAGACCACCTGCCCCGCCAGCCAAGGATAGCTAGCGCGGGGAAGCGTTGAGGATGGGGAGGTGCTCATGCTGCGCTCCTGGGATCAGAGGATGGGGCCGCGCTCAGTGACAGGCGCATTTCGCCTGCCAGGCGTTGGCCGGGTTCAAGGATGTGCATGGCCGGTGCGACGCCATGCAAGGCATTGTTGGGATGGCTGACCGGCTCGAAGGCAAAGAACGGCTGACCCGGCGGACGGAACAGCACTGCGCAGCGCAGCGCCGCACTGGCGGTCAGCGTGATGCGGTGATGCGGGCCAGTCATGGCGGCCTGGCCGCTCCAGCCGGTGAAGCAGTTGTCGATCACCAGCGTATCGAGCTGGGCAGTGTCGGGTGGCGGGGTGCTGTCGCAGGGCAACTTGTCGGGACCATTGACCAGCATGGATGCCCAGTGCGTCTGCAACCGCGTGGGCTGCGCCGCCGACACCAGCGGAAAGAACGGATGCCAGCCCAGGCCGCAGGGGGCGCGGCGCTGGTCGGTGTTCTCCACTTCCAGTTGCAGCACGAGATCATCGCCGTCCAGCGCGATGACCTGCGTGGCGCGCAAGGCGAAGGGCCACTCGCCCGCTGCGGGCGCGACATGTTCCAGCTGCATCGTGACCGATTCTGCGCTGCTGCTCTGCACCTGCCATGACCGCTGGAAGCCCAGGCCATGGATGGCATGCGGCTCGTTGTCGAAATTGGCGGTGAGCGCATACGCCTGGCCTTCGAACGTGAAAGCCGCGTTGGCAATCCGGTTCGAAAACGGCAGCAAGGGATAGCAGGCGCTACGCCGCACCAGTCCCTGCTGCAATTCTTCTTCTGCACTGGGCCGCAGCACCGGCTGGCCGCGCCAGTTGGCCGAGGCAATCGCCCCGCCCAGCGCAGGCAGCACGCGCACCTGCCAATGTCCTTGGGCCAGCTCGACCGAGGCCAGCGAGCCCGACATCAGTACGGTCCTCCGGCATTGGCCTGGGGCGCGGTCTGGTCGAATTCGGCGATGAAGGCATTGGCCTGGCGCATCATCATGCCCATGTCGGAGGCGATGGCCACGTAGTCATAGCCCATTGCCACGAACTCGCGCACCATGGCCGGGGTCGGGCCGACGATGCCGACCGGCTTGCCCACCGCATGCGCACGGCGCGCCACATCGGCGATGGCCGCGCGCACCTCGGCATCGGCCAGATTGCCGATCTTGCCCATGGCAGCAGACAGGTCACCGGGGCCAAGGAAGAGCGCATCCACGCCGGGGACGGCGGCGATCTCTTCCAGGCGCGCAATGGCCTCGGGCGTTTCCAGCTGCACGATGCAGCTCACCGCTTCATTGGCGCGGCGGCCAAACTCGCTCCAGGTGCCGTAGCGGCTGGCCCGATGCATGGCGGCAAAGCCACGCGTGCCTTGCGGCGGGAAGCGCATGGCCGCAGCCGCCGCACGGGCCTGCTCGACGTTCTGCACGAAGGGAAACATCAGCGTGGTCGCTCCCATGTCGAGGGCGCGCTTGGCCAGGGTGTGATCGTTGCTGGCCAGGCGCACGATGGGCATGGCGCTGCCGCAATCGACGGCGCGCAACAGGTGCTGCACATCGGTGAATTCCAGCGGGACATGTTCCATGTCGATGAGCAGCCAGTCGAAGCCGGTGTGGGACAGCGCTTCGGCACTGGCGCTGCCGCCCGACATCAGCCAGGTTCCCAATGGCGTGCTGCGCGTGCCGCTCTGGCGGGCGCGGGCGAGCATGTCGGCAAAGCGCTTGGCGGCTGGATCGGAGCGCTGCGATGCGGAGGTGGAAGAAGTGCTCATGCTGTTCCGATCAGAAAATGGAAGGTTCGACCGGGGTTTCGAAACCGGTCAGGAAATCGAAGTCGCAGCCCTTGTCAGCCTGCGAGACATGCTCGACGTAGAGGCGGATATAGCCGCGCTGGCGCGGCAGCGGCGGTGCTTGCCACTGGCTGCGGCGCTGCGCCAGTTCTTCCTGCGACAGCAGCACGTTGATGCTGCCGGCGGCAACATCGAGCTCGATGATGTCGCCCGTGCGGATCAAGGCCAGCGGTCCACCCACGGCCGATTCCGGCGAGACGTGCAAGACGCAGGTGCCGTAGTGGGTGCCGCTCATGCGGGCGTCCGAGATGCGCAGCATGTCGCGCACGCCAGCGGCCAACAGCTTCTTGGGAATGGGCAGGTTGCCCCACTCGGGCATGCCCGGCGCGCCGATGGGGCCGCCGCCACGCAGTACCAGCACGGTATCGGCATCGACGTCCAGTTCAGGATCGTGGATGGTGGCATTCATCTCGGCAATCGAATCGAACACCAGCGCCCTGCCACGATGCTTGAGCAGGTGCGGGCTGGCGGCGCTGGGCTTGATGACCGCGCCATTGGGTGCCAGGTTGCCGCGCAACACGGCCAGCGCCGCGCCTTCGGTGACGGGCTGATCCAGCGGTCGGATTGCGGTTTCGTTGGCGGTGCGGGCGCTGGCGGCGCAACGCGCCAGGTTCTCGCCCAGGGTCAAGCCGGTGACGGTGAGGCTGTCCAGTGCCAGGTGCGGCTTCAACTGATCCAGCAGGGCTGGCAGGCCGCCGGCGTAGTAGAAGTCTTCCATCAGGCGCTTGCCCGAGGGGAAGATGTCGGCCAGCACCGGGATGCCCGCCCCGACCTTGACGAAATCGTCCAGCGTCAGCTCCACGCCGCCGCGACCGGCAATGGCGATGGTGTGGATGGCGGCATTGGTAGAACCACCCAGCGCCATGTAGGCGATGATGCCGTTGTCCACGGCGGCGCGGCTGAAGATGCGGCTGGGCTTCAAGTCTTCCCAGACCATGGCGACGATGCGTTCGCCACTGGCGGCGCACATGCGCGGATGGGCCGCGTCCATGGCCGGGATGCTGGTCGCGCCGGGCAGCGTGAAGCCCATGGCCTCGACGATGGACGTCATGGTGCTGGCCGTGCCCATGGTGTTACAGGTGCCGGGGGCGCGGGTCATGCGCGACTCCAGCGCGATCCACTCTTCCTGGTCGATGTTGCCGGCTACGTATTCGTCCCAGAACTTGCGGGTGTGGGTGCCTGCCCCGACCACCTGGCCGTTGTAGCGGTCGCTCAGCATGGGACCGGCCGGCACGTACAGGCAAGGCAGGTCGGCCGAGAGCGCGCCCATCATCAGGCCGGGCGTGGTCTTGTCGCAGCCGCCCATGAGGATCGCACCGTCGATGGGCAGCGAGCGCAGCAGCTCTTCGGTTTCCATCGCCAGCATGTTGCGGTAGATCATGGTGGTGGGCTTGACCATTACCTCGCCCAGCGACATGGCGGGCAGCTCTACCGGCAGGCCGCCGGCCATCAGGATGCCGCGCTTGACCACCTCGGCGCGTTCGCGCAGGTGGGCGTGGCAGGGCGAGAGATCGCTCCAGGTATTGATGACGGCGATGACCGGACGGGTCATGAAGTCTTCGCGGCGCAGTCCCATCTGCTGCAGGCGCTGGCGGTGGGCGAAGGAGCGCATGTCGTCCGGAGCGAGCCAGCGTTGACTGCGCAGGTCAGCCAGTTGTTTGCGTTTTTCTTGCATGATGTAGAAGCGTTGAAATCAGGTTAGGGAAAGAGCCGGGGCCACCAGGCTGCCGCCGGCCACCAGCAACAGCAGGAACACGATGCGGCGCACTACCAGCGGCGACCACTGCGGCGGATAGCGACGCGCCAGCCAGGTCACGCCCAGCACCACCGGCAGGGCTTCCAGGCTCAGGGCGAACGAAGCGTGGTCGAAGCGGCCCTGGGCCAGCACGATCACCAGCCGCAGCACGGCATTGACGGCAAAGAGCAGCACCAGCGTGTCGCGCACGACGACGCGGTCCAGCGGTTGCCGGTACAGGTGGAACACCATCGGCGGACCGGCGCTGGCAAAGACCCCGCCCATGACGCCGGAGAGCACGCCGAAGAAAGCGAAGGACGGCGCAGAAGAGAGCCGTTCGCGCACCCGCGTGCGCAGCACCAGCAACAGGCTGCAGGCCAGGATGGCCAGACCCAGCGCCAGCCGCAGCACGCCGATGGCGTGATCCGACAACCAGGCCAGCAGGCAGGCCCCCAGGCCAACGCCGATCAGGCTGCTGCCGAAGGATGGCAGGATCAGCGCACGCGGCAGGCCCGGCGCGCCGCGCACGATCACCGCCGCATTGGCCAGCACCATGACGGTCACGACATTGGCTGCCACCGCCAGCGGGGCCAGATGCAGCATCGCCACCAGCCCCAGCAGCACCAGTCCGAAGGCAAAGCCGGTGAGGCTTTGCACGAAGGTCGCCAGCGCCACGCAGGCGGCGAAGAGCAGATGGCTGCCGATGCCGTCCAGTGCCATCAAAGACTCCGCGCCAGGGCCAGGAATTGCTCGGCGCGTGCTGCGCCTGCCCGCACGAAGACCGGCGGCTGGCCCAGCGGCGCATCCACGTCCACGCGCTGGCCGCCGGCATGACGCTGGCCGCTCCAGAGGTGCAGCCAGTCGTCGCCCTGCGGCAGGTAGGCGCTCCAGCGGCTGGCCTGGGCGGCATGCACCGGAGCCACCAGCAGGTCGGGACCATAGAGATACTGGTCCTGTATGACGTAGGTGGCGCGGTCCTGTTCGTAGTGCAGCAACAGCGGACGCTGCAGCGGCAGGCCACGGGTGGCGGCTTCTTCAGCCAGTTCCTCGACGTAGGGTTTCAGGCCGACGAACAGACGCGTCATCCGCGCGAAGTGCGCCAGCACCGCCGGGTCTTGCCAGAACTGGAAGTTCTCGTCGGGACGATTGCCTTCGTGGGTGCGCATCATGGGCGTAAAGGCGGCCATCTCGGCCCAGCGCTGGAACAGTTCCGGCGTGCGGCGGTTGCCGAACAGGCTGGTGTAGCCGCCGATATCGCTATGATGGTAGGCATTGCCCAAGAGGCCCGAGGAGAGCGCGCCGCAGATCACGGTCTGCAAGCCATCATGGCGGCTGAAGTCCACCGACTGGTCGCCCGCCCACAGCAGCGGACAGTGCGCCTGCACGCCGGTGTAGCCGGCCCGCATGAAGAACACCGCGTCGCCGGTGCGCCCGGCATCGGCGATGGCACGGGCGTTGACCTCAGCCCACAGCGTCGGCCAGGCGTTGGGCATCAGCATGGCCGGTTCGCCATTGGCCAGGGTGACGTCGGTGGGCAGGTATTCGCCGAAGTCGGCCATCCAGCCATCCAGGCCTTGCGCCAGCATCTCGTCGCGGATGACGCGCTGCTCGAACCAGCGCGAGGCTTCCGGCTGGGTGAAATCGACCACGCCGCAATCGAATTCGCCGAAATCGACCAGGTAGTCGCTGCCATCGTCGTGCGTGGCCAGGAAGCCCTGGGCATGGGCTTCGCGATAGAGCGTGCCATCCACGCACAGGTAGGGATTGACGTAGCCGAGGAAGCGCACACCCTCCTGCTTCAATTGCGCCAGCCATTCGGCGTGGCCGGGATAGCGCTGCGCGTTCCAGCGCCAGTCCCAGAACAGGCGCTTGCCGAAGGAGGTCTGGCGGATGCCGACCCAGTCTTCGCACCATAGGCCGCTGACGGCCATGCCTGCGTTGCGGCTCTGTTCGAGAATGGCGGCTGCGTGCTCGCGACCATTCTTCAGGCCCAGGATGGCGCCATCGAGCACCCACGACGGCAGGCGCGGCTGGCGACCGAAGCGCTGCGAGATGCGTTCTACCAAGCTCAGGAAATCATCGGCCAGCAGGAATTCGATGCGTTCGGGGATGGCCCAGAATTGCAGCTCATGATGCGTTCCTGCGCGGAAATCGAAGTCGGCATAGGCGGTGGTCTCGGCATGCAGGCAATAGCGCTGCGACGACACGAAGCTCGGTTGCGGATAGTTGGTGTGGTAGTAGTCCCCGCCGGCCTTGGCAGTGACGTCAGCCTGCCAGGTCAGGTAGGTACTCTTGTCACGGCCCACGCCGGGCTCGGAGGTCCACAGCGGGAAGTGACGGCCGCGCAGGTCGAAGTAAGACATCTGTTCGCCGCAGCCCCAGACATGCTCCTCGGCCTGGGCCGGCACACGCCACCAGAGGCGGTTGGCGATGGCGGCGCCGGCGCTGGCCGGCTGCGCGCTGAAGCTGAACTGCACGCCATGGGCCTGGCTGCGGGCCACCAGCACCAGCTCAGGAACGCTGTGCGCATCACGCGCAAAGCTGACCTGCACGCTGCCATCGGCCTGCACCGTGTGCTGCGCGTGGCGCAGGGCGATGCGCTCCTCGACGTAATCGCTGATGTCGAAATTGCCGCGATACATGGCCACGCTCTCGCGGCCGTGGCCGATGAAGACCGCCGGCGACTGCGGCGTGTGGGCCAGCAGCAGGCGGCCCGCCACGTCCAGTTGCAGCGTGCCATCGTCGTGGCGGGTCCAGCGCATGGTGTTTCCTGTGTGTGTCATTGCTTTCCTTGCTTGGTTCGGTTCAGCGTGTGGCGGCGGCAGCACGGGCGCGGCCAGCATCGGCGGCATGCACGCGGCGGCGTAGCATCACCAGCAGCAGCACGGCCACGGCCCAGGTCAGGCCCATCCACAGGTAGTATTGCTGGGTCACGCCACCGGAGCGCGCCACACCCAGCGGCGAAAAGGTCAGATAGACGCTCACCAGCAAGGCCATCAGCAGCACGCTCATGCGGCTGGCATAGCGCCAGGGCGTGAGGTCGCCATGCTGGCGGATGTGCGCCTGGTAGGGCTGGGCACGGCGGAAGAACTGGCCCAGCGCCAGCATGAGCAGCACTTCGGTGACGAACAGCATGCCCATGATGTGGATGAAGTGGATGCCGTAGGTGCTATCGACCTTGAAGACGAAGATCAGCAAGGTATAGGCGATCACATGCAGCAGCAGCACGATCTTGGCCGGCAGCGCATCGATGCGGCCATTGAAGAAGCCCATCAACACCACCGCGATGATGGGGATGTTGAAGAAGCCGCTGAAACGGCGCATCACCGTGTAGATGCCATCGGGCGCGAACATCAGCAGCGGTGCGATCAGCAGCGAGATCACGGCCACCGCGATGCTGGCCATCTTGCCCACGCGGATCATCTTCTCGTCGCTGGCGTCGGGTTTCCAGACGCGATAGAAGTCGAAGGCGATCAGGGTCGCGGTGCTGTTGATGACGGCATTGAAGTGGCTCATCACGGTGCCGAACAGCACGGCCACGAAGAAGCCCTTGGCCCACCACGGCAGCAGGTCGGCCACCAGTTGCGGATAGGCCAGGTCGGGACGCGCCAGCGGATTGCCGGCATACAGGTGATAGGCGATCACGCCCGGCATCAGCATGATGATGGGCACCATCAGCTTGAGCAGGCCGGAGAGCAGCACGCCCTTCTGCCCTTCGGCCAGGTTCTTGGCGGCGAAGGTGCGCTGGATGATGGACTGGTTGGTACACCAGTAGAACAGGTTGGCGAAGATCATGCCAGTGAAGACGGTGCCGAACGGGACTGAATCATGAGGACCGCCGATGGCCGAGAGTTTTTCCGGCGCGTCGGTGGCGATCACGTGCAGGCCGGCGAAGAAATCGCCATGACCCAGCGCCAGCAGCCCCAGAGCCGGCACCATCAGGCCGGCGATGAGCAGACCCACACCGTTGATAGTGTCGGACACGGCCACCGCACGCAGGCCGCCGAAAACCGCGTAGAGCGCACCGATGACCCCGGAGATCCATACCAGCCCGGTGATGGTGACCGGATAGGAGGTGCCGAAGGCCTGCTGCACGCCGAACACCTGGTTGAAAGTGATGGCACCCAGGTAGAGGCCCGACGGGTTGACCACCAGCATGTAGCTGATGACGAAGAAGGCGCTGACCACGCGGCGCGTGGTGGCATCAAACCGTTCTTCGAGGAACTGTGGCAGGGTCGAGAAGCCACCGCGCAGGTAGCGCGGCAGGAAGAACATGGCCAGCGCCACGGTCGCCACCGCAGCGGTGCATTCCCAGGCCATGGCCGAGAGATTGTGGGCATAGGCGTCGCCGTTCAAGCCCACCAGCTGTTCCACCGACAGGTTGGTCAGCATCATGGAGCCGGCGATGAACCAGCCATTGAGGCCGCCGCTGGCCATGAAGTAGCCGCGTGCGCCTACGTCCTTGGCGCGCCGCGTGAACAGGTACGACACGTATGCAACCAGTGCCGTAAACAGGATGAAGCTGAGTAAGGTAATGATGATCGTCTCCTTGTAGTTTCTTCATTCTTTCTTCGGGCCGCCCTGGCGGACTGACCCTGTCAGGATGCTGCGGTGGCTCGTGTTCAGGCCACTTGCAGACATAGGTATTTCAGTTCCAGATACTCCTCGATGCCGTACTTCGATCCTTCGCGTCCCAGGCCGGACTGCTTGACGCCGCCAAACGGCGCTTCGGCAGTCGAGATCAGGCCGGTATTGACGCCTACCATGCCGAACTCCAGCGCCTCGGCCACCCGCCAGACGCGGGCCATGTCGCGGGTGTAGAAATAGCTGGCCAGGCCGTACTCGGTATCGTTGGCCAGGGCGATGACTTCCTCTTCGCTCTCGAAGCGCAGCACCGGGGCCACTGGTCCGAAGATCTCTTCACGCGCCACGCGCATGGCCGGCGTGACACCGGTCAGCACGGTGGGCGCAAAGTAGCGCGCCTGCGCATCGCCTTGCAGCGCCACCGCTGAGCCACCGCAGACGATCTGCGCGCCATGGCTGCGGGCATCCTCGACCAGCTCGGTGATCTTGCCCAGCGCGCGCGCATCGATGAGCGGGCCGATCTGAGTGGCCGGCGCGCGGCCATCGCCCAGCACCAGGGCGCTAGCGCGCTGAGCCAGGCGTTCGACGAAGGCGTCGTAGAGACCCGCCTGCACGTAGATGCGATTGCTGCACACGCAGGTCTGGCCGCCGTTGCGGTACTTGGAAATCATCGCGCCCTCGATGGCCGCATCCAGATCGGCGTCATCAAAGACGATGAAGGGGGCATTGCCACCCAGCTCCAGCGACAGCTTCTGGATATGGCCAGCACCCTGCGCCATCAGGCGCGCACCGACGGCGGTGGAGCCGGTGAAGGACAGCTTGCGCACCACCGGGTTGCTGGTCAGCTCGGCACCGATGGCTTCGGGATGGCCGGTCACGACGTTGAGCACGCCCGGCGGAATGCCGGCACGCTCGGCCAGGGCCACCATGGCCAGCGCCGAATACGGCGTCTGGCTGGCCGGACGGATCACCATGGTGCAGCCGGCGGCCAGCGCGGGGGCGGCCTTGCGGGTGATCATCGCGGCCGGGAAATTCCACGGGGTGATGGCCGCGCACACGCCCACCGGCTGGCGCAGCGTGAGCAGGCGGCGCTCATTGGAGGGGCTGGCGATGACATCGCCATTGATGCGTCTGGCCTCTTCGGCGAACCACTCGATGAAGCTGGCGGCAAAGGCGATCTCGCCACTGGCCTCGGCCAGCGGCTTGCCCTGCTCGGCCGTCATCAGCAATGCCAGGTCGGCCTGGTGTTCCATCAGCAAGGCATGCCAGCGGCGCAGCAGCGTGGCGCGCTCCTTGGCGGTGCGAGCGCGCCAGCCGGGCAAGGCCGCCTCGGCCGCCTGCACGGCGGCGCGGGTCTCGGCCGTTCCCATGGCAGGCACGGTCCCCAGCGTCTGGCCGGTGGCCGGATCGGTGACGGTGATGGTCGCGCCATCCTGGGCGTCCTGCCAGTGGCCGCCGATGGGGCATTGCATCCGGAACAGGTCGGGATCGTTGAGTGTGAGCATGAGGAAGAGATCCTTGGGTCGGGAAAGTGGTTCGCAGGCGGGCGCAGGCAATGGGCTCAGCCGCGCCAGCGCGCTTCGATGCAGCCCGGCACGCTGGTACGCATGGCAAACAGCGCCCCGGCCAGCGGCTGGCGCGCCAGCTCGTCAGGGTGGCGTCCGGCGCGGGCGCTGGTGATGAAGAGAGTCCGCAGGTCGGGGCCGCCGAAGGCGCACATGGTGGGACATTGCACCGGCAAGGGATAACTGGCGGCCACGCTGCCATCCGGGGCGAAGCGGACGATCCGACCGCCCTCGTAGAAGGCGCTCCAGTAATAGCCCTCGGCATCGACGGCGGCGCCATCGGGGCGGCCCCGGTCGGTCTCGGTAGGGATGATGGTGGCCCAGACCTCGCGTGGACCGCACCGGCCGGTGGCGACGTCGTAGGTGCGCCGCCAGATGACGAAATTGGGGGTGTCGGAATGGTACATCCAGCGGCCATCCGGGCTGAAGGCCAGGCCGTTGGAGGTCAGTAGGCCATCGGCCAGGGTATCGAGCCCGGCCCCATCGGGGCGCAGTCGGTACAGATGGGCGCGCGCGCCGGCCTTGGGTTCGTCGATGGTGCCGGCCAGGAAGCGCCCGGCGGGATCGCAACGACCATCGTTGAAGCGGCTGCTGGCCTGGTCCTCAGGATTGACTGCCAGTTGCAGCACGGGCCGGCCAGCCTGGTCCAGCTGCCACAGGCCCGAGCGCAGCCCGGCGATATAGCCACCATCTTCGGCGAGGGAAACGCAAGCGATCGCCTCAGGCAGCTCGACATAGGTGTCGTGGCCGCTGGCGGGATCGTAGCGATGCAGGCGACGTGCCAGGATATCGACCCAGACCAGTTGCTGCGCCTGTTCGTCCCAGCGCGGGCATTCGCCCAATTGCGCCTTGGCCGGCAAGACGCAGACCGGCTGGAAGTCCGGCACGCCCGCCAGCAAGTCGCCCAGCGGCGGCAACGTGCCGCTGGCGGCGCTGGCAATGCCGTCCCATACGGCGGACCTTGGTGTACTCGACATGCTGTGGCCTGCAAAAGAGAGTGATCGGGTGGCGACGGGCGAGGCCTGAACGAACCAGACCTCGCCAATCGCAGCGCTGCGAAATAATAGCGCTGCGAAATTGATGTTGTCAAATGCGGCAACGACTTGCGCAGCGCTTGTGGCGGCGATGCTGCATTCCGGTGCGGGCGTCCTGCACGATCGCCGGGTGCAACAAGGGCATGACTGGGCGCGCCGCGCCGTCTAAAATGGCCACTCACTGCATTGCTGCGGCCCGGCCGCCCTCACCGCCCCATGTCCCAGAACAACAAGACCGCCGCGCGCAGCCGGCGCGGCACCAATCGCGTCACCATGGAAGACGTCGCCGCGCGCGCCAAGGTCTCGGCCAGTTCGGTCTCGCTCTACCTGCGCAATCCAGAGGCCGTCTCGCCGCGCCTGTCGCCGCGCATCAAGCGCGCCATCGATACCCTGGGCTACGTCCCCAACAAGCTGGCAGGCAGCCTGGCGGCGGCGCGCACGCGGGCCATCGGCGTGATCGTGCCTTCGCTGGCCAATGCCTTCTTCACCGAGACCGTGGCGGCCTTGCAGAAGGAGTTCGATCGCCACGACTACCAGCTCTTGTTGGGTGCGACCGAATACGACCTGGAACGCGAGACCGAACTGGTGCGCACCTTCCTGTCCTGGTCACCGACGGCGCTGGTGGTGACTGGCTGCTACCACAACGAGGCCACCCGCACCCTGCTGCGCATGGCCGATACGCCCGTGGCGGAGATGTGGGAGATCGGCGAGGAGCCCTTCCATCTGCAGGTCGGTTTTTCCCACGTGGCCGTGGGCGAAGTGCTGGCCGCGCATCTGCATCAGCAGGGTGCGACGCGGATCGCTTTCGTCGGTGCGCGGATGGAGGCTGACCGCCGGGCCGGTCAGCGGCGCGATGGGTTCTGCCAGGCGCTGGCGCGCCATGGCATCACGCCGTTGGTGATCGATACCGGCAATGACGTCTCACCCGCCGCTGGCGGCGTCGCGCTGCGCCAGGCGCTCAAGCAGCAGCCCGGCCTGCAGGCGGTGGCCTGCGCCAATGATGTGCTGGCGCTGGGGGTGTTGTTCGAGGCGCAGCACCGGGGCATGGCAGTGCCGCAGAAGCTGGCCGTCACCGGTTTCGGCAACCTGCCCTATTCGCAGGTCTGCGTGCCCCCGCTGACCACGGTGCAGCCGCATGCTGCAGAAATCGGCCTGCGCGTGGCGCAGGAACTGCTGGCGCAACTGCAACGCGATGAAGCGCAGCAGCAGGAGGATGGCGATGGAGCCGACAATAACGGCAATGGCGGCGCGACCAAGGTGGTCGATGTCGGTTTCGAACTGATCCTGCGCCAGAGTTCGAGCCAGCGCTTCAAATGAAGAAGGCCGGCAGCGCCGGCCTCCAGCCTGATGTTCACGACATTGGTCAGAGCTTTTCAGTCTCGCCGCTCTTGGGCTGCCACTTCATGAGCCGCTTTTCGATCACGCCCACGGCCAGATCCAGCACCAGCGCAAAGATGGTCAGCACGACGATGCCGGCAAAGACGGTATTGATATCGAAACTGCCTTCGGCCTGCAGGATCAGGTAGCCGACGCCGCGTGCCGAGCCCAGATATTCCCCCACCACCGCACCGACGAAGGCCAGGCCGATGGAGGTGTGCAAGCTGGAAAACACCCACGAGGTCGCCGAGGGCAGATAGACGGTGCGCAGCAGCTGGCGCGCATTGGCCCCCAGCATGCGGGCATTGGCCAGCACCACCGGACTGACTTCCTTGACGCCCTGATAGACGTTGAAGAAGACGATGAAGAACACCAGCGTCACCGCCAGCGCCACCTTGGACCAGATGCCCAGGCCGAACCACATCGCGAAGATGGGCGCCAGGATCACGCGCGGCATCGAGTTGGCGGCCTTCACGTAGGGATCGAGGATGGCGGAGGCGGTCGGCGAGAGCGCCAGCCACAGGCCGATGGCCAGACCGAAGACGGTACCGATGAGGAAGGCCAGCACGGTCTCCGTCAGCGTGATGAGCAGGTGTGAATAGATTTCTGCCGGGAAGTTGAGCGTGAAGAAGGTCGTATCGCCAATGCCCACTTCCAGCGAGCCGCTGCCGACCGTGAACCATTCCCAGATGCGCTGCGCCACCTTCAGCGGTTCGCCGAAGAAGAAGGCGGTCTGCGGATTGCGCGTGGCGACGTGCCAGACCAGTAGCACGACGGCCAATACCATCAGTTGCCAGAAACGGATGTTCTTGTGATTCGGTTTCAATAATTTCCACATGGTGCTGATTCTCTTCCCTGATCTCTTCGCTGATCTTTTCGCTGATCTTTTCGCTGCGGCTTACGCAGCGCGCTTCTGTTGTTGATAGCCCTTGAGGACTTCATCACGCAGCACATCCCAGATCTGCTGGTGCAGTTCGACGAAGCGCGGATGCATGCGGATCTCGGCCACGTCGCGTGGACGCGGCAGGTCGATGCGGAATTCACCGATGGGATGCGTGCCGGGGCCGGCCGCCAGCACGATCACGCGGTCCGACATGGCAATGGCTTCATCCAGATCGTGGGTGATGAAGAGGACGGCCTTCTTCTTGGCATTCCACAGGTCCAGCACTTCGTTTTCCATCAACTGGCGGGTCTGGATATCAAGCGCCGAGAAGGGTTCGTCCATCAGGATGATGTCAGGGTCCAGGATCAGCGTCTGCGCCAGCGCCACGCGCTTGCGCATGCCGCCCGAAAGCTGGTGCGGATAGCGGTCGCCGAAGCCCTGCAGGCCCACGCGCGCCAGCCATTGTTCGCCCAGTTCTTCTGCGGCCTTTTCGTCATGGCCGCGATACTGCAGGCCGGCGATCACGTTCTGCAACGCGCTGCGCCAGGGCATCAATGCCTCTGCCTGGAACATGTAGCCGGCGCGGCGATTGATGCCCTTGAGCTCTTCACCGAACACCTTGACGCTGCCCGAGGACGGTTGCAGCAGACCAGCCCCGACGTTGAGCAAGGTGGACTTGCCGCAACCGGTCGGGCCGACCACGGAGACGAATTCGCCCGGCGCAATCGAGAGATCGGTATTGGCCACAGCGGTGTAACGCTGGGAACGGTCGTCCTTGGAGACGAAGGTGCAGGTGATGTTATCGAACTGGAGGGCTGGGGTCATGGTGGTGCGGGCCACTGCGGCCACGATGGAGGAGACGGAAGAAGGTGGCGCCCCCCGGCCTCGGCTGGACAGAAGCGCAAATGCCCGTTGCCGGGCATTTGCGCTGCGTTCACACTGGCCGGGAGCGCCACGTTTGCTGCGCTTACTTGTACTTGGCGTTGGCCTTCTGGACGAAGGAATTGGTGAAGGTCTTGGACAGGTCGATCTGCTTGTCCGCCAGCGAGGGCTCGAAGGCTTTCAGCGTGCGCAGCGCGGTATCCGGGCCGCCCGGCGGGAAGTAACCGTCCGGCGAGATGGCCTGACGCACCTTCATGAAGGCATCGATGTAGAGCGAGCGGTCGCCCAGCAGGTAGCTTTCCGGCACGGCCTTGATGATGTCGGAGGGACCAGCCTTCTGGATCCACTTCAGCGCGCGCACCATGGCATTGGTCAGGGCTTGCGTGGTGTTGGGATACTTCTGCACGAAGGCCGCCGGGGCATACAGGGTCGCCGCCGGCATCGGGCCGCCGAAGACGTCGTTGGTATCCTTCAGGGTGCGGGTGTCGGCGATGTTCTTGATCTCGTTGTGCTGCTCCAGCATGGAGATCACCGGATCGAGGTTGGCGATCGCATCGATCTGGCCCGAGCGGATCGCCGAGATGGCACCGGCTGCGGCACCCACGCCGATGAAGGAAACATCAGTCGGCTTCAGGCCGGCCTTGGCCAGCACGTAGCTAGCCATGATGCTGGTGGAAGAGCCCGGCGCGGTGACGCCGATCTTCTTGCCCTTCAGATCGGCCACGGTCTTGTAGTTGGGCATGGTCTTGTTGTTGACCGCCAGCACGATCTGCGGGGCGCGGCCCTGCAGCACGAAGGCCATGATGGGCTGGTTCTTGGCCTGCATGTTGATGGTGTGCTCATACGCACCCGAGACCACGTCGGCGCTGCCGCCGACCATGGCCTGCAGCGCCTTGGCACCGCCGGCGAAGTCGGAGATCTCGACCTGCAGGCCTTCATCCTTGAAATAGCCGAGCTGCTCGGCGACAGTCAGCGGCAGGTAATAGAACAGGTTCTTGCCGCCCACGGCGATGGAGACCTTGGACTTTTCCAGCGCCTGCGCATCGGCACTGCCGTTGAATGAAAAATAGCCGGCCAGGAACAGGCCAGCGGCGATCAGCAATTGCTTCCAGCTCAATTTCATTATGTCTCCTCCGTGTGTGGATGGGGGTGCTGCCTGTTGTTTGTCATGTCTTCCGTGCGGGATCCCGGGCAGACCGCCGCCGCCTTGCCGCGCTGCTTCAGACCACGCCTTGGTCCCGCAGCATCTTGATGTGGGCCTCATCATACCCTAGCGATTGCAGGATTTCATCGCTGTGCGCACCCAGCTCCGGCCCCAGCCATTTGGTCTGGCCCGGGGTCTCGGACATCTTGGGCGTGATGCCCGGCAGCTTGACCTGCGTGCCGTCGGCAAACTGGTGCTGCTCGAACATGTCGCGGGCCAGGAACTGGGCGTCGTTCATCATGTCCTTGACCGAATAGATCTTGCCCACCGGGACGTCGGCCGCCTGCAGCGTGGCCAGTGCGGTCTCGATGGTCTGGGTGCTGCACCACTGCTGGATGGCGGCGTCGATTTCGGCGGTGCGCGGCACCCGTCCGTCATTGCGCGCAAGGCCTGGATCATTGGCCATGTCATCGCGGCCGATGGCGCTCATGAGGCGTTTGAAGATGGCATCGCCATTACCGGCGATGACGATGTTCATGCCCTCGCCGGTGGTGTAGGTGTTGGAGGGAACGATTCCCGGCAACGCGCCACCGGTGCGTTCGCGCACCACGCCGGCGAAATCGAACTCCGGCACCATCGATTCCATCATGTTGAAGACGGCCTCGTACAAGGCCACGTCCACCATCTGCCCCTGCCCTGCCACGCAATCGGCGCCCTGCTTG
>Ga0160495_100461_pt1 | contig 19917 bp, 17 predicted proteins | sample DID4MG_4_FD_108251 | JGI IMG/M metagenome (GOLD analysis project Ga0160495, IMG submission 108251) | Enriched soil microbial communities from UW Madison campus, WI, USA - DID2933_E24_FP4 MG | ecosystem: Environmental > Terrestrial > Soil > Unclassified | place: USA: Madison, Wisconsin | collected... | reverse complement strand
CTGAAGAACTGGAGCTTCCTGCATCTCTCCTCGATGGTGATCGGCCGGCCGGTGTTCGAGCGTATCCGCTTCGATGCGGCGCTGAGGCTCGCGGCGGAGGACGTGCTGTTCTTCTGCGACTGCGTGCTTGCGGCCCGGCGGGTGGTGCTGAGCGGCGCGGTCGGTGCGGTCCGCGGGGAGGGGGTCAACATCTTCCACGGCATCGACAACGACTCGCCCCAATTCCTGCACCAACAGTTCAACACCTGGGTCGCGCTCGACCGGCTGGAGACGCGTTTTGCCGAGCGCCCGGCCGAGGTGGCCTCTCTGCGATCCTACAAGCAGACCGCCCGCCAGCAGGCGCTCTGGAGCCAGGCGCGACGCGTCAAGCACCGCAAGCTGCCGCAATTCGACATGCTGGCCCGCTGGGCGATGCGCGATCCGCGCATCCTCGCAAGCGCGGTGGGACTTGCCGTTGGCAAGTTCTCCCGCTGATCCGACAAGGAGAGACGGATGAAGCCCTATTACTGGGAATCGCAACACGGCAATTTCGGTGACGACCTCAATCTCTGGCTATGGGATTTCCTGTTGCCCGGGCTCCGGGAGGTCCATGCCGACGTGCTGCTCGTCGGTGTCGGCACCGTGCTGAACGATGCCCTCCTGCCCAAGGAGGGGCGCAAGCTCGTGCTCGGCAGCGGTTTCGGTTACGGAACCCTGCCTGACATGCGCGACGGGGATCTGTGGGACGTGCGCTGCGTGCGCGGTCCGCTGACGGCCGCAAGGGTCGGCGTGCCGGCGGAGCTGGGCATCATCGACCCGGCCGTCCTGGTCGCGGACATGCCGGAATTCTCGAACCGGCCGAAGCGCATCAAATCCGCCTTTGTTCCTCACTGGGAATCGGCCTTGGCCGGGCTCTGGCCAGTCGTTTGCGCGACCGCAGGCCTGCACTATATCGACCCGCGCGGCGAGGCAAAGGATGTGATCCGCGAGATCGCCGAATGCGAGCTGATTGTCGCCGAATCCATGCACGGCGCCATTCTTGCGGATGCATTTCGTGTGCCGTGGGTGGCGGTCAGCACTTCGGCCAACATCAATGGTTTCAAGTGGCGGGACTGGGCTGCGACGGTTGGCGTTGATCCGACCGCCCGGCGCATTCCCATCTCGACGCGTGCCGAGGCCATCATCAAGGGCGCCCGCTTCTGGGGTGTCGACTACGATGGCGCAGGGCACGGTACAGAGGAAGGCGCGGTTGCCGTTGCCGCTGCTGCGCCCCGTTCAGGTCTTCGCATTGCCGCAAAACAGATGCTCGCCGCGCCCTCCACGTTGGCGCTCTGGCAAGCGAGTCGTGCCGAGCCGCAGCTCAGCGCAGATGCGCGTCTACGGGAGCGCAAGGAGCGCCTGTATGCAGTGCTGGAAGGCGTGCGACGCGACTATCTCTAGACTCTAACGCGTGGCGGAGGCGGGTAGCAGGTAGCGCAACCCGCCTTCCTTCACTGGCGGTTCCGATCGCATCCGGCGTTGCGCGGCTTGCAGTTTGTCTCGCAGGATGTCGCTGGCAACGGCCGGCATTGCCAAGGGGTTTTCAAGTGCATAGGTGAGGGCTGCGCCTGCGCCGCCCTCCCGCTTGCGGTCGAGGAAATGACGCAGCGCATGGCGTCGGCCGATCTGGCGGCAATGGCGCCGCATCGCGTTCTGCGCCTCGTACGGCACGTTACCCGCAGCAAGGATCGCACGCTCCGCCTGATACAGTGCTTCAAGATCCTTCGTCCGGTGCTGGCCGCTCAGAGAATCGGCGCGAACGACCGCGCCATAGCCGCAGCTTTCGATAACGGTGTAGCGGGCGCCCGCAAGCAGCGCGCGCACATAAAGTTCGTAGTCCTCGCCGAGGCGCATGTCCTCGCGGTAGCGGAGATCGTGGGTGTCCAGGAAGGAACGGCGCATGACCGGCTTCAGGAAGCCGAGCTCGCCGCGCGGTGCGCCACGCCGGGAAATATTTCCGAGAACGAAATCGGCAAGACCGAACCGGCGTGGGCGTGGCGCGAAATTGTCCGGCTGCCGGGTGAGCTCGCCCTCGGGCATGAAGGCGATGTTGTCGGCGATGAAATCCCAGTCCGGGCAGGCGAGCATGCGTTTGAAACGGCCGGGAAAGAAGAAATCGTCCGCGTCGAGAATGCTGATCAGGGGCGCTCTGGACACCGCAATGGCATGGTTACGCGCTGCGGAAGGTCCCCAGTTCGTGCGGAAGCGAATGATATTCAGCCGTCGCGTCGTATCGTCGGCTGCGGCGGCAGCCGCAAGCGTGCGGTCGTCGGATCCGTCGTCCACGACCACGACCTCATCGACCTCCGGCTCCGCAAGGGCCGAGCGCACCGCGCGACCAATCGTTTTCTCCGCATTCTTCGCGGCGATAATGACGCAGACTTTTTCATCCTGGATCACGGCATACCTCTCGTGCGCACTGAACCGATGGCGCGGACATGTCCGCGCTGCAATGCAGCATGAAAGGAAAAGGGGGCACAAAAACGGCCCTTCCGGATCAGTGCAGGGTCAGGGCTGGGAGTGGCCGGGCTCGTTCATCGAGACGGGGACCTTGGCAGATGCCTTTTCGAGATCTGTCGTGAGGTGTCCTGCTTTAGCCTTGCGGGCCTTACTGACGCGCCAGGTGAGGTAGAGCACGGCAATAAAATAGCCGACCTGGATGAGAACTGCGCAGATGAGGGTTTGGATCGCTGTTGTCGCGACTGATCCGGTGCTGGCGTAGGTGACGACAGCGAACGCCACGAGCACGATCGCCATGCTCAGAAAAAAGCGTGGCACATAGGCCATGCTGTCCCGCCATTTTGTGTCCAGCGCTGGTTTCATCGGTGGATCGCCTTCTCCTCTGAGGCTGGCTGGAACTATAGGCGGTGGCGCGACCGCATGCAACTATCAGGATTAATGAGGTCATGCCTGGACGGTTCCGATCCTTGCCTGATCGATCTTGCGCTTCCGTTAAGACGGTTGTGGCCCCCCCGAGAATCGCGTCCGCCACTTTGCTGCCCAGATTTCGGCACCTTTCCCTCTCGAACGACTGGAAATACGCCGAAAAAGCGAGTCTGCAAATTTCCGTTGCAGCCATGGGGTTGCGCTTCGCCGCGGGAGTGATCACCTTTTGTTACAACATGAGCGATTTCTTATGGAGAAAGTGTGCGGTGCAAAATAATATTGCGCCGCAAAATTAGTAGATGGTTTCATGTCGTGGTGTGCATATGTACCATCGCGTGTCGAGACAGCAACGTATATCCATGTAAAAATAGCTCATCAGCCTCGGCCACTCCAGGCAAATTTGGCGCATCTCAAGGAATATCAGCGCGTGATCGGCGATCTTTTTGAACCAGGTGCCGTGCTTTATGCTTTTCATATACTTCGACATCCAAAAAGTTAGGACATCACGATTTTCTTAAATGTGCGGTGAGGGCGATAATTCGTCAGATCACGCGCAGAAAAACAAACTGTGACCACACACTGCGCATTGGATGTCTGAACGCGTCCGAGGGACCCGACCCTATCGCAATTCGAATGGAGCCATCTCTATGAAGTCCGCGAGCCGATCGGCCAGTTCGCCGTTATTCAGTTCTGTCGCAGCCGGCGCGCCGCCGGTGGGGGGGATATCGAAAAGGAGCTTTGACATCCTGGTAGCGCTTGCCGCGCTTATCCTGCTCAGCCCGATCTTCTTGTTGATCATGGCACTTGTGAAGTCCACCGACGGTGGCAGCATCTTCTATGGCCACCGCCGCATCGGTTACAATGGAACGACGTTCCGTTGCCTGAAATTCCGGACGATGGCAGAGAATGGCGACGCCCTTCTCCACCAGTATTTCGAAGAGAACCCTGAAGCCCTCGAGGAATGGCGGGCGACGCGCAAGCTGCAGGACGACCCGCGCGTCACTGTTCTTGGCACGGTGCTTCGCAAGCTCAGCCTCGATGAACTTCCGCAGCTCATCAACATTCTCAAGGGAGAGATGAGCATCGTTGGTCCTCGCCCGGTGGTCGAGGATGAACTGGAACTCTACGAGACGTCCGCCGTCTATTATCTGCGCAGCCGCCCGGGTCTCACCGGCCTCTGGCAGGTCAGTGGCCGTAATGACGTTTCCTACGCAGCGCGGATCGCCTTTGATACGCACTATGTGCGCAACTGGTCGCTCACACGCGATCTCGTCATCGTTGCGCGCACCATTCCGGCCGTGTGCCTTTCGCGCGGCAGTTACTGATTTCCGCAAGAGGTTCCTATGAAAACGATTCCGACCGCAGCCACGGCCGCGCACGCCTTTTCCATGAGAATGCTCGGTGGCCTCGCGCTTGTTGTGATGCTCGCAGCCGGATCCTCAGCCTCTGCGGAGGAGTACCGGCTCGGTGTCATGGACAAGTTGCGCATCCGTGTCGCGGAGTGGCAGACAGCCGAAGGCGCGATCCGTGACTGGGGCGCCGTCAGCGGTGATTACCGGATCGGCGCAGATGGTTCACTCTCTCTGCCGTTCATCGGCCAGTTGCCGGCCGATGGCCGCACCACTGCGGATCTCTCGGCCGATATCGGAAAGAAGATGCAAGTGCTCTTCGGCCTCAAGGACCTGCCGTCAGCATCGGTGGAGATCGCCGAATACCGGCCGGTCTATCTGTCCGGCGATGTACAGACACCCGGTGCCTATCCTTATGCGCCGGGCCTGACGGTCCTCAAGGCGGTCAGCTTCGGTGGTGGATTGCGCCGGGCTGATCCCGGCCAGCGCTTTGCTCGTGATTTCCTGCGCTCGGAAGGCGAGGCCGCCGTCTATGTCGCCGAGCGCAATCGTCTGCTGATCCGCCGCGCACGCATCACGGCGGAGATGACCGGCGCTACGGAGATCGAGATGCCGAAGGAACTCGTCAAATCCGAGGAGGCACTGGCGATCATGGAAAGTGAAAAGGCGCTGATGGCCTCGCGCGAAAAGCGGCAGCGCTTGCAATTGACGGCGCTGGCCGATCTCAAGTCACTGCTCGAGAATGAAATCGACTCGCTCGCCAAGAAGTCCGAAACCCAGACGCGCCAGCTTGAACTCGTCCAGGGCGACCTTTCCAAGGTCGATACGCTCGCGGAAAAGGGACTCGCCATCAGCTCCCGGCGTCTTGCGCTTGAACAGCGCACCGCCGACCTTCAGGCAGCCCTGCTGGATATCGACACGGCCTCGCTGAAGGCCAAGCAGGATATCAACAAGGCCTCTCAGGACGAGACGAACCTGACCAATGACCGCGATGCCGAACTGGCGCAGGAGTTGCAAAACACCGAGCAGGAGCTCGACACACTGGCGCTGAAGCTTGGCACCAGCCGTGATCTCATGTCGGAGGCACTGATGCAATCGGCCGATGCCGCCACGCTGAAGGACGGGCTCTCGACCGCGAATATCGGCTATTCCATCCTCCGTACGGTCAAGGGCAAGACCGAGCAAATCCGCGCCACCGAAACGACGCCGGTCCTGCCGGGCGATGTCGTCAAGGTGGAAGCCAGCCTCGCGACCCAGTGAGACCGCCGATGCGGATCGCGCGGAGCCGGCTCATCGGACCTGACGGCAACGAGGCCTATGGCGCCTTCGCCGTCGCGCTGTCGTTTTTTGTCTTCGCCTATTCCTTCCGCTTCGGCCAGGTATCGATCCTCGCATACTACGCCCTGTGGCTGCCGCTGATCGCTGTCGATTACCGGCGGGTTCTCGGCAACTATGTGAACTACCTCTGGCTCTTCGCCTTTGCGCTTTTCGCCTGCCTTTCCGTCTTCTGGTCACAGGCGCCAGGTGCAACGATGCGCACCTCGCTGCAGTATCTCTCGCATGTCGTGTGCGCGCTCATCGCGATGCGCGTCGTTGACACGCGCACGCTGGTGCGCGGCGGGTTGATCGGTACGGGGCTGGTGCTGTTCTATTCGCTTGCCTTCGGCGTCTATCATCTCGATCCGCTCGACGGGACCTACAGCTTTGTCGGTGCCTTTGCTTCCAAGAACCAGCTCGGATTCTACGCCTCGCTCTCTGTGCTGTTCGCCTTCGCCGCGCTCTTTCTCGGCATGGAGCGCGGTGTCTGGAGACTGGCGGCGGTCGGCTGTGTGCTGGTCGCGCTTTACTGCCTGAAGGCCTCGCAATCGGCGACGTCAGTCCTCACGACAGTCGCCGTCGCCGGTCTTTGCCTGGCGCTGCGAGCGTTGGAAATGCTCGCGCCACGTCACCGCAAGATGCTGTTTGCGACGCTCGCCGTGCTGACCTTGGGGCTCGGTCTCGCCGCCGTCTATGGTGGAGGCTTCGAGATGGTCCTCGGCGTCTTTGGCAAGGATGCGACGCTCACCGGGCGCACCTATCTGTGGCAGCAGGGCATCGCGACGGCAAGCGAGGCGCCGCTCGTCGGCATCGGCTACCAGGCCTTCTGGGTACAGGGTTTTGCGGAAGCGGAACGACTCTGGGCGGCGTTCTTCATTGCGGGGCGCAGTGGCTTCCACTTCCACAACACTTTTATCGCCGCGACCGTCGAGACAGGCCTGATCGGCTGCCTGCTGCTGTCCATTGTGCTCCTTGGCACGCTCATCGGGCACTTGCGCCGTCTGCTGTCGGTTGCCCGCGACCGCGAGGCACTGGTGCTCTTCACGATCGCCGCCCTGCTGGCGGTGCGCACCTTCGTGGAGATCGATATTCTCAACCCTTATCACGTCGGCTCCTTCCTGCTGTATTTCGCTGCCGGCAAGCTGACGGACGGGCGGCGAAGCGAGGCTCATCGGTTCGTGACGGTTGGACGGCCTGTCCGCCGTCGACAGGGAGCCGTGTCCGCATGACGCCCGCGGCCATCCCCGAAGCTCGCCGGGAGACACTCTACGGTATCCAGTATCTGCGCGCGTTTGCAGCTCTTGCGGTCCTTGCCTTCCATGCAGCCGAGCGCAGTGGTTATGCCTTTGCCATCGGTGCGGCTGGCGTTGATGTCTTCTTTGTCATCAGCGGCTTCATCATGTGGGTGATTGTCGAACGGCGGCCAGTGTCGCCCGGACGCTTTTTGCGCGAGCGGATCCGCCGTATCGTGCCTGTCTACTGGCTGGCGACCGGGGTCATGGTGGCGGGAGCGCTCGCGGGGCTGTTTCCCAATCTGGTTCTGACGGCCGGCCATGTCGGCGCGTCGCTGTTCTTTGTGCCGATGCGCTCGCCGAGCAGCGGAGAAATCTGGCCGGTTCTCGTTCAGGGTTGGACGCTCAATTACGAGATGTTCTTCTACGTCGCCTTCGCCGTCTGCCTGTTCCTGCCTGCGCGCGCGCGCCTTACTATCATCGCGGCGATCTTCCTGTTCCTCGTTGCCCTCGGTCTCGTGCTGAGAAGCGACAATGCCCTTTTCGTCACCTATACGAGGCCGATCATCCTGGAGTTCGTCGCCGGTATGCTGATCGGCCGCCTATGGCTCTCCAGGCATAGAGCGCCCCGCTGGCTGGCATCTGCTCTCGTCGTCGCGGCAGTGGCCGGCTTTGCCACCATCGGCATTTGGAACCTGCCGTTTGACGAGTGGATCTGCGGTCCGCTTGCCGCCGCTCTCGTCTATGGCACCGCCTTCCTGGAAAAACAGGGCACCGGTATCCCGCTGTTTAAGTTTCCCGCCCTTTTGGGCTCCGCATCCTATTCTATCTATCTCTGGCACACATTCGCGATATCCGTAGCGGTCAAGGCCGGCAGCATGATCAGCCTTGCACCGTCGATCGCCTTCGTCACATCAATGTGTACGGGATTGGCTGCCGGGCTCTGCGCGTATTTTTTCTGCGAGAGGCCACTTCTGCAGGGCATGGGAAGAGCCCCTGCGCGCACCCGCCTTTCGCCGTCCATTCAAAGCGAGAAGGCGTAGCTCTGTTTCTCGAGGCATGGAGGCTACTGATTTTGCTTTAAAATGGTGTTTGCCGCGATATAACCCCAGGTCATATTGGGGCCGAGTGTCGTGCCTGCGCCAACAGCACGGGTACCGAACGGGTTTGCCATTGCAAGGCCTGCCGCATATAGGCCAGCGATAACCGATCCATCCTCGCGAAGAACCTGGCCTCGCTCGTTGGTACTGGCGCCGCCCTTTGTGCCGAGGATCGAGCGGTTGAGCGACATGCCGACATATGGCGGTTTGTCGATGGGTTTCAGTCGGTTCGGCGCGCCGTGAGCCTTGTATTCTTCCCAGCTATTCTCGCCGCGGCGGAAGTCCGTATCGCGCCCTGTCGCGCACTGCGCATTCCAGCGTGCGATGGTTTCTTCAAGGGCATGCGGCGGAAGCCCCAGCTTACCGGCCAGTTCGCTTACGGTGCTCGCCTTCTTGACCCAACCCCGGTCGTACGCCGCATACCATCGAAAGGGTAGTGCGGCGTCGAGGAAACGGTGATCGCCGACGAGGAATGCCGGCAGATTGACCGTTATTCCGTTGTCGTCGCGCGCATCCAACGCTTCGCCGATATTGAAATCGCTTTCGCTGACGAACCGCTTCGCATGTCGATTGACCACGATGGAATGCGGTTCAGCCTGAAATGTCATGGGCAGGCCGCTCGGGCGCCGCTCATACCGCGTCGGAAGGCACGGATAAATGTTGGCCTGATCCATACAGAGCAGCGCTGCATCGGCCAGGCGAGCCAACATCTGTCCGTCGCCCTCATTGCTGCTTGGGCTGCCGATCCGGTCGATCGGGCCTGGAAAATGCTGGTCTAGCATCTCCTTGTTCCATTCGAAGCCGCCGCTGGCGATGATCACACCTCTGGCGGCATCGATCTGGCTCTTCTTTCCATCGTGCTCGACCTCGACACCCGTGACGCGGCTTTCCGCATCCTGGATGAGGCGCACTGCGCGCGTTTCCAGCCGGAACTCAACGCCGGCATCAAGGCACCCCTTGATCAGGCCAACCATCAGCGCGGTGCCTTGACCGCCTGCATTGGTCAGCCAGCGGTAGAGAAGCTTGTTCCAGACCTTGAAGCCTGCCTTGACGGGGTGATGATAGATGTCGAGATCGACGGCTTCCTTATAGGTAAAGCTATGCGGCAGGGTCGAACGGCGGAGTGTCTTGGCGAAACGGCCGAGAAGGCGGCGGCTTAAGGCCCTCGGCGTCACCATGCGGCCAAACATCTTGCCGCCCGGAGCTTCCGTGAAGGGATCGGGTTCCGCGACGAGCTGGAAATCCAGCGGCGTATTCTTCGCAAGGAACTGGAGCATGTCGGGTGCCGCTTCCACGAAGGCAGCCCACCGGCCGCTGTCAGTTTCCTTCTGCTTTGGCGGTTGGACGGCATGAAGATAGGCGAGCGCCTCCTGCTTACTGTCCGCAATGCCAGCGGCGGCGGCTATATGGTTCGCCGGGATCCAGATGCCCGCCCCCGACATGGCGGACGTACCGCCGAGCCGATCGGATTTCTCGATGACCAGGACCTTCAACCCGCCAATGGCGGCGCGCAAGCCTGCCGCGCATGCCGCGGATCCAGACCCGATCACCACAACGTCGAACTCGTTCATTGCCGTCTCCAATCGTATGTCGGCACTATAGAGAGAAGAATCTTTATCTGTCTACTATTGTGTAGACACTTTTTGCGCGCTACGCTCTCAGTACGGTTTGCTCCGGAAGGAGGCGGTCCTTCCGGCATGCCGTCGGGTCCATCTGCACCTTTTCGTGGTTAACATACACCTCGAAAGGGTGCGGCTCTCCGCCTAAGCCAGCCGTGTTCTAAACTTGCCCTTGCTGACCGGACTGTATCATGACCAAAGACGACATACCCGGCCTCCAGGATCCGCGCCTTACGCCGGGAGTGGATCTGCTCGTTCGTGGGCGAGCGATGGCGCGGGACTGGCGCCTTGGAACCAGCCGCTTCATGCGCGAGATGGGCGTGGCCTCCGAAGCGGAATGGAAGCGGCAGGCTGCCGCAAGCCGTCGGATCATGCAGCATGCCCATATCGGTTTCCGCGATGTCAACCGCACGATCGAGGGTATTCGCGCAGTCCATGGTTCCTGCGCTGAGGCCGGCGTGACAGTCGATCGTTTCGGTATCACGCTCGACTGGTCTATGGGATATCCCGAATCCTGGCGTGCGAAGGCGTCGCGCGGCACCGGCATCGTCCTGACTGGTCCAGAGGACTTCGCCCGTATCATCGAGGCGGCGCCTGCCGCCGCACATTTCGGCGATTTCATGCTCGGTCTTCCGGGGGCGCTGGAAAACACACGCGCAGCCATAGCGGCGGGCGCCACGGCCGTCGGCAATCTTGGCCAGTATTTCACGTTCCGTCTGCCCTATTGGGACGACGACGTGGCAACGACCGAGGCGACCGTAACGGCGCTTGGGCTTATTGCCGCGCAGGATGCCGAAATTCTTGTTCATTCCAATCTCGATGACGGTTTTGCGGGGCTTTTTATCGATATGGCTTGTGCACTGGGTATGGTGCTCATTGAAAAGCATATCGTAGAAGATCTCATAGGCGCGCGACTGGCGCACTGCTACGGTCACCACTTCAGCGATCCGCTGTCGCGCACGGCCTTCCATGCCGCCCTGGTTCAGGTAAGTGATACGCCAGGAACAATGATTTTCGGCAATACGGTTGCCTATCAATCGACCCCCGCCGGCAATTATGCGAGCCTTGCAAGCTATCTGCTGGCCGATATTCTCGCGCTCGGGCGCTGGCCGACGGGGCATGCGGTCAATCCGGTTCCCGTGACGGAAAACCAGCGCATCCCCGACATCGAGGAAATTATCGACGCACAGACCTTCGCGCACCGGCTGACCTTGCAAGCTCCGTTCTACGATCCGGTCTTCGACTGGGCGCAGGTGGAGAAGATGGCGGGTGTGCTTGTCGAGGGTGGGCGCCGTTTTGCCAAGTCCACTCTCGAGGGGCTCGCTGCGCTTGGCGTTGCGGTGGACGATCCGGCCGCGTTGCTGCTGGCAATCCGCCGTATGGGACCAAAGCGCATGGAAGCCCTCTTTGGCCCGGGCGCTCCTGGCGTGCGGGCCCGCACGCCTCTCATTCACGCGGAGTGGGCGCGCGAACTCAACCATAAGGCCGAGGAATGGGTTGCTTCGCGCGGCAAGGACGTCGGTGCGACCTCCGTTTCCGTGTGCATAGGCACCACTGATGTCCATGAGCACGGCAAGTATCTCGTCGAAAAGGCCTTTGAGGGGCTAGGCGTCGAAACAGTCGATGCGGGCGTCGCCGTAGACCCTGAGGCACTGGTCGCGCGCGCCGTCGAAGCCGGTGCCGATATGGTTGCGGTCAGCACCTATAACGGCGTTGCATTGTCTTATGCCAAGGCGGTGAAGGCGGCGATGAAGGCACAGGGCGTCAACTTACCTGTCTTGATCGGTGGCAGATTGAATGAGGTGCCGAAGGATTCGAACTCCGGCCTTCCAGTCGACGTGTCCAGCGACATTGCCGCAATTGGCTGCATCCCATGTCATGACCTCGATGGAATGCTGGTCGCACTCAAGGCGCATTCACAAACGCCTTAGACAAAATCCGGGATCTGCAGCACTGCGCTTAAAAGTGTCTACACATTTGTATTAAGTTGAAGTACGAGTGTCGGCGGTGCCGCACTTCGGGAACAAGGGAACGGGAAATGCAACTTACATTCACGGCAGAAGGTCGGGCCTGGCCAATTCGTCTGAGCGGAAATGCGACCCGCACACGCACGGCACTGCTTGCGAGTTTGCCTCTGCGCCTTCAGCTGCACACGCCGAAAATCGCCGGCAGCCACATCTACTGGCATGCGCCGTTCGTCGAGGATGTGGAAGGCGCAACCCACGTCCTCGACGCGCAGGCCGGTGCTTTTATCTATTGGCCCGTCCGTCAGTTCCTGGAGATCACGTTTGCCCCCTTGCAGGCGGAGAACGCGCAGATCACCGTGCTTGGGCAGCTAGACGCACCGGTAGACGGTATCGCGGAACTCGCTGCAATGCTGAAGAACGAGCAAGGCCATCGGATCATCGAGGGAACGCTTGCCCTAGCAGAGGGGGAGGAGACCGAAGCGACGGTTGCGGCTTCATCTCTCTTGCCTGATGATCTTGTGTCGCGCCGAAAGACGTTGTGGGATGCCATGCCTGACGATATCGCGCGCCTGACGGTATCGCGCGCGATCATGCATCCTGCCGGCCCGGTCTTCGCGGCGGAAGCAGAGGCCCGTGTCCTGCACGAACTGCTCTGGTGGGTTCGCGCCGGCCAATCTCAATATGATGACGCCGTGCTTCGGCAGACCATGGCGATCACACTCGACAAAACAGCGACGCGCTTGCGCGACTTCTGTCACATGGAGGAGACGCCGGCCCTGCTTTTCGCCCTGCGCGATGCAACGCAGACGGATGTGCCGCTGGCGGCCCTCGTCGATGAGGCAATCCTTGTCGCAGGCCGGATTGGCGCCTGGCTTGATCTGCTGATCCCATGGAACGATCTCAACGAAGCGTTCCGCGCTGCTCTCGATTGAGGGCGGTCATTTCTCTACCATCAGGCCTTTGAACGGCCGGACAACCTCAGTAGAACGGTGTCGCAGGCGGCTTGCCACGCCTGCGGCTGGCCTTCGCTTGCCAGGACATCAAGTCCCAGTTCCGTGATGCCACCGGGCGTCACCAATTCGCCGATCAGCGTTTCCATCGGCCTGTCGGTTTCCGCGATCAGACGACCGGCTGCGACGAAGGTCAGCGCGGCCAGCTTGCGCATCGCCACCGCATCCCCCCCCTGCGCTGTTGCCCAGTCGGCAGACTGGCGGATGAGATCCTGCGCCCAGCCGTAGACCGCTGCGTTGACAGTCGCGATCTCGAACTCATCTTCACTGCCAAGCGGGATAACAGGCCCAAGCTTTTTCAAAACCGCGATAGCCCGTTCGACAGCCGGGAAGCACACGGTCGGGCTCGCATTGATCGAGGCGGCTGTCAGCGGCATGGCGCGCATCACGCGAGCGGGGCCTGCTTCAAGATGAGAGATCGTCACACCGGCACAAAACGACACGAGCGTCTGGCCGGCGCGCCAGGGCAGGTCGGCAATGGCGGCGGGCGCATCGACAGGGCGCACGGAAAGCAGCACAATGTCCGCGCGAGTCACAAGGTCGTCATTATCGACGGCGAGGGGAATGCCCCAGCGCGCGGAGAGCGCGTGTGCCTGACCGCGTGGGGAAAGGAGAATGGAGGCCGGTTCAACGCCTGCTCTTAAGAGGCCTGACAGGATCGAAGCTGCGAGATGACCAACGCCGATGATGCCGACAATCACTGTTCGCCTCCAAAGTGATGACGGCGGCTTGCCATCGACGCGAAGTTGAGAAAAAATATTGTACAAAACTGTAGACACTATTATTGCAAGCGACAAGACGCAGGAAGCGCCATGACGGAAAGAATCGATTTGGAAGCGGCAGACACGTCGATGGTTGAATCCGAGCAGGACAGCCGTCGATCCGCCGACAGCAGCGAGCGTGCGTATAACACGATCCGCCAGCTTCTCGTCGAATTCAAGCTCAAGCCCGATGCGCGGTTGAACGAGGTGCAGCTTTCGCGCAGTCTTGGCGTCTCCCGCACGCCTGTCCGCGAAGCGCTCAACCGGCTTGCCTCTGAGGGCTTTGTATCGCTGACGCCGAACCGCGGTTTCTTCGTGCGCAGTCTGTCTACAGAGGGCCTTATCGATCTCTACGAATTGCGCTCCATTATCGAATGCGCGGCGTTCCGCCTGATGTGCGAACGGGCCGATGACTCAGAAATCGGCCGTTTAACGGCCTACTGGGCCAGCATCGTTGACGGCTACCAAGACAATCCGCCGGATGAGATTCTTGCGAAGGATGAGGGCTTTCATCTGCTGATCGCCGAGCTTTCAGGCAATCCCGAACTGGTGAACCAGCTTGCTGCGATCAATGCGCGAATTCGTTTCATACGGCGTATCCAGATCGAGCGCACCCATGATCCGCGCCAGGTTTCATCCCATTCTGAAATCGTCGCAGCCGCCGTGCGGCGGGATTCGGAACGCGGAATGACGTTATTGCGTGACCATATCGAAATGTCCGTTTCGGCAACGCAGGATGCCCTGAAGGACGCCTTGCTAAAGGTCTACACATCGCAGGATCCGGCCGCGCCGCCGCGAGGTCGGCGGAGGACAAAAGGCATCTAATGCAAAAATTGAACGCAATAGTGTCGACACTTTGTTGACGTCGCATTAAATGTCTGCTTCCTTATGTGCATGGCAAGAGACCGGAACGGCCGGCCGACATTTCGCGTAGCGTCCATCACAGGGGAACTCACATGAAAATCGCTGCCTCACTTTGCCTCGGCGTCTCGCTGCTTGCCACGCCGAGCTTCGCCGAAGAAATCTCCGTCGGTCTCGCTGCTCCCTTGTCGGGCCCGCAGGCCTATTTCGGCAACACCTGGCACAACGGCTTCAAGCTGTACTGGGACAAGCTGAACGCCGAGGGTGGCGTCAACGGCGTGACGGTCAAGTACAACCAGCAGGACGACAAGGCCGACCCGCGTGAAGGCACACTCGTTGCGCAGAAATTCTGCGATGACGAGAGCGTCGTCATCGGACTGGTGAACTTCAATTCCGGCGTCGCCCAGTCAACGCTTCCGATCTACGAGGATTGCGAGCTGCCGACCATGACGTTCGGCTCCAACCCGGATCTGACCAAGCAGGGCTACAAGTTCATGGTCCGCCCGGTCGCAAACGATCTGGCAAATGCACTGCTGCCTGCTGAATATGCTCTGCAGAAGCTTAATGCCAAGACCGCCGTCATCGTCAGCGACAAGCAGGTGTTCGGTCAGGGCATTTCCGAAATCTTCGGAACGAACTTCACGGCCGGCGGTGGTCAGGTGCTCGACACGCTCGCTGTTGCACCGACAGACGTGGACTTCACCTCCGTGCTCGCACAGATCAAGGCGAAATCGCCCGATGTCATCTATGTCGGCGCCGTCATGCCGCAGATCGCGCTTTTCGCCAAGCAGATGCACGAGCAGGGTGTAACTGCGTCGCTCATGGTGCCCGACGGCGGATATACGCCTGACTTCATCAAGCAGGCAGGCGAAGCCAACGTTCAGGGCACGATGGTGGCCATTCAGGTTCCGCCGATGGATGCATCACCGGCCATTGCCGAATTCGCCAAGCTCTACAAGGAGAAGTATGGCGAAGAAGCCGGTCCTTACTCGATCTACGGCTATGTCCACGGCCAGATCCTCGAAGCGGTGCTGAAGTCGACCAAGGGGCTGTCGCGTGAGGAAATCAACGATGCGCTGCATGCGGTCAAAGTTCAGACTGCGGTTGGCGAACTTGAATTCGACGACGTTGGAGAGCTGAAAGTTGCGCCCTCTTACCTCTACAAGGTGGAAGGCAACGACTTCAAACTGGCCGGCTCCAAGTAACGGTTTCGGGCCGGCTTCAGAGCCGGCCCGCCCTCCGCCGTACGGCCGGCGATCTAGCGCCGCCGCCGCGCACCCATTCCCGTTCGCCGCGATTGCTGCGAACTCTTCCGGGCAGGACATCCATGCTGGGAACCTTTATTCAACAGACAGTCAACGCTCTGACCATCGGCTCGATCTACGCACTTATCGCGCTCGGCTACACAATGGTCTATGGCGTGTTGCGCATGATCAATTTTGCTCATGGCGAAATGTTCATGCTCGGGGCGTATGCCGCCTTCCTCGTGCTGACGGTGTTCGTCGGCGACATCGGAGCGGTCGGCGCCTTCGGCCTCACATTGGCATTTTTCGGCGCCGTGATTGCCGTCGGTTTCTTCGGTGTCGGCATCGAGAGGCTGGCTTACAAGCCGTTGCGCAACTCGACGCGGCTTGCGCCGATGCTGTCGTCACTCGGTGTTTCGCTCACACTTGTTACAGGCGTTCAGATCCTTGCTGGCCCGCAACCCGTTGCGTTTCCGAGCTTCTTCCCGGCAACACGCTACGACTTCATGGGCGGCACGGTAACGTCGGTCCAGATCGGCATTCTCGTCGCCGCCTTTGTCCTGATGTTCGCACTCTATACGCTGGTCAACCGTAGCCGCATGGGCATCATCGTGCGCGCCGTTTCCGAGAGCCGTCCGACGGCGCAGCTGCTCGGCATCAACGTCAATCTCGCCATCTCGGCGGTGTTCTTCTCCGGTCCTCTGCTCGGTGCGGCCGGTGGCATTCTCTATGCAAGCTACTACGGTATTATGTCGCCGACGATGGGGGCCGTCATCGGGCTCAAGGCCTTCACCGCGGCCATTCTCGGCGGCATCGGCTCCATCCCCGGTGCGATGCTGGGTGCCTATATCCTGGCCTTCGTGGAAGTTGGCGGGACCGCGCTGCTGCCGCTAATTACGAATGGAGTTCTCGGTACGGAATATCGCGACGTTCTGTCCTTCGCCATTCTCATTCTCGTGCTTCTCGTAAAGCCCGCCGGCATTCTCGGTGAGCCCGTATCCGAGGAAAGCATGGTCTATAAGAGGGAGTTCTGATGTCCGTCGCCGGCATTTCCTCATCCGCAAAACCGCAGGCCTCGCGTCTCGTCGCAATTCTCGTGCTTGCGGCCATCGTCGCACTCGTGGCCGCAACGCCGTTCCTGCCAAACTATCATATCCGCGTCGTCAACAGCCTGCTCATCTACATCCTGCTGGGGATCGGTCTCAACATCGTCATCGGCTATACGGGGCTTCTCGATCTCGGCTTCGTGGCCTTCTATGCGGTCGGTGCTTACACCTATGCGCTGTTGGCAAGCCCGCAGCTCGATCTTCATCTGCCGTTCCTTCTCATTGTCGGCATTGCCGCCGTGCTGGGCATGATCACGGGCATCCTTCTCGGCATCCCCGTGCTGAAGCTGAGGGGCGATTACCTCGCCATTGTCACGCTCGGCTTTGGCGAAATCATCCGTATCGTCATCAACAATGTCGACTGGCTGACGGGTGGGCCGAAGGGCATCGCGCGCCTCGACAAGGCATCCATTCTCGGAGTCGAAATTGCGCGGCCGGTGGAAATCTATTGGCTGCTCCTCGTCACCGTGTTTTTGGTCGGCCTTTTCGTCTGGCGCCTTGAACGTTCGATCCTCGGCAAGGCATGGGCCGCGATCCGCGAGGACCAGGATGCCGCGCGCGGCATTGGCATCAACACGACCAATGCCAAGCTGGCTGCCTTCGCCACATCGGCGACCATCGGCGCGATCGCCGGAACGATCTTCGCGGCATCGCAGCGTTTCGTCAGCCCGGAAAGCTTCACGCTTCAGGAATCTGTCCTGATCGTTCTGATGATCGTCATCGGCGGCATCGGCAACATCCTCGGTATCGTTGCGGGTGCGGCCATTCTCATTCTCTTGCCAGAACTGCTGCGCGAATTCGCCGAATGGCGTATTCTCTTCCTCGGCATCCTGATGGTCGTGCTGATCATTGTGCGCCCGGCTGGCATCGTGCCGCGAACCTTCGGCCCGGAAAAACTCATTCGGGGGCTTTTCGGCAAATGACTCTCGTCTTCAAAAACCTGCGCAAGCAATACGGCGCCAATGTCGCGATAAACGATGTCTCCACGGACTTCGCGCCCGGCCTCATCTACGGCGTGATCGGCCCGAACGGTGCCGGCAAGTCGACGCTGATCAATATGACAGCCGGTTCCTACTCCGTTTCGGACGGCTCCATTTCGCTGGATGGACGTCGCCTCGACGGGATGAAGAAGCACCAGATCGCCAATTCGGGCATCGCGCGGACCTATCAGAATATCCGGCTGTTCGATCAGATGACGGTGCTCGAGAACCTGGAGGTCTGCGCCTATCCTGCCGAAGTGTATAACACCTGGCGGGAGGTGCTTTGGCCACCCTATGGCCGAGAACGTGCCGCTGCGCGCCGCGAAAGCGCAATGGAAATCCTGCGCTTCTTCGGGCTCGAGGGCTATGCAGATGCTGAGGCTGGCAGCCTTCCCTATGGCCGCCAGCGCATGCTGGAGATCGCCCGGGCGTTGGCGATGAAGCCGCGGGTTCTGTTGCTCGACGAGCCGGCCGCCGGGCTCAACCATCATGAGACCGCCGAATTGACCGCAAAGCTCGCCGAACTGCGCTCGCCCGAACGGATCATGCTGGTCGTCGAGCACGACATGGACCTGGTGATGACGCTCTGCGACCGCATCGTGGTCATGCACCACGGTAAACTTCTCTTCCAAGGCACGCCCGCTGAAGTTCAGGCGAGCAGCGACGTTCAACTTGCCTATCTGGGGACTGACAATGACATCGATGACATCAGAGCCGCTGCTCAGGATCGCCGGGCTCAGCTCGGGATACGGGCGCGTCGGCGTTCTTGAAGGCGTCGATCTCGAGGTCGACACCCGCGAGATCGTCGTCATTCTTGGCCCGAACGGGGCCGGCAAGACCACGCTCCTGAACTCCATTTCAGGCGTTGCGCGCCCGACGGCAGGCTCGATCCATTTTGAAGGGCGCGACATCACTGGTGCCCGGCCGGAGCAGGTCGTGCGCCTGGGGCTGACACATTGCCCCGAGGGGCGGCAGATCTTCCAGCGTTTGACCGTCGAGGAAAATCTGGTCGCCGCACATATCGGCCGTGCCGGCAAGAGCTTCGAGACGTTGCGTTCCGAAGTGTTCGAACTTTTCCCCGTATTGAAGGAACGCCGCAACGGCATGGCCAGTCGGATGTCCGGCGGTCAGCAGCAGATGCTGGCGATTGGCCGCGCGCTGATGGCGGAACCGAAGCTCCTGATGCTGGATGAGCCGTCGCTCGGTCTGGCCCCGAAGATCGTACACCAGATTTTCCGCATTATTCTCGACCTGTCGAAAACCGGCATGTCGATCCTGCTCGTCGAACAGAATGTCCAGCTTGCGCTGGAATGCGGCGATTACGGCTACCTCCTGAATACGGGCCGGGTAAAATTGCACGGCCCGGCGCAGGAAATGGCGGAGCATTCGGCGCTTGGCGAGCACTATCTCGGCGGAGCGACCGAGGACACCATTCATGTTTGAGGTCGACTGGAAGACTCCGCACCTGTGGCGGAAGACGACAGTGGCCCGTAAAACCTCTCCGGCATTGACCGGCGATATCGAAACCGAAGTGCTCGTCGTTGGTGGTGGGTTTACCGGCCTGGCCTCGGCGCTCGGTGCTCGTGACAGCGGCGCCGGCGTCGTGCTTCTTGAAGGTAACGAGATTGGTTCGGCCGCTTCCGGACGCAACAACGGCCTCGTCATTTCGCACCATTCCAAGGCCTCGCCGTCGGAACTCGAGAAGGCTTATGGCAAGATCCATGGCGATCGTTTCAACACGCTCGTCGCGGGCGCAGCGGATGTGGCCTTTGGCTTGATGCAGCGTTTCGGCATCAATGCGCATCAGGTCCAGCAAGGCTGGATACAGCCCGCTCATACCGAGGCGACACATGCCCGCGCGCGGCAGTTCCATGATGAGTGGAGGGCTTTTGGCGCACATGTTTCGTGGTTCGACCGCGACGAGGTTTCACGTCGCGTGGGAAGCCGCTATCTCGGCGGATGGATGGTTCACAATTCGGGGCATATCAATCCCTTCGCCATGACAGTGGGACTGGCGGATGCCATCGAGCGCGAAGGCGTGCACATATTCGAGAATACGCGCTGTCTTCGCCTCGAGAAGGCTGAACGCGGTTGGAGGGTCTATACGGCAGCGGGCAGCGTCACTGCGCGCGAAGTCGTCCTCGCCACAAACGCGCTGACGGATGATCTCTGGCCGGGCCTGAAACGCACGCTGATTCCGATGAAGGTCTTTCAGGCGGCGACCGAGCCACTGGCTGACGACATCAAGGCGCAGATCCTCGTCGGTAATCCTGCCGTCTCGGACATGCACAACGACCTGCGCTATTTTCACTACGATTGCGATGGCCGGCTTGTCAGCGGTGCGACGCACACGTTCTGGCATGACGAGGACAGGCGTGGTCGTGCCAAGGTGGCGCGGATGCTGGCGGGCACGTTTAAGCCGCTCGGCGGCGAGCCTCGAATTACGGAATACTGGCGTGGTACCTTT
>Ga0160495_100460_pt1 | contig 19944 bp, 17 predicted proteins | sample DID4MG_4_FD_108251 | JGI IMG/M metagenome (GOLD analysis project Ga0160495, IMG submission 108251) | Enriched soil microbial communities from UW Madison campus, WI, USA - DID2933_E24_FP4 MG | ecosystem: Environmental > Terrestrial > Soil > Unclassified | place: USA: Madison, Wisconsin | collected... | reverse complement strand
TTGTCCCCTTCGTCTAGAGGCCTAGGACATCACCCTTTCACGGTGAGTACGGGGGTTCGAATCCCCCAGGGGACGCCAGATTCTGATATCTGTGCTGTCACCCAGCAAGCAGCACAGGTATGAAGCAGTACGTTGTCCCCTTCGTCTAGAGGCCTAGGACATCACCCTTTCACGGTGAGTACGGGGGTTCGAATCCCCCAGGGGACGCCAGGTAGGAAAATAGTCCGATTGCCGTCGGGCTATAGAAGTCCAGCGATGTGCTGAGCACATCGCGTGGGGATTCGAAGGGAATCGCTTGCAAGGGATTCCGCGGCCCGCAGAATGTGGGCGAATTCCCCAGGGGACGCCAGGTAGAAAAAATAGTCCGATTGCCGTCGGTCTGTTAAAAATTGAAGTAGTCTGATTGTTCAGGCTACCTTGAGGTTGGATAGTCCGGAGTGTGGGACTTTTCCTTTCGCAGGGGGTATAGCTCAGCTGGGAGAGCGCTTGCATGGCATGCAAGAGGTCAGCGGTTCGATCCCGCTTACCTCCACCAGCGACCCGCATTGATATGTAGGGTGAATTAGTGGAAGAGCTGATTCGAGGAAGTTTGTTGTTGTAACCGTTTTGTCCCCTTCGTCTAGAGGCCTAGGACATCACCCTTTCACGGTGAGTACGGGGGTTCGAATCCCCCAGGGGACGCCAAATAAAAAAGCCCGCGCAAGCGGGCTTTTTTGTTTGGCGGCACCTAGCGATGTGCTTGAGCACATCGCGGGGGGATTCGAAAGGTTTCGCTTGCAAGCGAAACCGGGCCCGCGGCACGTGGGCGAATCCTCGCTCGCGCAGCGAGCGTTAGCCGACGGCTGAACGCGCACCGAAAGCAATCCAGGCGAAGCAGGTGAACCGGAAGCCCATGCAAGCGGGCTTTCTTACGTCGCTCGGCCTATCCGTTTTCCCCATCCCCACTCAAAGAAAACAAGTAGAAATCCACGGCACAAACGTAATGGCCACCAGCCCCACCAGCAATACCCCCAGATACAACCAGATCCTGCGCAAGGCGACCTCAGGTGCCACCTGGCCGATGATGCAAGCCGCGTAATAGCACAGACCGAAGGGGGGAGCGAACACGCCCAGTCCCATCGCCAGGATTACCACCATCGCATAGTGGATCTCATGGATGCCCAGCTGATGCGCCACCGGGAACAACAGCGGCGCAAACAGCACGATGGCGGGAATGCCCTCCAGCACGCTGCCCAGCACGATGAAGGCGGCGATCGACACCAGCAGGAAGCCTGTGGCACCCCCAGGTACATGGGTCATCATCGCGGCCAGGTCATGCGAGAACCCTGATTGCGTCAAGGCCCAGCCCATGGCGCTGGCAGCGCCGACGATGAACAGGATCGCCCCCGACAAGGCCGCTGTCTGGATCAGGATGGGCATGGCCATGCTCCACTTCAGGCTGCCACGATAGATCAGCAGGCCCACGATCAGCGAGTAGCCGATGCCGATGGTCGAGACTTCGGTTGCCGTGGCGACGCCCTCGACCACCGCGGTGCGGATCACGAAGGGCAGCAGCAGCGCCGGGAAGGCGATGGCCAGCGTACGCAGTACCTGGCGTGCCGGGGCACGCGGCTTGTCTTCATGATCGCGTCCGGCGCGCCACCAGGCTACGACCGCCAGCACCAGCGCCAGCACGATGGCCGGCAGGATGCCCGCCGTAAATAGGGCTGCAATCGAGATACCGGTGACCGAGGCAATGGCGATCAACACCAGCGACGGGGGAATCGTCTCGCTCATTGCGCCCGAGGCGGCCAGCAAGGAGATCAGCTCGCTGTCCTGCACCCCACGCTTGCGCATCTCGGGAAACAGCACCGGCGCTACCGCCGCCATGTCGGCGGTCTTGGAGCCGGAGATGCCCGATACCAGCAACATCGCGCCCAGCAGCACATAGGACATGCCACCCCGCACGTGGCCCACCAGCGAGGCCAGGAATTCCACCATCACCCGCGCCAGCCCGGTGGCATGGACCAGTTGTCCCAGCAGGACGAACATCGGCACGGCTAGCAGGATCAGGCTGCTCATGCCTTCATCCATGCGTCCCACCACGATCACCAGCGGTGTCGAGGTCGTACACAGCAGGTAGGCGCTGGTGGCCATGGCGAAGGCAAAGGCAATCGGCGCGCCGGCCATGACCGCCATTCCCAGCATGCCGAGGAAGAACACCGGCAGGGCGCGCTGCCCCATGGACGTGAGCATCGGCGCACCCAGATAACAGGCGCCAGCGAGTAATGCCAGCAGTAGCCCGACGGTCAACAGATCGCGCTTGCCATGCTGCAGCAGTCGCAGCGCGCAGCTGGCCAGGGCGACGGCAAAGCCCACCGGCAGGGCCAGCGCCCGCACCATGCCGCTCCAGCCCAGGGCCGGCGTTTCCACGAAGCCCTGGTCTTCCACATAGTCGATACTGGGATGCAGCAGCAGCGCCAGCATCACCAGCGTCACGCCCACGGCCAGGGTTTCGGCCCATATCTGCATGCGCGGCGAGAGCTTGGAGACGAAGAAGCTCAGGCGCATATGGCAGTTCTTTTGCACCGCCAGCGCCGAGCCCAGCATGGCCAGCCAGAGGAAGAGAATAGAGGCCAGCTCGTCACTCCAGATCAGCGAACTGTGCAGCACCGAACGGGCGATGATGCCCGCCATCAGGATCACCACCTCGGCCACCAGCACCACCGCCGCCAGCGACTCAACCCCTTTCTGCAGCCAGTGCTGGCAACTGTCGATCAAGCTGCGCGGCGCACCCTGGCGGCCCAGCGCAGCCCCGGAGGGCAGGCTGTGCACGGCGCTCATGCCATCTTCCCCACGACGGCTTCCAGCGCTGCCCAGGGGGCGGCACCGAACTTGTCCTTCCACTCCTTGTAGAAACCGGCCTCGGTGAGGGCCTTGCGGAAGGCGTCGCGATTGGCGGTATCGAAGGTGATACCTTTCTTGATCAACTGGTCCTTCAGGGACGCGTTCAGTTGCTCGACATCGCCGCGCTGCTCCATGCTGGCGCGGTCGAATTCGCGTCGCACGATGTCCTTGAGATCGTCCGGCAGTGCCTGGAAGGCACGCCGGTTGCCCAGCAGCCAGAACGGATCCCAGATGTGGTTGGTCTGGCTGATGTATTTCTGCACTTCATAGAGCTTGCCGGCATCGATGGCGACCAGGCCGTTTTCCTGGCCATCGACCAGCTTGGTCTGCAAGGCGGTATAGAGCTCGTTGAAATTGATCGAGGTCGGATTGGCACCCAGCGACTTGAACAGCGAGGTGAACATCGGCGACACCGGCACCCGGATACGATAGCCGGCCAGATCGGCGGGGCTCTTGATCGGTTTGGAGGAAGAGGAAATCTGCCGGAAGCTGTTGTCGGCGGCCTTGGAGACCGAGATCATGCCGGTCTTTTCGATCTGCGCGCGGATCAGCTTGCCCAGTTCGCCATCCACGCTGGACCAGACCTGCTGGTAGTCGGAATAGGTGAAGCCGACATTGGTGATGGCCGCCAGCGGGACCACGGTGGAAATGACCGAGCCGGCCAGGTTGAGGAACTCCACGCCCCCGGTGCGCACCTGGGTCAGCAGGTCGGTATCCGATCCCAGCTGGCTGGCCGGGAAGAAGCGGATGTCCAGACGTCCCGAACTGGCTTCGCGGATGCGGTCGGTGGCCTGCTTCAGACGTGCATTGATGGGTTGGTCCAGCGACTGGCCAGTGGCCAGCTTGTAGTTGAATTCAGCGGCGCGTGCCGGCTTGCTCCAGATGCTCACCAGTGGCAACGCGGCGGCAGCAGCCAGGACGGAACGGCGCGACATGCCGCGCGGGGAAATCTTGCTCATGCTGGGTCTCCTGTTTTCTTGTGTCGGAGGAGCGCCGCCGCCGGTCCGGCCGGGCCGGTCGGTCTTGCGGTGCATCCAGGTAAGACAGCTCTGCGGCTGTGCCTGCACCGGCCTGCAATGCCATTCCAGCGACATCGATCCGAGTGCGTGACTGAATTTAAAAGCTTTATTGGTGAAGTACAATTAATTTATTTTTCATCAATCTGTAGAAAAATTAAACGGTGAACCTATGTATCTCCCCCTGCGTGCCATCAGCGTGTTCCATGCCGCCGCTCGCTCCGGCAGCATCTCGGCGGCCGCCGAAGAGCTCAATGTCACGCCTTCGGCGGTGAGCCAGCAGATCCAGTCGCTGGAAACCCACCTGGGGACCTCGTTGATGGTCAAGGTCGGGCGCGGGGTGGCCCTGACCGAGGCCGGGGAGCGCTACTTTTCCATGATTGCCGAGGAGATCGACCGTATTTCCGAAGCCACCCAGAGCATTCGCGGCCTGCGTCCGGTGACCCTCCTGACCGTGCGCGCCACGCCCACGCTGTCGAGCAAATGGCTGCTGCCGCGCCTGAAGGGCTTTCTCGATGCCAATCCGGACCTCGAAGTGCGCCTCAACGGGACCAATGAAGTCACCGATTTCACCCGCGAGACGGTAGATGTCGAAATCCGTCATGGCCGGGGCCAGTGGCCGGGTCTCTACACGGAAGGGCTGGCCGAGGAACTGTTCTTCCCGGTCTGCCGCCCGGACTATGCCGCCGCCGCTAGCCTGAGCGCGGAGGAGCTGGTCCATCACCGCCTGATCCAGTCGGTGAAGTCCCAGGTGCAGTGGCCGACCTGGTTTTCGCTCAATCGCATCACCCCGCCCAACCAGATGCGCCGCGTGCTGTTCGACCGCAGCCACATGGCCATCGACGCGGCGGCCGACGGCATCGGCCTGGCGCTGGAAAGCTCGCTGATGATGTGGCGCGAGCTGCGCGAAGGGCGGCTGGTGTGTCCGGTCACCCATCCGCCCCGGGTGGCCCAGACCACCCAATGGGTGGTCTGTCCGGTAGATAGCCTGCGCAAGAAGAAGGTCAGCCTGTTCCTGGACTGGCTGCGCGAGGAAGTGAGGCAATGGCAGACTGAACAATTCATCCCGACCGGCTTCAAGGAGTTGCGATAGATTAGAAAATCTACACTTTCTTCTCGTAAATGTTAATTGTTTTAACAAAACCGGCTGATTACACTTTTTCGCACGGGTTGGGTATGCAGTCGCTACTGCAACTCCCCCGCAAAAAAACGGACATGGTCAGGCATTGCGCCTGCCGGATCTGACCTCCAGTCGCAGCGATGGCCACCGATGGGACGGCCGTCGTCCATTACGAGAAGGAAGAGACATGAATCTGTACAGCTTGCTGCGCGAGCGCGCGGCGGCCGGCCGCCCGGTGCGCGTCGGCCTGATCGGCGCCGGTAAGTTCGGCTCCATGGTGTTGGCCCAGGCGCAGCATATCGAAGGGATGCACATCGTCGGCGTGGCCGACCTCAACGTGAGCAAGGCGCATGCCGCGCTGGAGCGCGTGGGCTGGTCCAAGGATCGCTATCTGGCCAAGAGCCTGGGCGAGGCCGTCAAGAACGGCACCACTTGCGTGCTGGAAAATGCCGCCGCGCTGGCCGATTGCGAAGAGATCGAATGCATCATCGAAGCGACGGGACACCCCATCGCCGGGGTCCGTCATGCGCTGGATGCCATCGAAGGCGGCAAGCACGTGGTGATGGTCAACGTCGAAGCGGACTGCATGTGCGGCCCCCTGCTGGCCGCGCGCGCCAAGGCCAAGGGGCTGGTCTACAGCATGGCCTATGGCGACCAGCCGGCCATCATTTGTGAACTGGTGGACTGGGTGCGCTCCTGCGGTTTCGAGCTGGTCTCGGCGGGCAAGGGCATGAACTTCGAGCCGCGCTATCGCTATTCGACGCCCGACACGGTTTGGAGCTACTTCGGCTGGACCGATGAAGAAGTGGCCAAGGGCGATTTCAATCCCAAGATGTACAACTCCTTCACCGACGGCACCAAGGCTGCCATCGAAATGGCGGCAGTGGCCAACGGCACCGGCCTGGATTGCCCGGACGATGGGCTGGCCTTCCCGCCCACCGGTCTGCATGACCTGGCCGGAGTATTCAAGCCGGCTGCCGAAGGCGGGCGCCTGGCCCGCGCCGGGCTGGTCGATATCGCCGCCAGCCAGGAGCCGGATGGCCGCGAAGTCTTCAACAACATCCGCTATGGCGTCTTCGTCACCTTCAAGGCACCGACCGAATACGCCCGCGCCTGCTTCAAACAATATGGCCTGCTGGTGGACAAGTCCGGCTGGTATGGCTCGATGTGGCGGCCATTCCACATGATCGGCCTGGAGACCAGCATCAGCGTGCTGTCGGCCGTGCTGCGGGGTGAATCGACCGGCTGCTCCAAGGAGTTCCGGGGTGATGCCGTGGCGACTGCCAAGCGCGATCTGAAGCCCGGCGAATTCCTTGACGGCGAAGGCGGGTATGCGGTCTGGGCCAACGCCATCCCGGCCAGCAAGAGCCTGGCCATCGGTGCCTTGCCGATCGGCCTGGCCCACAACGTCAAGCTCAAGCGCGCCGTGGCCAAGGACAGCATCGTGCGCTTCGAGGATGTGGAACTGGTCAACGACCTGGATGTGGTGGCCCTGCGCCGCGACATGGAACACCAGGCCCGTAGCAACCTGCGCTGACGGGAGTGAGCATGACGGATGCCAGCGCATTCGTCGTGATCGCCGAGTTCGAGGTCAAGCCGGCCTGCATGGCGGCTTTCCTCGCACTGGCTGATGACGACGCCCACCATTCCATGCATGACGAACCCGGTTGCCAGCGTTTTGATGTGGTCGCGCTGCCGGGTTCGGACCACGTACTGTTCTATGAACTCTATGATGACCGCCAGGCCTTCGACCGGCATCTGGAAACACCGCACCTGAAGCGCTTCCAGGCGGGTTTCCCGGCGCTGGTGATGCGCGAGCTGCCGGTGCGACTGGGTTACCTGCAGCGCCCTTTGCCGGGAGCGCGCCCATGAGTCGGTCCAAGAGCGCGTCCCCGCGCATACAGCGCATCGGCTTCGTCGGTACCGGCATCATGGGCTTGCCGATGGCCGGCCACCTGGCGCGCGCCGGTCTGCAGGTGCGCGCCTGGAACCGTACCCCGTCCAAGGCGGCCCCGCTGGCCGCGCTGGATGTGCAACTGGTGGCTCAGGCGCGTGAAGTGGCCGCCGGCAGCGACGCCGTGATCTGCATGCTCAGTTCCGGTCCCGCTTGCAACGAGGTCTTGCTGGGGCCCTCCGGCCTGATTGCGGCCATGCGCCCGGGCGCCTTGCTGGTGGTGATGAGTTCGATCCCGGTGGCAACCGCGCAGGAGCAGGCGCGCGTGGCCGACGCGCAGGACATTCACTACATCGATGCGCCCGTCTCCGGTGGCGAAAAGGGCGCACGCGAAGCCGCGCTGGCCATCATGGCCGGCGGCGATGCTGCGGCCTGGGCGCTGGCGGAGCCGCTCTTGCGTCTCATGGGACGACCGACCCATGTGGGGCCGGCCGGTTGCGGCCAACTGGCCAAGCTGGTCAACCAGATGATGGTGGCCGCCAATATCGCCAGCGTGGCCGAGGCCATGTTGATGGCCGAGCGTGGCGGTGCCGATCCGGCGCGCGTGAGGGAGGCCCTGCTGGGTGGCTTTGCCGATTCCACGGCCCTGCGCCAGCATGCCCTGCGCATGATCGAGGCTGACTTCAAGCCCGGCGGGCCGGCCAAGTACCAGCTCAAGGACACTCGCACCGCCGTGGCCATGGCAGGGACCCTGGGTTTGTCGCTGCCGATGCTGGCGACGGCCGACGGGCTCTTCGAGGACATGGTGGCCAGTGGGGATGGTGAACTGGATCACAGTGCCATCATTGCCCACCTGCGGCGCATCAATGCCCATGAGGTCTAGGCTGATGGAAGGTGGCGGGGCTGCAAGGTCTCCCGATTGTCGGCGTCGCAACATTGTTGCCTTGTGTTTTGCGCTATCCTGCGCTCTCCTGCGCTGCCTTGACCGGTGCGCAGCAAGACCAACACAGGAGCCCCCATGAGCAGCGCAGCCCATCTCGACATCGATTCCCGTGGCCTGGCCACGCTCATGCTGAACCGGCCGGACGTGCACAACGCCTTCGACGACCAGTTGATCGCGCTGCTGATCGACCTGATCACCCAGGCCCGCGATGATCCACGCACCCGACTGCTGTTGCTGAGCTCTACCGGCAAATCCTTCTCGGCCGGTGCCGACCTGGCCTGGATGCGGCGCATGGCTGATGCCTCCCGCGAGGACAACCTGCGCGACGCCCGCAAGCTGGCGCTGCTGATGGAAACCCTCAACGGCTTCCCGGCGCCGACCCTGGCCAAGGTGCAGGGCGCGGTCATGGGCGGGGGCGTGGGGCTGGTGTCGTGCTGCGATATCGTGGTGGCGTCGGAGGCAGCCTTCTTCGCGCTCTCGGAGGTCAAGCTGGGCCTGGCGCCAGCGGCCATCAGCCCCTATGTGATCGCCAAGATGGGGGTGTCGCAGGCCAGGCGCTTCTTCGTCTCGGGCGAGCGTTTTTCCGCCGTGCGCGCGGCCGCCATCGGCCTGGTCCACGAGGTGGTACTGGCCTCCGAGCTTGACGGCAAGGTGCTGCAATTGATCGATACCTTGCTGGCCAACGGGCCGCAGGCCATGCGCGCGGCCAAGCAACTGGTGCAGGTGGCCAATCCCTTGCAGGTCACGCCGGCGCTGTCGGAATACACCGCCGGGGTCATCGCCGACCTGCGCGCATCGGACGAGGGACGGGAGGGTTTGCGGGCCTTCCTTGAAAAGGGAACGCCTTCGTGGGTCGTTGGTAATCGCTAGCGTTATATGACTGACGGCTCGTTGACGGCCTTAGTCAGCGTTCGTCACGACCACGGCAGAACATGCGACCGCGACGTCCGCAGCGTTCACGTTCTTCGGGTGTCATGGCTTCCCAGCGTGCGCGCATGAAGCGGCGCTTCTCTTGCCAGCCCCCGTGGCGGCCGCGGAAACCACCGAACAGTATCCGGCACAAGGCCAGCAGACCCAGCGCGCGCCAGAAACCGATCGGGTTGACCCCAGGGAAAATCGGTGGCATCACCCAGTTCCACAGCAGCATTACCACCACGCCCAGCAGCGGCAGGATCAGCACGCAGAGTGCCAGCTTGCCCAGCCACCAGCCTCGACCGCCACGCTGTCGCAGGGAGGAGTGATCTGCTCCCTGACCGGCTTGCTTCTTTTCCATGTCTTCGGTGTGTTCCATGTGATCCATTACATCTCCAATTCGTCATAGACCGCCTGCAGCCGCTCGCGCAGATGCAGGACCGCATAGCGCTTGCGCGCCAGCAGCGTATTGAGGCTGATGCCACTGTCGGCAGCCATTTCCTTGAAGCTCTTGCCGTCCAGTTCGTGCGCGATGAAGACCTCGCGCTGCGCTTCAGGCAATTCGCCCAGCGCCTCTTGCAGGGCGTCGATCAGGGCGGCGCGGGCATAGGCTGCTTCGGGGCCGTCATTGCTGGCCGGCAGCATCAGGTCCAGCCGCCAGGCCGCGTCGCTGCCCTCGACATCGTCGATGTCGCTGGCCTGCGGCAAGGGCTCTTCCTTCTTCTTGCGGAAGCGGTCGATGATGCGATTGCGCGCCACCCGGAACAGCCAGGCGCTGACCTGTTCGATCGGTTCGGGCAGCCGATAGGCCTGGACGAACTCGTAGAACACTTCCTGCAGGATGTCTTCGGCCTCGCCCGCGTCGGCTACCCGGCGGCGGATGAAACCGCCCAGCCGGCTGCGCTCGCGCATGACGGTGGCGGTGATCTCGCGGTCCTGGTCGCTCATCGGGGCGGAAGGGGAAATGGGCTGCATGCCCCTGAAGACGGGGCAGCGCTGCCGATATTGTGTCTGCGGCTAAAAAACGGCCGAACCGCGATTCTAGCGCTTCGGCCAGCGCTGGCAACCTGGCCGGCGCGCTTAGTCGTGCTCGAACACGGCCACCGCCTGTTGCAGGGTATGCAGGCGCTGCTGCATGGCCGCCACGGCGGCAGACGAATGCTCGACCATCGCGGCGTTCTGCTGGGTCATGCCATCGAGCATCAGTGCCGACTGGCTGACCTGGCTCACGCCCTGGCTCTGTTCGGCCGCGCTGGTGGAGATGGCGCCGATGAGCGTGCTCATGCCCTGGGCTTGTGCAACGATGCTCTCGATGGCTGTTGCAGCCTGTTCGGCGCGTTGCGCCCCGGTCTGGCTCTGGCCCACGCTGTGGGCAATCAGGGCTTTGATTTCGCGGGCGGCGCTGGCGCTGCGCTGGGCTAGGGTGCGCACTTCCGCCGCTACTACCGCAAAGCCGCGTCCGGCTTCGCCGGCCCGGGCTGCTTCCACGGCAGCGTTCAGGGCCAGGATATTGGTCTGGAAGGCAATGCTGTCGATGAGGCCGTTGATTTCGCCGATGCGGCCCGATGCGTCGGCGATCTGGTGCATCGTTTGCACCACCTGGGTGACGATCTCGCGTCCCTGGGCGGCGGCCTCGCTGGTCTGCTGCGCCTGGGCATGGGCGGCCTGGGCGCTGTCGGCGCTGTGACGCACGGCGGTCGCCATCTGCTCGGCGGCGCTGGCGGTCTGCTGCAACTGGGCGTGGGTATCGGCCGTGCGCTGGCGCAGGTCGGCGTTGTCGCTGGCAATCTGGCGACTGGCCTGGCCCAGTCCCTGGACTTGTGCGGCGACATCATCGATCAGCGCGCGCAGGTTCAGGCCGGATTGATTGACCGCGCGCAGCAGCAGGCCGATGTCGTCGATCCGGTTCAGGCCCTGGATCTGGCCCGGCTGGCCGCACGCGACGGCCTTGGCCTGTTGCAGCACCAGTTCCAGCGGTGCGGCCAGGCGGCGTTCCAGCCAGAAGCAGGCCAGCGCCAGTGGCGCTGCCAGGCTGGCCGCCATCTGCAGCAGCGGCGCGCCGGCCACGGTGCTGGCGGTCAGCGCTGTTGCGCCACCCGCAGCCAGCGCCAGGCGCAGCCGCCAGCGCACCGGCAGCACTTGTTCCAGACGCGTCCAGCCGAGCAGGCCGCTGCGCACGACCAGGCCATGGCAGAAGCGCAGTCCCCGCGCCCGGCCTTCGCGAAAGCGCCGGTACAGCGCGGCAGCGGCGCGGATTTCATGCTGGGTGGGCTGGGTGCGCACCGAGAGGAAGCCCGTGATGTTGCCGCCGCGCCGGATCGGCGTGACATTGGCGCGCACCCAGTAGTGCCGGCCATCGGCGCGGCGGTTCTTGACCACCGCAGTCCAGGCGTCGCCCCGGCGCAGCGTGGCCCACATGTCGGCAAAGGCCTCGCGCGGCATATCGGGGTGGCGCACGATGTTGTGGGGCTGGCCCAGCAGTTGCTCCCGGCTGAATCCGCTGACCTCGACGAAGCTGGAATTGGCGTAGGTCAGCACGCTGCCCGTGTCGGTGCTGGACATGAGCGTGGCTTGCGCCGGGTAGGGGTAGCCGTCTTCGTCGTCGGCGTCGGCGGGCGCATGAGCGGGGAGAGGGAGAGAGTCCCGCTGGGACTGGGGCGCGGTGTACTGCTGGGGCGCAGCGTCGGTGGACGCTAGCAGGTCCTGGGGCAAATCGTTGATCTTCATGGGTTCAAGGCGATGGCAAAGCGATGCCCGGTCCGCTTGCCGGATGGGCAGGAGGATGGTATGGGTTCAATGGAAGTGGGTGTCAGCTGCTGCGGACCCGCAAGGATCAGCCTGGCTGACTTGGCAGGCTTGGCTGAGTCAGCCGTCCAGGATATGCACTACGATCATTCGTTCCTCCAGCTGCTGGGTGTGCCGTCTCTTTTCGGACGAGGATTTTCTGGCTGCAATCGTTGAACAACGAGAATTGCTAGCTTTATATCGCGAATGCGCAGGAGGGTAGCGGCGACTGCTTGCGATATGTCAATATGTGAGCAAAATTCATTTGAGCAATCTTGCTCCAGGGAATGTGATGAGGTAGTACGGGATTTCGCTTCCGCGTGCTTGCTCGCATCAAATGCGAATGAATGCGGGAAGGGTGATGGTGGCCAATCCCACCTGAGCGGGCGCAGAAGACCGGCCGCCGGCTGAGCGGACGGCGTCCAGTTTTTCCGGGCAGGTGCGCCGCAGCGTCTGCCCGGAAAAGCGTGGTGCTTACAGCTCGATGCGAGTGCCCAGCACTTGCAGGAACTGCGCCAGCCACGCCGGATGCGCCGGCCAGGCCGGCGCCGTGACCAGCTTGCCATCGGTGATGGCGGCATCCACGGCGATATCGGCGAACTGGCCGCCGGCCAGCTTCACTTCCGGTGCGCAGGCCGGATAGGCCGAGACCTTCTTGCCTTCCAGCACACCGGCTGCTGCCAGCACCTGCGGACCATGGCAGACCGCCGCGATGGGCTTGTCGGCCTTGGCAAAGGCTTGTACCAGCTCGATCACCTTGGGATTGAGGCGCAGGTATTCCGGCGCGCGCCCACCGGCCACCACCAGGGCGTCATAGTTGGCGGCGCTGACGTCGTCGAAGCTGGCGTTCAGGGCGAACTGGTGGCCGGGCTTTTCGGTGTAGGTCTGGTCGCCTTCAAAGTCGTGGATGGCGGTCTTGATCTTGTCGCCGGCCTTCTTGCCGGGGCAGACCGCGTGGACCGTGTGGCCGACCATCTGCAGGGCCTGGAACGGCACCATGGTTTCATAATCCTCGGCGAAATCACCGGTCAACAGCAGGATCTTCTTTGCAGCCATCATCATCTCCTTGGGATAAGGCCGCCGGCGCGGGGAGGGACCGGGCGGCCGGGTTGAAAGGCATCTTGTTGCTCATTGCAGCACACGGCTGCTCACTCCAGCCAGCGCATCCGGCGCGACCGCCCCATCAGGAAGTCGCGGTTGAGCTCCACGCATTCGCGCAGATAGCTCCACAGGGCCGATACCCGTGCCACATGGCGTTGTTCGCTGGAAGCCACCAGCCAGAAGGTGCGCGTGATGGCGATTTCGTCGGGTAGTACCGGCACCAGGTCGTCCGACTGCTGCGCCAGGAAGCAGGGCAGGATGGCCAGCGCCCGGCCCGCACAGGCCGCCGTGTACTGCGCCACCACGCTGGTGCTGCGGAAGGCGCGGAAGGCGTCGGGCGCCACCGTATCCTTGTAGCGCAATTCTTCACTGAAGACCAGATCATCGATATAGCCGATGAAGTTGTGTTGCGCCAGGTCATCCATGGTGTGAATCGGCAGGTGCTGGGTCAGGTAGTCACGTGAAGCATAAAGTTTCAGGACATAGTCGGACAGTTTTGTGACCACGTAATTACCCGACAAGGGCCGCTCGATCGAGACGCTGATGTCGGCTTCATGCTTGGACAGGTTCACGAAACGCGGCATGGGCAGCATGTCCACCGTGATGTGCGGATTGCGAGCGCAGAAGTGCGCAATGTGCGGTGCCAGCACGAAGGTGCCGAAGCCTTCGGTCGCGCCCAGTCGCACCTGGCCGGAGAGCTTGCTGTTATGTCCGCCCAGCTCTTCCGTGGCGGCATAGAGCGTGCTTTCGACCTGCTCGGCATATTCCACCAGCCGGTAGCCGTCGGCGGTGAGCTTGTAGCCGTGGTTGTTGCGGTCGAACAGCTGGCTGCCGACCTGTTCCTCAAAGCGCTTCATCCGCCGCGACACGGTGGAATGGTCGATGCCCAGCTTCTTGGCGGCATCCACCAGCCCCTGGCTGCGCGTGAGTTCGAGAAAGATCCTGAGGTTATCCCAGTCCAGCATGGCGTCTCCGAGAGGAAGTAATCGCGGCTTTGTGCATAGATGCAAAAGCGTTTTGTCTTCGTGGTTATTGTATCGATAAATACGCACATGCAGAATAGCGAGGCCGTCATGCTGCCCGCAAAACAGAGGCAATGGACGGCAGGAGGCAGCGGCAAGACCCGGCGTCCATGAACGCGGGCAGGTCCGACAACAATCACAAGATCTAGGAGACAAGATGTCCAAGAACGCTTTCGGCCGTTCCCTCACGGCTGCGGCCGTGGCCTGTGCGGTATCGCTGGGTGCCACCGCCATTCCCTCGCAGGCGCAGGATACCAACACAGTCAAGATCGGCGTGCTCACCGACATGTCCGGCCCGTACTCGGCCATGGGTGGGCAGGGCTCGGTGGTGGCCGCCAAGATGGCGGTGGAAGACTGCCTCAAGAATGAATGCAAGGGGATGAAGATCGAGATCCTATCGGCGGACAACCAGAACAAGCCGGACGTGGGTGTGACCCGCGCCCGCGAATGGCTGGACCGCGACAAGGTCGAGGCCATCGCCGACCTCACCAATTCCTCGGTCGCCCTGGCGGTGCAGAAGCTGATCAAGGACAAGGGCGGCATCGCCATGTACAGCGGCCCGGCTACCGGCGCGCTGACCACGGCCGAATGCGCCCCCAATGGCTTCCACTGGATGTTCGACACTTATTCGCAAGCCGCCGGCGCGGCAGCGGCGCTGACCAAGCTGGGCAACAAGTCCTGGTATTTCGTGACGGTGGACTATGCTTTCGGCCATTCGCTGGAGAAGGATGCGTCTGACGTGGTCAAGGCCAATGGCGGCACGGTGGTGGGCTCGGTGCGCCATCCGCTGAATGCCTCGGATTTCTCGTCCTTCCTGCTGCAGGCGCAGGCGTCCAAGGCGCAGGTGATCGGTCTGGCCGATGGCGGTACCGATGTGGTCAACGCGATCAAGCAGGCACGTTCCTTCGCCGTCGGCGGCAAGGACCAGCGTCTGGTGGCGCTGCTGGTGTTCCTCTCCGACGTGCATGCGCTGGGGCTGGATGCGGCGCAGGGCCTGGTCTATACCGATGGCTTCTACTGGGATTACGACGAGCAGACCCGCGCCTTCTCCAAGCGTTTCGAGTCGCAGTTCAAGAACATCAAGCCGACCATGGTGCAGGCGGGCGTCTATTCCAGCGTCTATCAGTTCCTGAAGGCGCGCGCGGCAGCCAAGACCTCGGACTGGAAGGTGGTGGCGCAGAAGATGCGCGAGATCCCGATCTCCGACGCCGTCATGCGCAACGCCTCCATCCGTCCCGATGGACGCGTGATCCACGACATGTACCTGTACCAGGTCAAGACCCCGGCTGAATCGAAGGCCCCCTGGGATTACCTGAAGCTGCTGTCGGTGATCCCGGCGCAGCAGGCCTTCCGTCCGATGGATGCGGCCTGCCCGCTGGTCAAGCAGTAATGCCTGTGGCCGGGTGCGGTGCGCCCGGCCTTGCTCTCCCCATCTTGTTCACCTCTTCACAATGGAAATTGCAATGAGCCAAGCCAATATCCCCAACGTTCCCCTGTACCTCAACGGTGAAAAGGTGCAGTCCACCTCCAAGGAGTGGCGCGACGTGCTCAACCCGGCCACTCAGGAAGTGGTGGCCCGCGTTCCCTTCGCCACCAAGGAAGAAGTCGATCGTGCCGTCGCCAACGCCAAGGAAACCTTCAAGACCTGGCGCAATACCTCGCTGGCGCAGCGCATGCGCATCATGCTCAAGTTCCAGCAACTGCTGCGCGAGAACATCGCCCCGCTGGCCGAACTGATCACCCGCGAACACGGCAAGACCCTGCCCGACGCCGAAGGCGAAGTCATGCGCGGCCTGGAAGTGGTGGAGCACGCCTGCTCGATCACCTCGCTGCAACTGGGCGAATTGGCCGAGAACGTGGCCGGCGGCGTGGACGTCTACACCCTGTATCAGCCGCTGGGCGTGGGGGCCGGCATCACCGCCTTCAACTTCCCGGTGATGCTGCCGTGCTTCATGTTCCCCATTGCGGTGGCCTGCGGCAATACCTTCGTATTGAAGCCCTCCGAGCAGGATCCGACCTCCTCGCTGTTCCTGGTCGAGCTGGCCAATCAGGCCGGCCTGCCGCCGGGGGTGCTCAACGTAGTGCATGGTGGCCCCGACGTGGCCAACATGATCTGTGACCATCCCGACATCAAGGCGGTCTCCTTCATCGGTTCCACCCATGTCGGCACCCACATCTACCGCCGCGCCAGCGAAGCCGGCAAGCGCGCCCAGTGCATGATGGGTGCGAAGAACCATTGCATCGTGCTGCCCGATGCGCCCAAGGACCAGGCCATCAACAACCTGCTGGGCGCAGCCTTCGGCGCGGCCGGCCAGCGTTGCATGGCCAACTCGGTGGTGGTGCTGGTGGGCCAGACCCGCGAGTGGATTCCCGAGATCGTCGAACGCTCCAAGGCCATGAAGGTCGGCCCCGGCACCGACCGCAAGGCCGATGTCGGCCCGCTGGTCTCCAAGGCCGCCAAGGAGCGCGTGGAACGCCTGATCGCCCGTGGCGTGGAGCAGGGCGCCAATCTGCTGCTGGATGGCCGCAATTGCAGCGTGGCCGGCAACGAGAAGGGCAACTTCGTCGGCCCCACCGTCTTCACCGGCGTCAAGCCCGAGATGGATATCTACACCCAGGAAATCTTCGGCCCGGCCATGTGCATCGTCGAACTGGAAACGCTGGATGAAGCGATTGCCTTCATCAACGCCAATCCCAACGGCAACGGCACCTCCATCTTCACCAGCTCCGGCTATGCGGCACGCAAGTTCCAGAACGAGATCGACGTCGGCCAGGTTGGCATCAACGTGCCCATCCCGGTGCCGGTGGCCTACTTCAGCTTCACCGGTTCGCGTGCCTCCAAGCTGGGCGACCTCGGCCCCAACGGCAAGCAGGCCGTGACCTTCTGGACCCAGACCAAGACCGTCACCGCGCGCTGGTACGCTCCGGATGAAGAAGCCGGCCAGGTCAACACCACCATCACCCTGAAGTAAGGAGAGCAGCATGAGCGCCAACATCGTCTTCATCGGCCTGGGCAACATGGGCTTGCCGATGGCGCAGAACCTGGTCCGCGCCGGTTTTTCCGTCAGCGGTCATGATCTGGTCAAGGCCAGCGTAGACAAACTGGTGGAGATCGGCGGCAAGACCGAAGCCGATTCCATGGCGGCGGTGGCCAAGGCCGACGTCGTCATCACCATGCTGCCGGCCAGCCGGCATGTGGAATCGCTTTATCTGGGCGAGGCCGGGGTGCTGGCGGCGGCCAAGCCGGGGACGCTCCTGATCGACTGCTCCACCATCGCTCCGGAAGCGGCGCGCAAGGTGGCGGCAGCGGCCAAGGCGCGCGGCTTCGAGATGCTGGATGCGCCGGTCTCCGGCGGCACCAACGGCGCGACCGTCGGCACGCTGACCTTCATGGTGGGTGGCAGCAAGGAAGCGTTCGAGGCCGCCCAGCCTTACCTGCAGAATATGGGAAAGGCCATCTATCACGCCGGGGAGAGTGGCAGCGGCCAGACCGTTAAGGTCTGCAACAACATGCTGCTGGGCATCCTGATGATCGGGACGTCGGAAGCCATCCGCCTGGGCATGGCCAATGGCATGGATCCCAAGGTACTGTCGGAGATCATGTCCAAAAGCTCGGGCCGCAACTGGACGCTGGAAGTCTATAACCCTTGCCCCGGTGTGATGGAAACGGCACCGGCCTCCAAGGGCTATGCCGGCGGCTTTGGCGTGGACCTGATGCTCAAGGATCTGGGATTGGCGGTGGAGAATGCGCTGGCGACCAATTGCGCCATTCCATTGGGATCGACGGCGCGCAATCTGTACGACATCCACAGCATGAACGGGGCCGGCAAACTGGACTTCTCCAGCATCTTCAACATGCTGGGCAAAGCGCAGTAAATCCCTCGCCATCTGGCAGAAAAATGGCCCGTTCACATTGAGCGGGCCATTTGTTTTTCTGGGGTTTGAGGTGAAGCTTATTTCTTCACTTCATCCTCGATGTGAGCACGGATGATGTCCGCGAAGCTGGCGTCGGCCGTGAAGCCCAAGGCCTTGGCGCGCTTGGCTTCGAATGCCCCCGGCCAGGAATTGACGATGCGCTTGATGGCCTCGTCTTCCTTCCATTCGATCAACTGCACCACTTCCTTGCCGGCGACCTGTTCCAGCGCCTCGACCATGTCCTTGACGGTGACGCACAGGCCATCGATGGAGAGGAAGCGTGCCAGTCCCAGGTCGGCGCCGTTGATTTCATGACCGTGGATCAGGTTGGCGATGGCCTGGCGCGGCGACATCAGCCACATGCGCGTATCCGGCGTGACCGGGCAGACCGAGGGTTGGCCGTTGAGCGGCTCGCGGATGATGCCCGAAGCGAAGCTGGAGGCTGCCTTGTTGGGCGCGCCCGGACGCACGGAAATGGTTGGCATGCGCAGCGCGCGGCCGTCGATGAAACCCTTGCGCGAGTAATCCTGCACCAGCAATTCGCCCATCACCTTCTGCGCGCCATAGGAGCTTTGCGGCATCAGCAGGGTATTGTCAGGCACCACTGCCGGCAGTTCACCACCGAACACCGCCACCGAGCTGGTGAAGACCACGCGTGGTTTGGTGCCGAGTGCGCGGGCGCGTTCCAGGATGACGCGGGTGGCGTCGAAGTTGATCTTCATGCCCAGTTCGAAATCGGCCTCGGCGTGGCCGCTGACGATGGCGGCCAGATGGAAGATGGAGTGGGTCTCGGGCGTGATGACGCGCTCGATCACGGCAGCGTCGGCGATGTCGCCGGTGACCGCTTCGATGCGCGGATCGCTGAAACCTTGCGCCGGTACTACGTCCAGCAGGGTGATGCGCTTGATCTCTTGCGGTTGGCCGTTGCGGCCGGTCAGAGTGCCGCGCTGCAGTAGCTGGTGCGCCAGTCGGCTGCCCAGGAAGCCGGCACCGCCGGTGATGACGATATGCATGTGTTCTCCTCGTGGTCTGTCGTCCGGATCGAAGGGGAAGGGCGAGCCGGTACGTGCAGGGCGATTATAACAGAAAGTTGTCATACAACTTTTGACCTTGTTCCGATGGATCTTGCTCATGGGCGTCGCCGGATGTACGCAAGTCAGAGGGGCCGCTGTATCATGCGCGCCATGAAGACATCCTCCTCAAGGTCGGTTGCGCACACCATGGCGGCAGCGCCTGGACCGGCGCGCGCCAAGGTGACACTGGCTGACCACGTCACTTCCGTGCTGGCCCGGCAGATCCGTGCCGGCGAATTTGCGCCCGAGACACGATTGCCCTCGGAGATGGAGCTGACCGAGCGTTTTTCCGTGAGCCGCACAGTGATCCGGGAAGCCATTTCCCGGCTCAAGTCGGAAGGCCTGGTGGGGTCGCGGCGGGGGAGTGGCACGGTGGTGCTGCCGGTCAACCCGGCCACGCCGTTCCGCCTGGATATGGCCGTGGATGATGGGCGCGATTCCATCCAGGCGGTCTTGCGCGTGATCGAACTGCGGCGCGGGGTGGAGGGCGAGATGGCGGCGCTGGCCGCGCAACGCCGCACGCGTGCGCAGAATCTGGTGATCCAGCAAGCCTTGCAGGCCATTGATGAGGCTGCGGCGGCTGGCCGTGACGGGGTGCAGGAAGACTTTGCCTTCCACGCGGCCATTTCCAGCGCGTCCCACAACCCGCTCTATACCTCGCTGATACAGTTCCTGAGCCAGTTTTTGCATGCCGCCATCCGCGTGGCGCGCATGAACGAGGCGCGCAGCAGCGAGTTCGTGCAGCAGGTGCGGGCCGAACATGCGGCAATGGCGCAAGCCATCAGCGACGGCAACGCCGAAGCGGCGCGGGCAGCGGCCTTGCACCATATGGAGAATTCGGCCCAGCGCATCCAGGCGGCGGACAAGGTGTTCTGGGCCAGTGAGGAGGGACAGGCGGCAGCGCGGGATCTGGCGCGGATGAGGAGCGGGGAGTGAGTCGGAAGAAGAGCGGGGATGAGTGCACTGGCTACCCGTTCGCCCTGAGTAGACGCGTAGCGTCGTATCGAAGGGTGCTCCGAGGGTGAAGCTGCGGCGCGCCTTCGATACGCGGCGTTGCCACTACTCAGGACGAACGGGGGTGTGATCCGTGGGATGGTTGGCCGAGGGCGAGGGCATAAAAAAACGCTGCACCAGGCAGCGTTTTTTATGGGCATCAGCAAACGATCAGCCGCGCACGACCTTCTTGTATTCGTTGGTGCGGGTGTCGATTTCGATGTCGTCATCCTGGCTCACGAACAGCGGCACCATCACGGTGATCTGGTTGGCTTCGATGGCGTT
>Ga0160495_100459_pt1 | contig 19977 bp, 17 predicted proteins | sample DID4MG_4_FD_108251 | JGI IMG/M metagenome (GOLD analysis project Ga0160495, IMG submission 108251) | Enriched soil microbial communities from UW Madison campus, WI, USA - DID2933_E24_FP4 MG | ecosystem: Environmental > Terrestrial > Soil > Unclassified | place: USA: Madison, Wisconsin | collected... | reverse complement strand
GCGCTGGACCATGGCAAATTCCTGCTGCACTACCAGCCCAAGGTGGACCTGGCCTCCGGCCGCGTCACCGGCAGCGAAGCGCTGATCCGCTGGCAGCATCCGCAGCTGGGCATGGTCTCGCCGGCCCGCTTCATCGGCCTGGCCGAAGAGACCGGCCTGATCCTGCCGATCGGCGCCTGGGTGCTGCGCGCGGCCTGCACCCAGTGCCGCCAGTGGCAGCTGGGCGGGTACGACGACATCAGCGTCTCGGTCAATCTCTCGGTGGGCCAGTTCCTGCAGAAGGACCTGGTCTCCTCCATCGCCGACGTGCTGGAAGACACCGGCCTGCCGCCGGCATCGCTGGAACTGGAGCTGACCGAAAGCCTGATGATGACCGACGTCGAACACGCCATCGGCATCCTGGCCGGACTCAAGAAGCTGGGCGTGCGCCTGTCCATCGACGACTTCGGCACCGGCTATTCGTCGCTGGCCTATCTCAAGCGCTTCCCCATTGACGTGCTCAAGATCGACCGCTCCTTCGTGCGCGACATCACCATCGACGCCGACGATGCCGCCATCACGGCCTCCATCATCTCGCTGGCGCGCCACCTGAAGTTGCGCGTCATCGCCGAAGGCGTGGAGACCGACGAGCAGCTCGACTACCTGCGCCACTATGGCTGCGACGAGATCCAGGGCTATCTGTTCAGTCCACCGGTGCCTGCCGACAAGTTCGAGCAGATCCTGCGGCAGGACCGGGTCATGATATAAGCCCGCTTCACACGCGCAGGCAAGGCCGCACGGCATCGCCGTTGCGGCCTTTTTTCATGGGCGGCGCGATCAGGTTTGTGCTCAGCGATGTGCGATCCAGGCCAGGATCACCGCAATGGTGGGCAACGACAGCGTGGTGGACACCAGGATGGCGCGCGACATGGCGGTGACTTCGCGCTGGTACAGCTCGGCCAGCATGAACGGACCGGTGCCGATGGGCATGGCCGCCAGCAGCACGGCGGCATCAGCCCACAGGCGCGGCAGCGGCAGCAGCCAGTAGGCCAGCAGCGCCGTAATAGCCGGCTGCAACAGCAGCTTGAAGGCCACCAGCAAGCTCACCGGCGCTCCCTGGTCTTGCTGCACCGGCTGCGCCAGGAACAGGCCCAGCGACACCAGCGCGCAGGGTCCGGCGGCTCCGCCCAGTATCTTGAAGAACTGCTGCACGCCAGCCGGAACGGGCAGTCCGAGCACGGCCACGAGGATGCCGGCCACCGGCGCGATCATGATGGGATTGCGCACCAGCGAGCGGCCCACCTTGGCCACGGTGTGGGCCAGCCCGGCCTGCGCGTGCAGGCAGGTTTCCAGCAGCACGATGGCCACCGCGAAGAGCAGGCAGGCCGTCATCACCATGGCGATGACTGAGGGCGGCAGGCCGTCGCGGCCAAAGGCCAGGTAGCACAGCGGGATGCCGATGAAGCCCACGTTCGCATAGGAGCTGCCCAGGCTGTCGATGATGATGTCGGCGGCGGCGGCGCGCTTGCGCCAGCGCAGCCAGGCCGTCAGCAGGAAGACCAGCGCCACGCCGGCGGCGAATACGCCGATGAAGCGCAGATTGGCGAAGTCCGCCGCGCTCAGGCGCGACATCGAATCGAACAGCAGCGCCGGCAGCGCCAGCCAGATGACGAAGCGGTTCAGCTCCGTGGCTGCGCCCGCCGAGAGGATGTTGCGCTTGCGGCAGGCCCAGCCCAGGAAGATCAGCGAGAAGACCGGAAAGACAATGTTGAAGATGGCGAGCATGGCAGTGCGCAGCCGTGCTGCGTCCTCGTGGGCGGTGGGCAGGAAGGGGCGTGGGGCTGCGGGGCTGGGCTCAGGCCTGCTTTCTCTTGTCAGCGTAGTGCGCACTGGTGAGCACCCGCGCCAGATGTCCGGCGGCGCTCTCGGCATGCTGGCGCGCCAGCTTGTCGGCCAGGGCCAGCCTGCCTTCGAGCATGGCTTGCAGGATCGCCTCGTGTTCGTCCCAGACCGCCAGGTGCGAGCGCACCTCCGATGAGAGGATCGCTCCCATGGCGCGCCGGATGTGCTGCCAATGCAGCGCCGTGGTCTGGCCGATCATGGGATTGCCGCAACTGCGGTAGATGAACTGGTGGAAATCCATGTCGGCCAGGATGCGCGCCGACAGGTCGCGCATATCGGCCAGCGCTCGCCCTGCATCGACCAGGGCGCGGCCTTCGCGCTCGCCGGCTGCGCGCAGCGCGGCATCGGCCTTCCATTGCTCAGCCGTGCTGCGCGCTGCCAGGCCATCGAGCACTGCGCGCACCTGGTAGAGCTGCATCAGGCGCTGTGGATCCAGCGCCGTCACCATCACGCCCTTGCGCCCGGCGTCTTCGATGAAACCCTCGCGCTTGAGGATCTGGAATGCTTGCAGGATGGGCTGGCGCGACACTCCCAGCTGTTCGGCCAGGCCTTCCTGGGTGATCTTTTCATTGGGCGCCAGGGTGCCGGTGCAGATCGCATCCAGGATGGCGTGATAGACCTGCTCGATGAGCTGGGCTGGGGCATCGATCTTGTACATGGGGTGTAATCGTGGTTTCCGTGTTCTGTATGCAGATTATGGATGCACTACGGCTTTGTCAAGGCGCAAGGCCGGTGCGGGGCAGCGGCGTAGAATGGCGGCCTTGATCGACGCCGTCCAAGGGAACCATGCCTGCCCGTCCGCTCCAACTCGCCTCTCCTGAACTGCTGGCCGCCTGGCGCGCCGATGCCGCGCATCACCAGCACGTGCTGGCGCTGCCGCCGGACTGCCTGCGCGAGCAGCATGCGGCCACAGTGCTGGACCTGCACTTCGGCCTGGGCCAGAACTTCTTCGCCACCTGGCGCGCCTTCGCGGCCCAGCGCGGGCAGGGCGGCGCGCAGCGCCTGCACTACGTGGCCATCCTGCCGCATCCGCCCGCCCCGCACGAGCTCATCGAGGACTTGAGTTATGCACAGGCCTTGCGCGCCGCCTGGCCTTTGCCCTTGCCAGGCACGCACCGCCTGCTGCTCGATGAGGGACGCGTCACGCTGACCCTGGTCTGGGGTGCAGTCGAAGAAGAACTGGCGCGGCTGGAAGCGCCGGTGGATCTGTTCTATCTGCATGCCGATGCCCCGCGCTTCGATGCCGCCGCGCCCGCCTGGCAAGCCTCAGCCTGCAAGCGCCTGGCGCGGCTGGCCTGGACCGGAGCGCAGGCGGTGGTGCTGGGCGGGGCCGGCTGCGATGAGGTGCAGGCGGCGCTGCGCCAGGTCGGGTTTGCCGGCCAGCCGAGAGATGGCGCGCTGCATCTGCGCTACGCCCCCGGCTGGGCGCGGCCGCCTTCGCACGTGGCCACGCGCGAGACGCCGCTGTTACGTTGTCCACAGGCCGCGCGCCATGCCTTGGTGATCGGTGCCGGGCTGGCTGGCAGTGCCGTCACCGAGCGCCTGAGCGAGCGTGGCTGGCGCATCGAGCTGATCGACGCCGGACCAGCGCCGGCCACCCGTGCTTCGGGCAACCATGGCGGTCTGTTCATGCCCGCGCTGGCGCGTGATGACAGCCCGCTGGCGCGCCTGACGCGGGCGGCCTTCCTGTTTGCGGCGCAGCGCTGGCAGGCGCTGGGCGGAGTGGGGACGGAGGAGGGCGCGGCTATCCTGGGCGAGTGTTGCGGCATCCTGCAGTTCGGGCGCGATGCCAAGCAGGCGCAGTCCTTCGAACAGGGCGCGCGCCAGTGGAATTATCCGGCCCGCTATGCGCGCTGGATGTCGGCGCAGGACACCGCTGCCGCGCTGGGCATGGCCACCATGGGCGGTGGCTATTTCTTCCCGGAGGCGGGCTGGCTGAATCCGCCCTCGGTGTGCCGGCGCATGCTGGCCGTCGCCATGGAAAGAAATCTTGTCCACAGCCATTTCGGTCGCACCGTGGCCCAACTGCGCCGACAAGGTGAGCAATGGCAGGCGCTGGATTCGGCCGGCCAGGTGATTGCCCAGGCTCCGGTGGTGATCCTGGCGGCCGGCGCACAGGCCAGTGCCTTGCCCCCGGCAGCGGCGCTGCCTCTGAACGCCGTGCGCGGCCAGGTCACGCACCTTCCCGCAGAAGGCTTCCCGCGCCTGCCCTTTGCCTTGTGCGGCGATGGCTATCTCACCCGCGCCCATGGCGGGCTGGTCTGCATGGGGGCTACCTACGATCGTTTCCAGGATCCCGCTCTGCGCGCGGACAGTCATGCCGAGAACCTGGGCCGCCTGCAGCACATGCTGCCGCAGATCGCCGCCCACACGCGCCTGCCCGATGCCGCCGAGGCCGATCTGCAAGGTCGCGTCGGCCAGCGCTGCATCGCGCCGGATCGCTTGCCGCTGGTGGGCGCACTGCCCGGCGACGAGGGTCTGTATGGTTTGCTGGGCTATGCCTCGCGCGGCCTGATCTGGGCGCCGCTGATGGCCGAACTGCTGGCCGCCATGCTGGAACGCGAACCGCTGCCCTTGCCGCGTGACCTGGTCGCCGCGCTCGATCCGGCGCGCTTCAGGGCTGCAGCAGCCTCAGCCGTGAACGCTTCCGCTGACCCGGAGTGAAGCGAACCGGGCCGGGCAGTTCTGGTTTGCTCTTGCTCATGCCGTTCAGCGCTTGCGGGCTGAGCGCACATAACGCTGTTCCACCACGCGGCTGCCCCATTGTTCTCCGGGCGATTCTTCGGCCAATGCGAAGCCGGCCGCCAGGTACAGATGGCGCGCCGCATCCAGCCCTTGGAAGGTCCACAGATAGCATTCGAAATGATGAGCATCGACAAAGGCCATGGCCTGCTCCAGCAGCCGCCGTCCCACGCCCGCGCCGCGCAGGCTGTCATCCACGATGAACCAGCGCAGATGGGCCAGACCGCTGGCCGGATCGCCATCGATGATGATCGACGCCAGGGTGCGGCCTTGCTCTACATGGGTCCAGAGCGCTTTGCCGGGGGCCGGCAAGGACTGTACGAAGGCGCCCAGCTCGGTGGCAACCTTGTGTTCGAAGAAGACGCCGAAACCGGCCGCCTCGGCATAGTAGCGCGCGTGCAGACTGGCGATGTCACCGATGCAGCCGGGTTGGTAGCTGTCCTTGAGGTGGGCCTCGGATGAGCCCTTCGCAATGCCGGCCACCGCATTGGGGTTGTCGCGCGACAGCGCTTCCGAATACAGCGCCAGCGAGCGCACCAGGCCCTGCTGGTCTTCTGGCATGATGCGCCGCAAGGCGCTGGAGACCTGGTCGGTGGCGAACCGGTCGATCTTCTTGTGCAGCGCCTGCCCCGCCTCAGTGAGCGCCAGGCTGAAGGCGCGGCCATCACCCGGCGCGGGGCTGCGACGTACCAGACCCAGCCCTTCGAGCTTGGCGAGCTGGCGGCTGGTGTTGGACTTGTCCAGGCACAGGAGCTCACCCAGCTCCCGGGCCTGCAGGCCGGGCTTGAGTCCGATCTCGATGATGGCGTGTACCGCCGAGGGGGCCAGCTCGCTGTCGGCCAGCGTGCTGCGCATGAAACCCAGCTCGCGCACCAGCTTGCGCGAGAGCTCCCGCAACTGGCGAATGGTCTGTTCACGCGGTGGGGCTTGCAGTCCGTCGAAGTCCATGGGGGAGCTCCATGATAGTTGCGAAGTGCAATCAATTTAACGCAGGATGCTTGCGAACCGCAACTTTCTTGCCAGCGCTTGACGATGCGGCTGTCTCGCCCACGCAACTGGCGGCAGGCCAGAAGCGGTTGGGAGGGCATGCCCGCCTGGAGTAGAATGTCGCCTTTCGCGCTGCCCGCACCGTGACCATACCGGCCGCCGTGGCAGCGCCGCCTCCTGCATCCCCAGTCTTGTTGAAAGTCTCCGCACATGTTGCGCATCTCTGAGCTCACCCTTCCGTTGTCCCATACGGAAGACCAACTGAACGCCGCCATTCTGGAGCGCCTGGGCATCCAGGCCGATGAGCTGGTGTCCTTCACGCTGTTTCGCCGCAGCTACGATGCCCGCAAGAAATCGGCCATCACCCTGAACTACACCATCGATGTCGAGCTCAAGGATGAAGCGACGGTCCTGGCGCGCCACGCCAAGGCGCGCAACATCGGACCCACGCCCGATACCTCCTATCGCTACGTCACCCGCGCCCCGGCAGCGCTGAAGAAGCGCCCGGTGGTGATCGGTTTCGGTCCCTGCGGCTTGTTTGCGGCCCTGATTCTGGCCGAGATGGGCTTCAACCCCATCATCCTGGAGCGCGGCAAGACGGTGCGCGAGCGCACCAAGGACACCTGGGGCCTGTGGCGCCAACGCGAACTCAAGCCCGAATCGAACGTGCAGTTCGGCGAAGGCGGCGCCGGCACCTTCTCCGACGGCAAGCTCTACAGCCAGGTCAAGGACCCCAAGCACTATGGCCGCAAGGTGCTGGCCGAATTCGTGGCCGCCGATGCGCCGCCCGAGATCATGTATGTCAGCAAGCCCCACATCGGCACCTTCCGGCTGGTCAAGATGATCCAGCTCATGCGTGACAAGATCGAGAAGCTGGGCGGCGAATTCCGCTTCGAGCAGCGCGTCGAGGATGTGCTCATCGAAGACGGCCAGATCCGTGGCCTGACCCTCAACACCGGTGAACAGATCGACGCCGACCACGTGGTGCTGGCCATCGGCCACAGTGCCCGCGATACCTTCGAGATGCTCTACGAGCGCGGCGTCTATATCGAGGCCAAGCCGTTCTCCATTGGTTTCCGCGCCGAACACCCGCAGTCGCTGATCGACAAGTGCCGCTTCGGTCCCGGCGCTGGCCACCCCATCCTGGGCGCGGCCGACTACAAGCTGGTCCATCATGCCGCCAATGGCCGTTCGGTCTACAGCTTCTGCATGTGCCCGGGCGGCACCGTGGTGGCCGCTACTTCCGAGCCGGGCCGGGTGGTCACCAATGGCATGAGCCAGTATTCTCGCAATGAACGCAATGCCAACAGCGGCATCGTGGTGGGCATTTCCCCGGCTGACTATCCGGGCCACCCGCTGGCCGGCATCGCCTTCCAGCGCGAGTGGGAAAGCCGCGCCTATGAACTGGGCGGTGGCAACTACAATGCGCCGGCGCAACTGGTGGGCGACTTCATCGCCAATCGCCCCTCGACCCAGTTGGGCAGCGTGGAGCCGTCCTATAAGCCCGGCGTGACGCTGGGAGATCTGAACCCTTCGCTGCCCAAGTACGCCATCGACGCCATCCGCGAGGCGCTGCCGGCCTTCGACAAGCAGATCCGTGGTTATTCCATGCACGACGCCGTGCTGACCGGCATCGAGACGCGCACCTCCTCGCCTATCCGCATCAAGCGCGATGACCATACCCTGCAGAGCTTGAACACCAAGGGACTGTATCCGGCCGGTGAGGGCGCAGGTTATGCCGGCGGCATCATGTCGGCGGCCATCGATGGCATCCGCGTGGCCGAGGCGCTGGCGCTGGATATTGCGGCACAGCCCTGATCGCCAGGCCGCAGTGCGGACCGCCCAAAGCAAAACGCCGCTCCGGTTACCCGGGGCGGCGTTTTGCTTTGATGCTGGCTGACGCGGATTACTTCTTGGCGCGGGTCGAAGCGACCGTCTTTTCAGCCGCAGCGGTGAATTGCTTGGTGGCGTTGGCCAGGTTGGCTTCCAGGGTTTCCACGGCTTGCTTGGAGTTCTTGGACAGTTGCTCGTAGGCAGCGTTGGCGTTGGTGAGCGTCGCCTTCAGGATCGAGACGGCTTGCTCCGAACCCGGAGGCGCGTTCTTGCTGATCTCGTCGATCAGGGCCGACAGCTTGCGGCTGGTTTCAGAGATCTGCGCTTCGGCTGCCTTGGTGAATTCAGCTTGGGTCGAGGACACGATGCCCGCCAGGTGACGGCCATAGGCAGTCGCCTTTTCAGCGCCCGGCTGGGCCTGGGAGGCCGCCAGCGACAGCAGTTCCTGCGGATCCTTGGCGCCGGCCAGCTGCTTGGCGGCGGCGGCGGCTTCTTCCAGGGTCGCTTTGGTGGCCGACAGGTTCAGTTCGACGATCTTTTCCACGCCTTCGAAGGCCTTGGCGGTGAGATTGTTGATCAGGTCGAGGTGGGCTTGCAGATTGGCTTTGGTCGCGGCGGAAAACTGGTCTTGGTACGAGAACATGTGCATCTCCTTGGTAATGGGTGATAACGCTGCCGGGATCGGCTTTGGGGAGCGGCTCGGACCAGAATCAATCAGCCTGCAATGATTTGTGCGCCGCAACAATTCCTATTTTATGCACTTCTTTGGTGAAATCAAGGGTTATTTGTGCGTCGCACAAAAATAATTCTGTGCCCGTATGAATTATGCGACGGTGCGTCCAGCCTGGGTTTGCGGGCGATCAATTCGAACGTTCGGTTCTTTTCTGTGGGGCAACATGGGTCTGCCCGCTGGGCAGGTCATGGACCACGATGCCGGCCTCGCTCTGGCCGAATGAATCTTCCTGGCTCAGGGCAATGCCGCGCAGGGCGTCCTGGTAGCCTTGCTCCCAGCGCCACTGCACCGAGCCCCGGGCGAAGTTGACGTCCTTGGAGGCCATGTTCCAGTCGCGCCCGGCATAGGCCAGGCGGACGATGTGGATGGTGGTGTCGGCGTCCAGTTCGGCCATCATCTGGCGGTCCTGCTGGGTCAGCAAGTCCGGCGGCAGGCGCTTGTAGAGATCATGCGCAGCCCGGCGCAGGCGGTATTGCTGCAGATAGGCATCGATATGGCGTTGCGAGCGCGAGGCGAAGGTGACGTCCTTTTCGCGCGTGACCACTTCTTCCAGCGTACGCGGTTCGGGGCCGTCGGCATGCCACAGGTCCACCATCAGGCAGACCAGGTTGGAGCGCGGCTCGTCATTGAGCACGGCCTCCAGCGGCGTATTGGAATAGAGCCCGCCATCCCAGTACAGCTCGCCATCCACGCGCACCGGCGCGAAGCCCGGCGGCAGCGCGCCGCTGGCCAGGATGTGCTGCGGCCCCAGGGCCTGCTCGCGGGTATCGAAATTGACCAGCGAGCCGCACGAGACCTTCACTGCCGAGACCGTCATGCGGATGCCCGACTGGCCATTGAGATAATCGAAATCGACCAGCCGCGACAGGGTCTGCCCCAGCTCGGCGGTGCTGTAGAAGCTGGCCTCTTCGGGCGGAACCGGCAGGCCCAGCGTGAAAGCGTTCAGCGGACGCGGCCGGAAGAAGCCGGGCGTGCCGCGCAGGAAGGTGTCCATCGTGGTCAGCCGGGTGGCCCAGGGACGCAGGGTGTCGGGCACCATGCGCAGGTCCAGCAGGTCGGGGTGGGCGACGGTCTCCCAGAATTCGCGCAGGCGCTCGATGCGGGTTTCGCGCGGATTGCCGGCAATCAAGGCGGCGTTGATCGCACCGATGGAGGTGCCCACGACCCAGTCCGGCGTGAAGTCGTGTTCGTGCAGCGCCTGATAGACGCCGGCCTGGTAAGCGCCCAGCGCACCGCCTCCCTGCAACACCAGCGCCACGCGCGGCTTGTCGGCCACGGCAGCAGCCTTGCGGCGACCGGAAGGAGGCGTCTGTTCGGGGGCTTTGCGCATCGTTCATCCTTTCAGGGTGTTCCCAGGCAGAGTCAGAGTCGCCGGCGGCGGGAACGTTCAGAAGGAGTCTAGGATAACGCGCTTACGGGAAAGTGACGTGATGACTTGATGACGCGAAGAAGCGATGGCAGCCGCTCAACTGGCCAGCCAGGCCTCGATGAGCTGGCGCGCCTGGGCGTCGATCTGCTCCAGGTCCACCGCGTGGCGGCGATGGAAGATCATCATCGCGTACAGGCCCGCCAGGGCATTGACTTCGGGGGACAGTGCGCACTCCTCTCCGCTGGCCGGGCGCTGCTGGCGCCAGTAGTTGATTGCATCTTCGAGTTCGGTGAGGGTGAGCATGGCGGTGTTTCTTGATAAAGACGTAAGGTAAAACGTCGGCGCATTCTAACCCATTTCACGTCCCGATACTGGCTGAAAACACAGTACGGCTGGGCTTGCCGGGCCTTCATGCAGTTTCTGCATAAGCATCTGCGCCGTGCTCAGCATGCAAAAAACAAGCAAGCACATGCGCAATGCTTCGTTCGGATTCATTGCCTGCTTTGCTCTAATGAGACCCCTCGCGCGCCTGCCGGCGCTGCCCGCACTATCCATCAGGAGTGGTCCGTGTCTGCACACATCCCCGAATCCGCCCGCCGCCCCGGCCCGCGCCAGGCCCAGCGCATCACCAGCCCGGTGCACGCCCTGCAGGTGGCGGCAGAGCTGGCTGCTGACTTTGCCCAGAGCGCCGCCCAGCGCGACCGCGAACGCATCCTGCCGTTCGAGCAGATCGAACGCTATTCCCAGAGCGGCCTGTGGGCCATCACCGTGCCGCGCTCCCATGGCGGTATCGGCGCGTCGTGGCAGACGGTGGCCGAGGTGTTTCGCCTCATCTCTGCGGCCGATCCTTCCATCGGCCAGATCCCGCAGAACCACTTCGGCAATCTCAATCTGATCGCCAACCTGGCCAGCGAGGAGCAGCAGCGCTTCTTCTTCGCAGAAGTGCTGGACGGCGCCCGGCTGGGCAACGCCGGCCCCGAGCGCAGCAGCAAGAACGTGCTCGACGTACGCACCCGCGCCACGCCTGACCCCGCCGTCGGTGATGGCAGCTACCGGCTCAATGGCACGCGCTTCTATTCCACCGGAGCGCTCTACGCGCACTGGATTCCCAGCCGCGCCATCGATGACCAGGGCCAGCCGCTGGTGATCTACACCCGCCGCGATGCGCCGGGGGTGCGGGTGATCGACGACTGGTCCAGCTTCGGCCAGCGCACCACGGCAAGCGGCACGGTGGTGTTCGACAACGTGAGCGTGCCGGCCGCCCAGGTGCTGCCGCTGAAGGACGCGCTGCAACGGCCCAACAACATCGGCCCGGTCTCGCAGTTGATCCAGGCCGCCATCGATGCCGGCATTGCACATGCCGCCGTGCAGGACACCATCGCCTTCGTCACCACCCGTTCGCGTCCCTATGCCGATAGCGGTCTGGAGCGCGCCAGCGATGATCCCTACATCCTGCGCGACATCGGCAACCTGAGCCTGCGCCTGCACGCCGCAGAGGCCCTGCTGGAAGACGCCGCCGCGCTGCTCGACAGCCTGCCCGCGCAGTTGAGCTTCGAGCAGATGGCGCAAGCCTCGGTGGCCGTGGCCGAAGCCAAGGTGCTCTCTACCGAGCTGGCCTTGCAGGCCTCGGAAAAGCTGTTCGAACTCTCCGGATCGGCCGCCACCCTGGCCAGCCACAACCTGGACCGCCATTGGCGCAATGCGCGCGTGCATACGCTGCACGATCCGGTGCGCTGGAAATATTTCGCCGTCGGCAATTACGCCTTGAACGGTACGCCGCCGCCGCGCCACTCCTGGAGCTGATGCCTGGCCGGTGCCTTTCTCCCTTTCCGAACGCGAACCATCATGACCCAGACTGCCGCCAACGCTGCCTTGACCACACTCGATTCCCTGCCGCCGCCATTGAGCACGCCGCCGCGTCTGGTCGCGCGCATCCGCGACGACGCCCAAGCCATCGCCGCAGCCCGCAAGCTGGCCGAGGATTTCAGCCGCGAGGCCGCGCTGCGCGACCGCGAACGCAAGCTCCCCTGGGACGAGCTGGAACGCTATGTGCGATCGGGCCTGTGGGGCATCACCGTGCCGAAGGAATATGGCGGTGCCGGCGTGAGCTACGGGACCCTGGCCGAAGTCATCGCCACCATCTCGGCGGCGGATGGTTCCATCGGACAGATTCCGCAAAACCATTTCTATGCGGTGGAGCTGATCCGCGTCAACGGCAGCCGATCGCAGAAGCAATTCTTCTTCGAACGGGTACTGCAGGGCGATCGCTTCGGCAACGCCCTGGCCGAACTCGGCACCAAGACCTCGCACGACCGCAAGACCCGACTGACGCGCAATGAGCACGGCCCCGGCTATCGCATCAATGGCCGCAAGTTCTACGCCACCGGTGCGCTCTATGCCGACTGGGTGCCAACCTCGGTGATCGATGCCGACGGCGTGCAGCAACTGGCCATCGTGCCGCGCCATGCGACCGGCCTGACCATCATCGACGACTGGTCCGGTTTCGGCCAGCGCACCACCGGCAGCGGCAGCGCCGTGTTCGAGAACGTGCATGTGCCCGCCGATGCGGTGATCGAGTTTGCCACTGCGTTCTCGCGGCCCACGCAGATCGGTCCGATGGCGCAGATCCAGCATGCCGCCATCGACCTCGGCATCGCACGTGGCGCGTATGCCGACCTGCTGGCCTTTGTGCGCACCCGCTCGCGCGCCTGGGTGGACAGCGGCGTCGAACGCGCCGTCGATGACCCGCTCACGATTCGTGAGGTAGGCGACCTGACCATCCAACTGCACGCCGCCGAAGCGCTGGTGCGCCGCGCCGGACGCAAGGTCGATGCCGCTGCGGCCAACCCCACCGAGGACAGCGTGGCCGCAGCCTCCATTGCCGTGGCCGAGGCGCGCGTGCTGACCACCGAAGTCTCGCTGGCCGCTGGCAGCAAACTGTTCGAACTGGCCGGTTCGCAATCGACCCTGTCCGAACACAATCTCGACCGCCACTGGCGCAATGCCCGCACCCACACGCTGCATGATCCGGTGCGCTGGAAATATCACGCTATCGGCAACTACGTGCTGAACGGCAAGAAGCCGCCCCGCCACGGCGCGATCTGAGTCGCAGGAGAGCACATGGCCAAGAAGGAAATCCGTCTCAACGCATTCAACATGAACTGCGTCAGCCACATCAACCACGGCCTGTGGACGCATCCGCGCGACCGCTCGCAGGACTACACCGATATTGCCTACTGGACTGATTTGGCGCGCCTGCTGGAACGCGGCAAGTTCGATGGCCTGTTCCTGGCGGACATCGTCGGCGTCTATGATGTCTATCAGGGCAACACCGATCTGACCCTGCGCGAGACCATCCAACTGCCCGTCAATGATCCGCTGATGCTGGTCCCGGCGATGGCTGCCGTGACCGAACACCTGGGCTTTGGCGTGACCGTCAACCTGAGCTACGAAGCGCCGTTCCTGTTTGCACGCCGCATGTCCACGCTGGACCACCTGAGCCGTGGCCGGCTGGGCTGGAACATCGTCACCGGCTATCTCGACAGCGCCGCCCGCGCCATGGGCCTGCATGAACAGCAGGCGCACGATCAGCGCTATGACCGCGCCGATGAATTCATGGACGTGCTCTACAAGCTCTGGGAAGGCAGCTGGGAAGACGGCGCTGTGCTGCGCGACCGTGCTCGCCGCGTCTATGCAGACCCGGCCCGGGTCCACAAGATCGAGCATCACGGCGACTACTACCACGTCGAAGGCATCCATCTGAGCGAGCCGTCGCGCCAGCGCACCCCGGTGCTGTACCAGGCCGGCTCCTCTGGACGCGGACAAGCTTTCGGTGCGCGTCATGCCGAATGCGTGTTCATCTCCAGCCAGAGCAAGGACGCCACCCGCAAGCTGGTGCAGAGCATCCGCGACGGTGCCGTGCGCGAAGGGCGCGATCCGGATGCAATCAAGATCTTCATGGGCCTGACCGTGGTCACCGGACGCACCGAACAGGAGGCCCAGGAGCGCTATCGCGAATATGCCCGCTATGCCAGTCCCGAAGCCGGCCTGGCGCATTACTCGGCAGGCACGGGTATCGACTTTTCGCAGTACGACCTGGATGAACCGATCCGCGCCGCCAAGACCAATGCCATCGAATCACTGACCAAGGCAGTCACGCAACCGGAGCAGAACTGGACCAAGCGCAAGCTGTTGCAGCAGCTCGAACTGGGCGGCCGCTACGCCACCATCGTCGGCGCGCCAGACCGCGTGGCAGACGAGTTGGAGAGCTGGGTCGCTGATACCGGCATCGACGGCTACAACCTCACCCGCACGGTCACGCCAGAGAGCTTCGAGGACTTCGTGGAGCTGGTCATTCCGGTGCTGCAGGAACGCGGTTCCTACAAGCGCGAGTATGCCCAGGGGACGCTGCGTGAAAAACTCTTCCAGCGCGGTGCGACCTTGCCGCAGGAGCATGTGGGGGCGGGTTTCCGCGCGGGGGCGGTGGCCGAGCACGTCTGACACCGGCTGGAAAACGCGTTCGTATAGCGTCTTGGGGGGCGATGCTCGGGGTTCGGATGCGTTGAGCAGGTAAAATGCTGGCTCCATTCACCGGTCAGCGTCCCTCATGTCGCTGGCCTCGACTCGACATCCGAACCGAACATGAGCTACACCCCCAGCCGCCCCATGGGCTACGGCTGCCTGATCCTGAGCATGTCCCTGGTCGGCGCTTACGTGGCGCTGACCAAGCCGCTGGCGGCGATGCTGCCAGTGTTCCTGCTGGCCTGGCTGCGCTTTGGCATCGGCGCAGTGGCCATGCTGCGCTGGCTCAGGAAGCCGGCCTCTGAAAAGCCGCTCTCCACGCAGTCGCGCTGGCTGGTCTTCCTTGAATCCTTCCTTGGCAATTTCCTCTTTACGCTCTGCATGATCACCGGCGTGTCGATGACCAATGCGGTCTCGGCGGGCGTGATCATGTCGGCCATCCCTGCGGTGGTGGCGGTGATGAGCTGGATCTTCCTGAAGGAGAGGATCAGCCTGCGGGTCTGGGGCGCGGTGGCCTGTGGCGCGATCGGCATCGGCCTGCTGTCGCTGGCCAAGGATAGCCATGGCGCGTCGCCGGCCCAGGTGGGCCAGTACGCCTGGCTGGGCAATGTGCTGGTGTTCTGCGCGGTGCTGTGCGAGGCCGCCTATGCCGTCATCGGCAAGAAGCTCACCGCTGTGCTCACGCCCAAGCGCATCAGCGCGGTCATCAACCTGTGGGGCCTGCTGCTGATGACGCCCATGGGTTTGTACACCGCGTTGCATTTCGATTTTGGCGTGGTGCCGGCCAACATCTGGCTGCTGCTGCTGTTCTATGGGCTGGCCGCCAGCGTCTGGACGGTGTGGCTGTGGATGACCGGACTGAAGGTGGTGCCAGCCGCCCGCGCGGGCGTCTTTACCGTCATGCTGCCGGTGTCGGCGGCATTGGTGGGCGTGCTGGCGCTGGGCGAAAGCCTCTCCGCATTGCAGGCCAGCGCCTTTGCCATCGCGCTGGCGGGTATGCTGCTGGCCACCTTGCCCGGCCGCGCCACCGCTGAAAAATTACCGCTGAACTGAGCGAGGACATCATGACTGCACCCAAGCGCCCCTCGGGCAAACCGAACAAATCCCCCGTAGCCAAAGCCACCCACACGGCCAAGCCCGCTGCTGCCGCACGACCGCAAGGCCAGGCTCCGGTGCGCGACAAATCCAAGACCCACGTCTCCACCGAGGCGGCGCGTCGGCGCCAGCATAATGCCCATGCGGCCTCGGCCTCGATGGATGAAGATGAACTGCGGGTGCAGCAGATGGTGGCCCTGGCCACTGCGGTGGCTGCCAGTGCAGTGGATCGCCATGGCCGCCGGGTTGGCCAGGATGAGCTGGAACGCATGGTGCGCCATGCGCTGCGTCAGCGCGATGACGACACGATCTATGAAGCGCTGGAACAGTTACGTTATGACGATGCGCGCGGACATGGTTTCTTGCGCGAGGTGGTGGAGGAGAGCGCCGATATCGTCCTCCTGCGCCGCGGCGAGAAGGAAATGGAAATCAACGCCTTCCTGATCCCGCTGCTGGTGCGTACGCGTGGCGGCCTGCGCGAAGAGCAGGCTCTGGCCGATGGCGAGTCCTTCGATGCGCTGCGCGAAAGCCTGCAGCAGGCCGGTCTGGAAAGCCCCAAGGCGCGCGTGGTGCTGGTGCATCACCTCTATCATCCTGACGAGATCAATGCGCTCAGTTACGGCGAAGTCGAAGCCATGAACCGCGATGCCTTTGCTTCGCTGACCGACAAGAAGGTCATGAGTGTGCCGGCCATCGAGCGCAGCATGCGCGGCTGGACCGCCGCCACCTTCAGCGCCGACGACGAGGCGCTGGAGCTGCGCTTCCTGCTGGGTTTTGCGCTCAAGGAGCTGGATGATCCCTTCTATGCGGTGCCGGCCGATGAAGCCGCCGCCGACGCCTATTTCGAGCAGCGCGCCGAGCGCTTCCGCCAGTGGAGCCAGCAGATCACGCCGCTGATGCAGCAATGCCTGACCGGATCGTCCGGCACGCAGGCGCAATGCCAGCTGCATTTTCTTTACCAGGATCTGTTGCACGGAGCCAAGCGCACTGGCAATGCCGAGTACCGCACCTTGCAGATGCTGTCCGATCTGGAGCAGGGCCTGGCCGCAGCAGGCGCCGAAGCAGCCCAGGCGACAGCGGTGGTCGCGCTGGAGGAGGAGGGCGAGGAGATGCGCCTGCTGGTAGTGTTGCGCGGTAAGGCCGGTGTGCTGGCCCGCAGCGAGCTGCGGCTGGATGACGATGGCCAGGACGCGCTGTGGGAAGCCGCCGATGCGCTGGCCTCGCTGGGCTTGGCGGGGGTGCGTCTGGCTGATGGTTTCGATGCCGCTGGCCAGCCCTTGCGCGAGCGTGATTTCCCCTCACAGTAGAATTCAGTCCAGCAGCGCCTGCAGGCTGGTGCCTTCGGGCTGGCAGCGGAAATACAGCTCCACCTGCATCGGCCGCCAACCGCGCACCAGCTGGCGCAGGTCGGCTTTCATCTTCTGCTTGCCGCAGAAGTCGTAGGCTTTTTCCTTGACGGCGGCGGTCAGTGCAGGTATCGACATGGTGTAGCTCACGCCGGTGGCGGCGACCATGTAGATGTCTTCGTCCCCGGCCCTGACCTCGCTGGTGTTGGCGCAACCGGCCAGTGCTGCCGTGGCCAGGCAGGCGACCAGCCCTCCCACGCGCAGCTGCGCGCTCCGATCTAGTGTACGCATGAGATCCCCCTCGTTAAGCGCATGATGCCCCTGATGCCGCGGACCGCCGGGCATATTGCCTGGCGGCATTGCGGTGGTAGGCAAAGCGTAACTGCTGGTATGCGAGGCGGGGCGTGCGCTTACCCGGTTTTACGCCAATCCGGTGGCTGTAAAACGGTGTTGGTCAGAGCGTGCTGAGCGCGCAGCTGGCGCTGTGCGAGCAAGGTAAATCTGCTGCGCAGGCCGCTGTCTTCAGTGGTCGAACAGCGCATCCACATCAGCACCGTTGCTGAAGGTGCTCACCGCCCAGCCGGTCGGGGCCTTGTAGAAGATGAACATCCAGGGGATGGCCTGGCGCTCGGTTTTCTCGATATAGGTCAGTTTGATGAGGGACTGGCCGAGTTTTTCGGAGCGGATGAATTCGTAGCCCACCGAACTGCCCACCAGCGCCTCAATGGCCATGCGCGAACTGCGGGCCTGGGTGCGGGCGTTTTCCAGTGCGCGGATATCCACCAGCGAATAGGGCGACAGCAGGCCATAGGCATCGTCGGTGCGGCCCGCGCCAGCCTCGGTCATGACCTTGTCGGTCAGGGCGCGCACCTCGGCTTCTGACTTGAGGGTGTCGGCGTGGGCGCTGTGCAGTGCGCTGCCCATGGCGAGCGCAGCCAGCATGGGGGCGAGGAAGCGGGAAGGGGAAGGGCGGCGTGGCATCGTGATCTCCTTGAGGCAATGCGGGATGGATGCGCCTATTGTGCCAGCAGCGTCTGCGCCCGCCCAGTCTTGCTGACGTGTTCCGGGACGCTGTAAAGAGTCTGACGAGCCAGCGTAAATCAAGGTAAAACGGCACTGGTGCGTGATTGCGCGCCGCTATGATGACCAGCCTGTGATCCGTGACTCGACAAGACGGGTCCTGCTCGGGGGAGAGCATCATGCGTACCATCATCACCGCAGTCTTGCTGGCGACTTCGCTGTCTGGCTGCATCGTCACTTCGGGGAACGCTCTGGTGGACGCGGTCGGCCTGGTAGGTTCGGCGGCCTCCAGCGTGAAGGCAATGACGCCCAACACTACCCTGAATCCCATCGTCCTGAACAAGGATCCGATCCGCGATGTCTGCATCGAATGGAATGGCTCGGTGGCGCTGAGCGATTTCGTTCCTGGGTTGCAGAGCGAGCTGCTCAAGCATGGCGTGCAGAGCCGCGTCTATGACGCCGGCACTCAGGCGCTGGCCTGCCCGGTGACCTTGTCCTATGTGGGCTACGTCAAGTGGGATACCAAGGTCTTCACCGAAGCCTACACCCCCTATCTCACCTACGCCGCCCTGACCCTGCGCCGCGATGGCCGCGTACTGGGAACGGCGCAGTATCGGCTGGGTTCCTTCGGCCAGGACAAGTGGGCCTCGCCGGGAGACAAGCTGGCGCCGTTGATCGATGCGCTGTTCCCGGGCAATCCTCTCGTGGCGGATAACCTGCCTGAGAACCAGCGCAATGGATTCACTGGGTTCTAGATGTGGAAGATGTGGAGAGTAGGGCAGTGTTGTGTTGGCGGCCCTTGCAGGAGACGAAGGAAGAAGCGACCGTGATGAGAAGATGCAATAAGAAGATGCAATAAGAAGACGTAATGAGCGCGTAATAAGAAGGCAAGAAGAAACTGAGATGCAGAATAAAAAACGGCAAGCGCGCTTGCCGTTTTTTTTTCGTCTGCAGTCTGCTTCCCGATGGGCTTACCAGATCGTCAGCAGGCGGCGGAAGAAGTTGGTGTCGGTGCTGGCATCGGCAATCGAGCCGCCGCCAACCTGCTCCAGCCGCGCGTCGGCGACATTGGAGGACGCCACGATGCCGCCCCGGATATCGCGTGTGCGCACCACGCCCGAGAAGCGCAGCGTATTGACGTTGCCATTGACGCCGATGCGTTTTTCGCCCGCCACCACCAGATTGCGGTTGGGCAGCACCTCGACGATGGAGACCATCAGCGTGCCGCTCATGGTGTTGCTGTTGCTGCTGTCGCCCGATCCCTTGAAGGTGTTGTTGCCGGAGGCCGAGTAGTTGGCGTCGTAGAGCTGCGTGAACAGGCCGCCCAGCGGCGCACCCGAGCCTGGTCCCTTTTGCGTGAGAGAACTGTCGCGGCTGTTGTTGGTGGCCGCCTTGTTGCTGCTGCTGATGGATTCGGAAATGTCGATCTTGATGATGTCGCCCACGTTGTAGGTGGTCGGCTCTTCGAACAACTGGGCGCTGGAGACGCGGAAGATGGCACCGTTGTTTTCGACATTGGCGACCTGGTAGGCAGGGCGTACGCTGGTGGGTCCGGAGACCATCGGCGCAGGACTGTTGCAGGCCGAGAGCAAGGCAGCCAGCGCGCAGGCGCCGGCAAGACGAGTTTGGATGTGCATGGCGATTTCCCCCTGTGGCTGCCGGGCTGGATGCCTGGCGCGACGCGGCGCCGCTGGCGGTTCCTCCCGCGCGGCTGCGTGTGCATGGATGATGGTCGGGAAGCATGTAAGCAGCGGTTAGCTGTGTGTAAAGAGCGGAAAACAAAAATCAATGGCCGTTAAGTGCTCCCGGCGCAGGCGGGAAGGATGACCCGAGGTTGACTCGGGTTGACTCAGTCAGCCGGCGATGCGGGCGGTGGTTTCCGGGCATAATGACGCTCATTCCCTAACTCGGCGGTCCCGTCTGGCGTGGCCGCATTCCACCATGGCAACAGAAAAAAAACCGGCCCAGGCTATCCAGGATGTGGCTGCGCCCAGCGTGCATGAGCAGCTGGTGTCGGCGCGCATCCGTCAGCGCATCAAGGCTGCCGGCGTGCGTTTCCACGCCAATGACAACATCTCCGCTTTCATCAAGGAAGGCGAGCTGGCCGAGCTGCAGGCCGAAGTGCAGGGCAAGCTGGCTGCTGTGCTTGAGAGCCTGGTCATCGATGTGGAGAGCGACCACAACACCCAGGACACCGCCAAGCGTGTGGCCAAGATGTACCTCAATGAAGTCTTCAAGGGCCGTTACCAGGCTGCGCCGCCGGTCACCGAGTTTCCCAACATCGAGCGCCTGAACGAGCTGATGATCGTCGGACCGATCACGGTGCGCAGCGCCTGTTCGCACCACCTGTGCCCCATCATGGGCAAGGTCTGGGTGGGCGTGATGCCCAACGAGCATTCCAACCTGATCGGCCTGTCCAAGTATGCGCGCCTGCTGGAGTGGGTGATGAG
>Ga0160495_100458_pt1 | contig 19999 bp, 14 predicted proteins | sample DID4MG_4_FD_108251 | JGI IMG/M metagenome (GOLD analysis project Ga0160495, IMG submission 108251) | Enriched soil microbial communities from UW Madison campus, WI, USA - DID2933_E24_FP4 MG | ecosystem: Environmental > Terrestrial > Soil > Unclassified | place: USA: Madison, Wisconsin | collected... | reverse complement strand
GGCGTCGTCGCCCGAGACGATCTTGAGGATGTTGGTCAGCGTGTGCTGCTTGTCGCCCGGATTGATGCGCTCGGGCGAGAAGCCGACATGGAAGTCTTCGCGCCATTTCAGGCCGGAGTATTTCTCCAGCAGCGGCACGCAGACTTCTTCGGTGGCGCCCGGATAGACGGTGGACTCGAACACCACGATAGCGCCGCGTTTCATGTGCTTGCCCACGGTCTGACTGGCGCCGGCCAGCGGGCCGAAGTCAGGGTTGTGGGCGTCATCGACCGGGGTCGGGACGGCCACCACGATATAGTCGGCGTCGGCCAGGATGGCCGGGTCGGTGCTGACTGACAGCTGGCTGGCCGCGCGCAGCTCGTCGCTGCTCAGTTCCCCGGTGGGATCGACGAACCTGCGGTAGTTTTCGATCTTGCTCTTGGACAGGTCGAAGCCGACGGTAGCGCGCTTCTTGCCAAACTCCACGGCCAGCGGCAAGCCCACGTAGCCCAAGCCCACGACTGCAACGATGCTCATGATTCCATCCCCCAAAATAATTGCAAATGACCGGCCCTGTTGTGCCTGTCGGTCCTCATGGCGCGACCCCCGTCGCGCCCCATCAAGGCTGCCTGCGGCAGGCAGCGAAATCCTCGAATGCTCCGTAGGACGCCTGCGTGCTGCGCGGCGCGCCGCACAGGTCGGGCACCGGCGCGGCCAACCCCTGGCGCAGCGGCGGGCGCGTCTTCCAGCCCAGCGCTAGCGCGGCCGGGTCCTGGAACAGGTCGCGCACCGGATGGCGACCCAGATACAGGCTGGTTGCGCTGGTGACGCTGTTGTCTGCGCTGCGCAGCAGGCCCTCGTCGCGGCTGCGCACGATCCCATCGACCAGATTGCCTTCGACATCGGCGCTGCTTTCCGGGAAGCGCACCGTGACGCCGCCGGTGTCGATCAGGGTGTTGTGCAGGATCTGGCTGGCGGCGGCGCGGTTCAGGTAGATGCCATCGTCGGAGCAGGCCGCGATGAGATTGCCGGCGATCACGCCGCCATCCTGTTCGGTGATGCAGCGGCGGTCGCGGCAATAGGCCGGCCCGGTGCCACCGCCGCCCAGCGAGAGACCGACCTGCTGGCCGCGCTGCCCCTGGAGTTGCTGCTCGCACAGCACCAGGTTCTGTTCGATACGGTTGCCGCTGCCGCCACCCTTGACGAAAGCGCCATAGCTGATGCGGTCGCCGCCGGCCTTGATGAAGTCGCTGATCTGGTTGCGTGCGATGCGCCAGCCGCTGGCGGCCACCAGGTCGATCGGCGTGACCGGCCCCAGCGTCTGGCGTGGGGCGGTGTTGGTCAGGGTATTGCCCTCGATGACGCCATCGTCAGGGAAGTGGCCGGCGTCGCCGTTGATCTTGAAGTGGGCATTGAAGTTGACCAGGCGGTTGTTGCGCGCCGTGAAGTGCGCCGCCTGGCCGACGATATGCAGGGCGTGCTCACAGAAGTGCTGGGTCTGGCAGACGCCTTCGATGACCAGGTTTTCCACGCGCCACCACGGCGCATCGATGCGCAGGCCCTCGCCGGTATTGATGTCCAGCAACACCGTGCCGGGCTGCGCGGCGCGCAGCACGATGGGCAGCTCGGCGCTGCCGGGCTGGTGCAGGCTGAGTGTGCGGTCGATGCGATAGCGCCCGGGGCGCAACGTGATGGCCTGTCCGGGGGCGGCCTGGGCTAGCGCCTGGACCAGTTCGGCCACGCTGGCCACCTCGACCACGGCAGCCGGCGCACTGCTGGCCGGCGTGGGCTGCGCACCGATGTTCAGGCCGGCCAGCGTCGCCGCCGGCAGGCTGTTGCGCACGCCACGGTCGGCCTGCTGCAATTGCGCCGACAGTTGCGCGGCCAGCGCGGTGATGGCGGGCTGATGGCCGGCGGCGCGGTGTTCCAGATACGGCGCGAGCTGGCGTGGCGGGATGTTCAGGCGTTCCAGCAACGCTACGCCCGCGCCCAGGGCCAGCAGCATGAGCAGCAGCAAGGCCAGCAAGATCCGGGAAGGGCGCAAGTGTCGGTTCATGGTGTCGGCAGCCTCATCCTGGTTGACCTGCGCGCAGGAGATACCAGCCCAGGCCCAGCCATTCGTAGCTGGCGTACCAGCTGCGGCGCAGCCCTTCGGCGCTGGGCAGCAGCGCCGGCCAGCGCCAGCCCGGCAGGCTGAAGAACACCGTGGGGGCCGCCGTGGCAGTCAGTCCCGCCTGTTCGAAGGCCAGCATGGCGCGCGGCATGTGCATGGCGTCGGTCACCAGCAGGACGCGGTGCACGCCATCTGCCCGCAGCAGGGCGGCGGAGAAGAGGGCGTTCTGCTCGGTGTTCTCGGAGCGGCCTTCGATCCAGCGCACCGGCGTCTGGAAATCCTCGCGCAGCGCATCGGCCATGGCGCTGGCCTTGTTCTGGCCGGGCGCTTCCACGCGGACATTGCCGCCGCTCACCAGCAGCGGCAGGCCGGTCTGGTGCTGCAGCCGGGCGGCATAGCGCAGCCGTGCCAGGGCCACATAGTCGGGGACATCGCGGTCCTGGTATTCCGGCGCCTGTTCCAGGCTGCCGGCGGCCAGCACCACGATGGCCTGGGCCTGGCTGGTCTGCGCCGGCGTGAGTACGGGATAGCGCCGCTCCAATGGACGCACCATCAGGTCCGCCACCGCCGGCATGCTCATGAGTGCCAGCAGGGTCACGCCCAGCAAGGCCATGCCGCGCCCGATCCGCGCATGCCAGCGGGAAAGCAAAAAACCCGCGGCCGTAAAAAGCAGCAGGTTCAGTGGTGGCAGCAGCAAGCCCCTTGCAATCATCGACAGCCACATCGCGAAACTCATGGGTGGCGGTCAGAAAAAGAACTGGGGCAGGGCAATAAGCGAATCAATAAGCAGGTCATCGGTGCAATGGCATGACTGACATGACTGACGCAGTGTCCGGACGCAAGCGCGATGCTGCTTGCGCCGGCCACGCGCCAGAAAGACCAAGGGATCAGACGATCAGAAGCCCGCCGACTGCTTGCGCTTGCGCCAGCCCAGCAGCGCCAGCAGGCCCAGGCCCATCAGGGCGATCGAACCCGGTTCCGGCACGGCGTTGGCGGACAGGATGGAGGCCGAGAAATAGACGGTGTTGAAATCGCTGCCGTTGTTGCTGTAGTAGTTCCAGACCCATTGGGGCGACAGCGCGCCGTAGCCGCTGCGATCGCCCCACGGGCCGACGCCGTTGGCACCCTCGTTGACGGTCGCATTGGCCGCGCCGCCTACGCCGGTCAGGTTTTGCGTGAGGCCGGCGTCACCGGTCAGCAGGGTCTGGGTGCCATTGGCGAACTTGAAGTTGTTGTCCGACAGAGTGAACGCGCCCAGCAAGCCGCCGGGGCCACCCTGGTTGGTCGCCACGATGTGCAGGAAGTTGGTCACGCCTGCGGTCAGCAGGCTGCTGAAGCTATAGGTGGTCTGCCAGTCGTTGCCGCTGCCCACCAGAGTGCCCAGTGTGTTGTTGCTGGTGCTGACGTACAGGCTGAAGGTGTTGTCCACGTTGACGGTGGAATTCAGGGTGGTCGCACTGGCGTATCCGGCGCTGATGTTGGCGGTCAGAAACAAAGCAGCAAGCAGCAGTTTTTTCATGGCAAGACTCCGTGGTCGGTGATGAGCGGGCACGTACTGACAAGGATTGGCGAGGATTGTCGAAACCGGCAAAGGGCGTCAGTGATCGTCAGCCTGCAACAGTACGTTCATTGTCGATATAGCAATTCCTATGCCTACCGCGAAAAGCACTTAGATTTCAAGCCCTTGCGTATTTCGATGAATAAAATTCTAAAGAGAGTGTAAATTTTTTCGACACCGAAAAAGATTTCCCGGCGTCACTGTCGCCATCTGTTTCGTAATGGAAATAAACGCTGCCTGGGCCGAAATGTGGCGCATGGCAACTTTTTCGTCATCGATGAAGTCCGCTCTGGTAAAGGGATAGCCGTCGATTCATGCCTGCCGGAAATGAAAAAAAATCTTTTGAATAATGTTGCAATTTTGACCAAAAAAGCTCATTCTTCAGCGCTGTGAATTGCTGGTCCTTACGCCACGCGCTTCTTACAGCTGTAAAAACCGGCTTAAAAAAATTCACATGACATCGAGGGGTGTCGGAGGGAAAGTATTGTCGCCAGTCGTGGCCCCGGGGGCGGTGTGGACCGCCCATTCGGACAGTCCGGATTTGCGCGGCAGCGACGAGTCTGCAAAGGCGGGGGAAACAATGTTTAGAATCTCGAACCACTATGTCTCGAAGATAGTGGCGGTCTTGCTGTTGATTGAACTGGGCGTATTGTTCGCCGCAGGTTACCTGGGAGTGAACCTGCGTTTCATGGGCAAGCCGGAACATCTGAGCGATTTTCGCCAGTTCTGGGTGCCGGTGGGAGTGACCGCGCTGTCGATCCTGCTGGGCATGAGCGCGGTGGGGATGTACCAGCGCAACATCGATGAAAACCTGCGCGCCACGCTGCTGCGCCTGATGCCGTCCTTCGGCATTGCGCTGCTGGTGATGATGGTGGTGTTCTATGCCGCGCCCGAGCTGTCGCTGGGACGCGTGCTGCTGGTCATCGTGCTGCTGCTGTCGGCGCTGGGCATCCTGTGCGTGCGCACCATCTTCTTCCGCCTGGTCAACTCGCCCATGCTGGCCTCGCCCATCCTGTTCCTGGGCAGCAGCGACCTGGTGCGCGACTGCATGGAAACCTCGCATCAGAACCTGCGCAACCACAAGTACAACATCGTCGGCACCATTCCTGTGGCCGGCGAGGAGAGCACGCTGTCCATGCTGGTGGAGCCGGCCGGAAGCCTCCTGGAGACGGCCCGCAAGTACAAGGCCGAAGAGATCGTGGTGGCGGTGCAGAACCGGCGCGGCGGGGCGTTGCGCATCCAGGAACTGCTGGAATGCAAGATGAAGGGCGTGCGCGTGACCGATGCGGCCGGCTTCTTCGAACGTGAAGCCTGCCAGATCCGGCTCGATTCGCTGCATCCCAGCTGGCTGGTGTTCGGCAGCGGTTTCGACCAGAGCCTCATTCGCACCTTCATGAAGCGCAGTTTCGACCTCATCACCAGCCTGATCATGCTGCCGCTGCTGTCGCCCCTGATGCTGGGCGCGGCCATCTGCATCTGGCTGGAAGACCGTGGCCCCATCCTTTACCGGCAGGAGCGGGTAGGCAAGAACAACGAGAACTTCATGGTCCTCAAGTTTCGCAGCATGCGTGTCGATGCCGAAAAGGCCGGCACGCCGCAGTGGGCCTCCTCGGGCGACCCGCGCATCACGCGCGTGGGCAATGTGATGCGCAAGTACCGCATCGACGAGCTGCCGCAGCTGTTCAATGTCCTGCGCGGCGACATGAGCTTTGTCGGCCCGCGTCCGGAACGCCCCTATTTCGTCGAGCAGTTCGCCCGCGAGATCACTTTCTACAACGTGCGCCACTGCGTCAAGCCGGGCATCACTGGCTGGGCGCAGGTGCGCTACAAGTACGGCGCATCCAAGGATGACGCCATCCAGAAACTGCAGTACGACCTCTACTACGTCAAGAACAACAGCCTGTTCCTGGATGTCCTGATCCTCATCGACACCTTGAGCGTGGTCATCTTCGGCGCTGGCACCTAGGACCCTGGCCCATGTTCGGCATGCTGATGGAAGTGGCGCTGGTGAGTTACCTGGTGGCCGCGCTGACCTTTGCGCTGTTCGGTGTTTTCCTGTTTGTGCGCCCTCATGGGCAGCCACGACGGGTAGCGCTGGGCGCACTCTGCACGGTCAATGCGGCCTGGGCCTTGTCGCTAGCGCTGCCCTTGTGGGCGCCGGCCAACTGGCCAATGGCGGCGGCCTTGCTGGAGGGGGCGCGCAACCTGGGCTGGGACCTGTTCATCCTGTTGCTCATCGGAGCCTTTGGCGGGGTTGCTGGCACCTCTGGTCGCGATCGCGCCCGTACCGTGCCGCACGCCAATCGCTGGCTCGCCGTGGTGGCGGTCTTCTATCTGCTGTTGCTGGCCTGCACGCTGACGGTGTCGTGGCGCTATGGCTATCCCTTGCAGATCGGCGAGTTCACGGCGATGACGCTGCTGCGTACGGCCTCGGCCATTCTCGGCCTGTTCCTGGTGGAGCAGCTCTATCGCAATACCGTCGATGCGCAGCGCTGGGGCATCAAGTTCGCCTGCCTGGGCATGGGACTGATGTTCGCCTATGACTTCTATCTCTACAGCGATGCGCTGCTGTTTCGTCACTTCAGTCCCGATACCTGGGCCGCACGCGGCTTTGTCAATGCGCTGGCGGTACCGCTGATCGCCATTTCGGCGCTGCGCAATCCACGCTGGTCGCTGGGGCTGAAGGTGTCGCGCCATGTGCTGTTCCATTCGGCGGCGCTGTTCGGTAGCGCTGCCTATCTGCTGGTGATGGCCTCGACCGGCTACTATGTGCGGCTCTTCGGCGGCAGCTGGGGGATGGTGGCGCAACTGGCCTTCCTGTGCGCGGCGCTGGTGCTGTTGCTGGGGGCGCTGTTCTCGGGCGGGTTGCGGGCGCGCCTGCGGGTCTTCATCAGCAAGCACTTCTACCATTACAACTACGATTACCGCGAGGTCTGGCTGGCCTTTACCGGCTCGCTCTCGGCCAAGGGGCCGGACCTGGAGCGGCGGGTGGTGGAGGCCATGGCGCGCCTGGTGGAAAGTCCTGCCGGGGCCGCCTTTGTGGTGCGTACCGAGGGCATCGAAACGGTCGCGCGCTGGAACATGGCGGTGTCGGCCCAGCCCGATGCCGCCAATGCCGAACTGCTGCGTTACCTGGGCGAGAAACAGTGGGTCATCGATCTGCGCCAGCACCGTGAGCATCCGGCCCACTACGGCCATCTGCTGCTGCCGGCCTGGTTGCGCGAGGTGCCGCGTGGCTGGCTGGTGGTGCCGCTGCATGTGCAGGGCGCGCTGTTCGGTTTCGTGCTGCTGGCGCAGTCGCGCAGTCCCATGAAGCTGAACTGGGAAGTCACCGACCTGCTCAAGATCGCGGGCCGCCAGGCTGGCAGCTTCCTGGCCCAGCATCAGATCGCCACCGATCTGATGGTGGCGCGCCAGTTCGAGTCCTTCAACCGCATGTCCACCTTCGTGGTGCATGACCTCAAGAACCTGGTGTCGCAGCTTTCGCTACTGATGGCCAATGCTGAGCGGCACAAGGACAACCCCGAGTTCCAGCGCGACATGATCGATACCGTCGAATTCTCAGTGCAGAAGATGCGCCTGCTGTTGCACAAGCTCAGTCGCAAGGATTCGGCGGAGCGCAACGAGGTCATCGCGCTGGAGCCGCTGTTGCAGCGCATCTTGCAGGCCAAGTCCGGATTCGGACCGGCGGCGCGTCTGATCGTGGCCGCCAGCGGCCTGCAGGTGACGGCCGATGTGGAGCGCCTGGAGCGGGTCATCGGCCATCTGGTGCAAAACGCCCTGGAGGCGGTCTCGCCGGTGACCGGCCAGGTCGATGTGCGGCTCGACCGCGCCGGCGAGCAGGCGCTGGTGGAGATCATCGACAACGGCCACGGGATGAGCGAGCAATTCATCCGCGAACGCCTGTTCAAGCCCTTCGAGACGACCAAGTCGGCCGGCATGGGCATAGGTGTGTTCGAGAGCCAAGAATACCTGCACCAGCTGGGAGGCGAATTGCAGGTCCACAGTACCGAGGGGGCCGGCACGCGCATGGGCATGCGACTGCCATTGCACGTGTCAGCGGCACAGCCTGCCCCGCAACTGCTAGAGGAAAATCCGTGAGCGAAAACAAGCCGAAACTGTTGATCGTGGAAGATGATCCGGGCCTGCAAAAGCAATTGCGCTGGAGCCTGGACGCCTATGAAGTGCTGGTGGCGGGTGACCGCGAAAGCGCGCTGGCCATGGTGCGCCGGCACGAGCCGGCGGTGGTGACGATGGACCTGGGCCTGCCGCCCGATCCCGATGGAGCCAGCGAGGGCTTTGCCACGCTGCAGCAGGTGCTGGCGCTGGCGCCTGACACCAAGGTCATCATGCTCACCGGCAACCAGGATCACGCCCACGCGGTCAAGGCCATCAGCATGGGTGCCTACGACTTCCACCAGAAGCCCTGCAATGACGAAACCCTGCGCCTGGTGGTGCAGCGGGCCTTCTACCTGCATGCCCTGCAGCGCGAGAACCAGCGCATGCAGCAGGCCGGCGGCCATACTGCACTGGGCGGCCTGATCACGCGCGACGCCGGCATGCTGACGGTCTGTCGCAGCATCGAGAAGGTCGCGCCTTCGTCGGCGTCGGTGATGCTGCTGGGCAGCAGCGGCACCGGCAAGGAAGTGCTGGCGCGCGCGCTGCACCAACTCAGTCCGCGCAGCGCACGGCGCTTCATGGCCATCAACTGTGCCGCCATTCCCGAGAACCTGCTGGAGAGCGAGCTGTTCGGCTATGAGAAAGGCGCTTTCACTGGCGCGGCCAAGCAGACCATCGGCAAGGTCGAGCTGGCGCATGGCGGCACCTTCTTCCTCGATGAAGTGGGTGACCTGCCCATGCCCTTGCAGGCCAAGCTGCTGCGCTTCCTGCAGGAGCGGGTGATCGAGCGGGTCGGCGGCCATACCGAGATCCCGGTGGATGTGCGGGTGATCTGCGCGACCCACCAGAACCTCAAGGAGCTGACTGCATCGGGCGGTTTCCGCGAAGACCTGTATTACCGCCTGTGCGAGATCATCATCAAGATTCCGGCGCTGAAGGATCGTCATGGCGACGCGGTCCTGCTGGCGCGCCATTTCGTCCAGAAGTTCTGCGCCAAGGAAGGGCGCGCCACGCTGCACCTGAGCCAGGACGCGGTGGCCGCCATCGAACGCTACGACTGGCCCGGCAATGTGCGAGAGATGGAGAACTGCGTCATGCGCGCTGTCATCATGGCCGATGGCCAGCAGATCACGGCCGAGGACCTGGGCCTGTCGGTGGAAGGCCGCGAAGCCGAACCGCTGAACCTGCGCCAGGTGCGCGACGAAGCTGAACGCAAGGCGGTGGTCAAGGCGATTACGCGCATGGATGGCAACATTCTCAAGGCCGCCGAGCTGCTGGGGGTGAGCCGGCCCACGCTGTATGACCTGATGAGCCGCCACGAAATCAAGTAGGCCAGCCAGTCCGTGACGACCACGCTCATCCACGACCTCATCTTCGCCAGCGCGCAGGCGCGGCCACAGGCGACGGCCTTGCGCTATCGCGGCCAACAGCTGGACTACGCCAGCCTGGCCGCCGGCGTGGAGCAGGTCGCAGCGGCCTTGCTGGCGCTGGGGCTGGGGCCGGGCGAGCGGGTGGCAGTGTATCTGGAAAAGCGCATGGAGACGGTGCTGGCGCTCTTTGGCGCTGCCGCTGCGGGAGCGGTGTTCGTGCCGGTCAATCCCTTGCTCAAGCCAGCCCAGGTCAGCCACATCCTGCAAGACTGCGCCGTGCGCGTGCTGGTGAGCTCGGGAGCGCGTAGTGCTGCGCTGACCGACAGGCTGGCGCAATGCCCGGCTTTGCAGACGCTGGTGCTGGTTGATCCCATTGATCCCGCAGCGCCGGGGCCTGACATGCCAGCCACGCTGGACTGGACGGCCTTCCTGCAAGCTGCGCAGGGGCCTGATGGAGGGCACACGCGGCACACCCGGCACACCCGGCACACCCAACGCGGCCATCGCCGCATCGATGCCGATCTTGCCGCCATCCTTTATACCTCCGGCAGTACCGGCCAGCCCAAGGGCGTGGTGCTGTCGCATCGCAACCTGATGGCGGGCGCGCAGAGCGTGGCCGGCTATCTGGGCAATCATCCGCAGGACCGCTTGCTGTCGGTGCTGCCGTTGAGTTTCGACTATGGCCTGAGTCAGTTGACCACGGCTTTCCTCGCCGGTGCGTCGGTGAGCCTGCTGAACTACCTGGCACCACGCGACATCCTCAATGCGGTGGTCAGCGAGGGCATCACGGGCCTGGCGGGCGTACCGCCGTTGTGGCAGCAACTGGCCGGGCTGTCCTGGCCGCACGGATGCACCCTGCGCTATCTCACCAACTCCGGCGGGGCGATGCCGCGCAGCGTGCTGGTGCAGTTGCGCCGGGCCTTGCCGCAGGCGCAGGTATTTCTGATGTATGGCCTCACTGAAGCATTTCGCTCGACCTACCTGCCGCCGGCAGAACTGGACCGCCGGCCTGACTCCATCGGCTGCGCCATTCCCAATGCCCAGATCATGGTGGTGCGCCCCGACGGCAGCCCCTGCGCACCCGGCGAGGTGGGCGAGCTGGTGCACCGGGGTGCGCTGGTGGCGCAGGGCTACTGGAATGATCCGGCCCGCACGGCCGAACGCTTCCGCCCTGCACCGGCGCGCGAGGCGGCGCTGGGCACGCCGGAACTGGCCGTGTGGTCGGGCGATTCGGTGCGTATGGATGAGGACGGCTATCTCTATTTCGTCGGACGGGCGGATGACATGATCAAGGTCTCCGGCTACCGCGTCAGTCCGCATGAGGTCGAAGACGTGCTCCACGCCACCGGCCTGGCCGAGGAATTCGCCGTGGTGGGCGTGACCCATCCGCAGCAGGGGCAGGCGGTGGTGGCGGTGGCGCCATCGTCCTGCACGGCGACGCTGGCGGCGCTGGTGCAGGCTTGCCGCGCCCATCTACCGTCCTACATGCTGCCGGCCGCGCTGCACCGCTGGCCTGGCGAACTGCCGCGTTCGCCCAATGGCAAGCTGGACCGCAAGCTGATGCAGCAGACCCTGGCCGATCTTTTCATGAAAGCAGACGATGCAAGCTGAGCCACTCGATAAGCCCGTGCATGCCGATCAGACCGCTTTCCCGCTGGTGGACGGCATGCTGCATGTGGGCGGCATGCCGCTGGACCGGCTGGCCCTGCGCGTGGGCGCGACGCCTTTCTATGTCTATGACCGCGCCTTGCTGGCGGCGCGCATCGCGCATCTGCGCGCCCACCTGCCGGCGCAGATCGCGTTGCATTATTCGATCAAGGCCAATCCCATGCCGGCGCTGGTGCAGTGCATGGCGCAACTGGTCGATGGCTTTGACGTAGCTTCGGGCGGCGAGCTTTCGACGGCGCTGGATACGCCCATGCCGGTGCAGCACATCAGTTTCACCGGACCCGGCAAGTCGCTGGCCGACCTGCGGCGCGCGCTGGCCGCTGGCGTCATGCTGCATGTGGAATCCGAACGCGAGGCCGAAGCGGTGGTGGCGCTGGCGCAGCAACTCGGTGTGCGTCCCAGCATCACGCTGCGTATCAATCCCCCTTTCGAACTGAAGTCCTCCGGCATGCGCATGGGCGGCGGGGCCAAGCCCTTTGGCGTGGATGCCGAAGCCGCACCGGCGCTGCTGCGGCGGCTGGCAGCGCAGGGCGTGCAGGTGGCGGGCTTGCAGATATTCTGCGGCTCGCAGAGCCTGGACGCCCAGGCCATCATGGCGGCCCAGTCCGGCAGCTTTGAACTGGCCTTGCAACTGGCGGCCGAGGCTGGGCTGTCGTTGCGCATCCTCAATATCGGCGGCGGCTTCGGCATTCCCTATTTCCCCGGCGAGCGCGCGCTGGAGATCGTCCCCATCGGCCAGCATCTGGCGCAGTGGTTGCCGCGTCTGCATGCGGCCCAGCCGCAGTTGCGTGTGGTCATGGAGATGGGGCGTTATCTGGTGGGGGAAGCGGGTCTCTATGTCAGCCGCGTGATCGATCGCAAGCATTCGCGTGGACAGGTGTTCCTGGTGGTCGATGGCGGCCTGCATCATCATCTGGCAGCCTCTGGCAATTTCGGCCAGGTGATCCGCAAGAACTATCCGGTCACGATCGTGCCGCAGCGTCCGCGCACGCACACACACACGCAGGCGTGGGAGCGCGTCTCGGTGGTTGGTCCGCTGTGCACTCCGCTCGATGTGCTGGCCGCGCAGATGCTGTTGCCGCCGGCGCAGGTGGACGACCTGGTGGTGGTGTTTCAGTCGGGGGCCTATGGCCTGAGCGCTAGCCCGACTGCGTTCCTGGGCCATCCAGCCCCGGCCGAGGTACTGGTATGAAGCCGCTGCACGGGCCGCGCCCACTGCCGGCAAGGCTGGCGATGCTGGCACTGTGCTGGCTGACGCTGTGCGCAGGCCGCGCCATGGCCGGCGATCTGGTGCAGACCATCGCTGCGATCAAGCCGTCCATCGTCGGTATCGGCAGCTACCAGGCCCTGCGCAGTCCGGCGGTGAGCTTCGTGGGAACCGGCTTCGTGGTCGGCGACGGGCTCACGGTGGTGACCAACGCCCACGTGGTTGCAGCAGCCAGCGAGGATGAGCGCAAGGACAGCCTGCGCGTGTTGGTGGCGCGCGGGGCTAATGCGCAGGCGCGCGAGGCCACGCTATTGGCGCTGGACAAGCTGCATGACCTGGCGCTGTTGCGCTTGAGCGGCGTGCCAGAACCGGCGCTGCGCCTGGGCGATTCGGACAGCGCCAGGGAAGGGCAGATGCTGGCCTTTACCGGCTTTCCCTTGACGGCCATCCTGGGATTTCATCCGGTGACGCATCGCGGGATGATTTCGGCCATCACCGTGGTAGCCACGCCCGCGCCCAATGCCCGCAGCCTGGACGCCAAGGCCATCGTGCAATTGCAGCGCAGCGCCTACCCGGTCTTCCAGCTCGATGGCACGGCCTATCCAGGCTTCAGCGGCAGCCCGTTGTACGACCCTGATACCGGCGTGGTGCTGGGCGTGATCAACAAGGTGCTCAACGCCACCAAGGAATCGGCCATCAGCGCTCCCAGCGGCATCACCTACGCCATTCCCGGCAAGTTCGTGCAGCAATTGATGGCGGGGCGCTGAGGGTGAGCCACTGTCGATTTTCTTTACACCGCGTGTGGGGCCGTTGCCGCGAGCGCCGTTGCAGGCTGGGTTGGGCGGCTGGGCATGTTCTTTGCTAAATGACAAAACCTTTTATTTGATAAGTCGAGCAGCGGGCGCTTCATCGTCCCGGCCTCGTTTCTGCGGAAAACCCGATGCGCATTCTCAAGTTTCTGTTCCTGCTGGTCGGCTCCCTGTCGGGCGCGGCGGCCTCGGCCACGGCGCTCGACGCCAGCCAGATCCTGTCCCAGTTCAACGTGGTGGCAGCCACGACGCTGAGCTCGGGTCACGATATCGAAGGCCGCGTGGTGGCTGACCAGATCACCGGCGGCGCGACCTTCTACAACAATCCCCGTGGCGCGGCATCGGCCTTCGCCGCGATCAATGCCAATCGTATCGACAGCTTCAACGCCAACATCAATAACGGCGGCAGCGTGAACTATCAGCTCAGCGATGCGGCGCACTTCAATTTCAATGGCGGCGGCAGTGCAGGTTACCAGCGCACGCCTTTCGCCATGAGCGACTTCACCACGCCGCTCGATGCACTGGCGCTGCAGTTGTCGCAGCTGGCGGCCAACAGCAGCGTCAATGCCAGCGATCCCAACCGCTTCACCTTCAACCTCACCCCGGACGCCAGCGGCACGGCGGTCTTCGACCTGACCACGGCGCAGTTGTCGGCTTCACGCAATCTACTCTTCAGCGGCGCGGCCCAGACCATCATCGTCAATGTCAGCGGAGCTGGCTATGTCGATACCACCAACTTCAATGCGGACGCCTTCCTCAACACCCACCTGATCTGGAATTTCACCGACGCCACCAGCCTGTCGTTCCAGGGCTGGCACGGCGCGGTGCTGGCGGGCAAGGCGGCGGTCACCAATTCATCGGCGATGGAGGGCTTCCTCTATGCGAACAGTTTCCGTGGCAATGGCGAGTTGCATGATTTCGGCTTTGCCGGCAGCCTGCCAGCAGCCACGCCCCCGGTAGCCGTGCCGGAGCCGTCCACGCTGTGGCTGCTGGCCATCGCGGCGCTGGGGTGGCTGGCGCTTGGGCGCTGGCAGCGCCGCCGGACGGCATGGGCACCGACACACTGAGGCTGGGGTAGCGGCGAGCCGGCTCGCCACGATGAAGGGCGCATCCGTGGATGCGCCCTTTGCGTTGGCCAGACAGGCCGCTTGCTTCAGAACTGTTCCCAGGAACCGCTGTCACCCTCTGCGCCGCCCGGCAAGCGCGATCCGGAAGCGGTCCGGGCCGGAACAGCCGCGTTAGCGGTGGTGGCGCTGGTGGCCGCAGCGGTGGGTCGGGCTACCGGGGCGGGACGCGGCGTGGCGCTACGCGTGACGCTGGCCGAACGTACGGGCGCACGCCCCGGTGCGTCGTCGTATTGCTGTTCCAACTTGAAGAAGCTCACCGTCTGGGTCAGAGTTTCGGCCTGCTCCTGCAAGGACTGGGCGGCAGCGGCCGCCTCTTCCACCAGGGCGGCGTTCTGCTGGGTGACTTCATCCATCTGCGCGATGGCCAGGTTGACCTGCTCGATCCCTTCACTCTGCTCCTGGCTGGCCGAACTGATCTCGGCGACGATGTCGGTCACCCGGCGCACGCTTTGCACCACTTCGGTCATGGTAGTGCCAGCGCGCTCGACCAGCTTGCTGCCGACGTCCACCTGGGCCACCGATCCATCGATGAGTTCCTTGATTTCCTTGGCTGCACCGGCCGAGCGCTGCGCCAGCGAGCGCACTTCCGAGGCCACCACGGCGAAGCCGCGCCCCTGTTCGCCTGCTCGTGCGGCTTCTACGGCGGCGTTCAAGGCCAGGATATTGGTCTGGAACGCGATGCCATCGATGACGCCGATGATGTCGGCGATCTTGCGTGAGGACGCGTTGATGGCGCCCATGGTATCGACCACCTGGCTGACCACGTCGCCGCCCTGGACCGCCACTGCCGAGGCCGACGCTGCCAGCTGGTTGGCCTGGCGGGCGTTGTCGGCGTTCTGCTTCACAGTGGAGGTCAGTTCTTCCATGGCCGATGCGGTTTCTTCCAGGGAGCTGGCCTGCTGTTCGGTGCGCGAGGACAGATCCAGGTTGCCCGAGGCGATCTCGGTGGAGGCGGTGGTGATGGTCTGCGTGCTTGAGCGGACCTGGCCGACGATGTTCACCAGGCTGTCATTCATGCTCTTGAGCGCGACCAGCAGCTGGCCGGTCTCATCCTGACCCGCCGGTTCGATGCGGGCGGTGAGGTCGCCACCGGCTACGCGCTGTGCCACTGACAAGGCCTGTTCCAGCGGCTTGGATATCAGGCGCGACACCCAGACCGCCAGCAGCATGGCCAGTGCGATGCAGGCTACTACCGTGACGATGATCCACAGCCGGGCCTGGTTGTAGATGCTATCGGCCTGCTTGTTGGAAATGTCGGCGCCATTGTTGTTGACGGCGGAAAGCTTGTCGATCTGTTGCAGGGCGGTGCGATAGGCCTTGGTGGAGTCGCCGCGTTGCAGGTTGCGGGCTTCTTCATCCTTGCCCTGGCGCGACAGCGCGATGATCTTGTCATGCTCGGCGAGGAAGGTGGCAAGCAGCTTTTCGACTTCCGGATAGAGCGCCTTTTCCTCGGGCTCGGAAATCTGCGTCAGGTACTCGGCCTGGGCTGCCTTCAGAGTGCTGGTCTGGACCTGCATGCCGCGCTCAACCTCTTCGTATTCCTTGGCATCCTTGGCCAGGATGTGCTGCATCTCGAAGCTGCGCAGGCGCGACATCGCCAACTGCAGGTGGGCCAGGGTGCGGATGCTGGGCAGCCAGTTGGTGGAGATCTCGGTGGAGGCGCTATTGACCTGGTCCAGCTGGCGGATCGAAAACACGCCCAGCGCTGCCACCATTGCCACTACCACGAGGAAGGTGGTGATCAGCTTGCGGGAAATCCTGAGGTCGTAGAACCATTTCATGTTGCTCTCCTTGTTTGATATATCCCCTGGCGGGCCGGCTGCATCCACCTTGAAGAAATCCTCTGCGGAAGCACCGGGGTGCTGCCGGGGAGCGTTATCTGGATTCTAAGGACGAGCTTGTCAAAGAGATATCAGGATTTTCCTGGTGTCGGCCAGGAGTGCTGCGACGCGTCTATGTCCTGGCGCGTCAGTCTGGGAGAGGCGAGGTGCCTGGCAGCCAGCGGCGCACGGTCTGGTTCACCAGCTCCATGAACGCACGCGCATCGACCGGCTTGACCAGGTAGTCATTGGCACCGGCGGCACGGGCGCGGGCGGCGTCGGCGTCGTCCTGCGAGGTGGCGAACATGACCACCGGCAATTCGCGGGTGTGGGCATTGGCGCGCAGCAGGTGCAGCAGTTCCAGGCCTTCCATGCGCGGCAGGCGCGGTTCCAGCAGGATCAGGTGGGGCAGGTCGGTGGGATTGGACTTGGCTTGCGGGTTGAACAGCGACTGGGCCGCCCCCTCGGCATCCTCGAACCAGCCGAAGGCGCAGTCAAGCTTGCTGCGCCAGAGGCTGAAACGCGCCAGCTCAACCGACTCCGGGCTGGGATCGACCATCAATATGCTGGGGCGGGACATGCTGGTAATGGCGTGGCTAGGCTTGGTTTTTTTGGGTGTTCCGCTTGTAGGTGAGGCAAGTGTGACATAGCGACTTACAGAAATCCATTGCTAATTGCGCACGTCATGGCCGCCCCCGGGCTGACTGACGGCGAAATCTCCATGTTGCAATGCAATAAACCAGTTTGCTTACGTGAGCATTACATGCGCGGGCCGGCAGGTGAGTTTGTGTCAGGATCGCCGCGCGAGGACTGATCTGCCAGGGCTCATTAAATTTCTGAATGGCTGTTATGACGGAATAAAATCGCGCAGTGCAGCATAGAAAAGTTGCTGGTGGGATATATTCCGATCGTACGCAAGAGTTACGTTGACGGATCACCGTCTGACGCCACAGCGCCGCCCGCGAGGCGGTGCAGAAAAATGCGAATACGAGGGGTTATCAATGGGAATATCGCCAGGTCGCAAGAAGAAGGCGCTGGTTATCGGGGGCGGTGCCCCCAATTCGACGCTGATCGCCGGGGCACTGGCGGCTTTCCTGGCCGAAGGAATCGAGTTCGATGTCATCTCGGCCTCCGGGGCTGGGGTGCTGATGGGCTTGCTCTATACCGCGCCGCGTGACGCTGCGCCGCGCGAGGCGCTGATGAAATGGGCCGAAGTCGGCGTGGCCGACAGTATCTACAAGCTCTTTCCGGTCAATTACAAAGTCTTCAAGAAGCCCGGTGCACAGGCCGAGAGCTATCGCGAGTCCATGTTGGCGCAGATGCAGCAGTTGCCGGGCCTGGGCGCGCATGCCTTCACCGACATGTTCACGCGCCACTTGGCCGATGCCTCGGCCAAGTGGAACGACTGGATGCATCTGCTGATGTCGGCGCTGTCGCCGTCGGATCTGCATTCGGGCAGCCTGGGGTTGTGCGCGCACCTGCCTTTCCTGGAGCAGTCGATCGACTTCACGGCAGTGCCGGCGATGCGCCCGGAGTTCTACATCAACGCCTATAACATCGATCGCCATCGCATGGAGATCTGGAACAAGGACCAGATCACGCCGGCCCACGTGCGGGCCTCGCTGTCCTTCCCGTTCCTGTACGCGCCGACCGAGATCGACGGCGAGAACTACATTGAAGGCGCGGCCCTGGATACGCTCAATTTCACGCCCTTCATCGCCGGTGAGGACGGCAGCCCGGCTCCGGCGGGCGATGTCGATACCCTGGTAGTGCTGGACATCCTGGGCGAGGACCGCCTCATCCGCAAGCCGCGCAATCTCTACGATGCCTGGGTGCGCTCCATCATCACGCCGCTGGTGAAGATCTCCAAGGCCGAGCAACGCCTCTTCGAGCTGGAGCACAACACCGATGCCGCCACCGGCAAGCCGCGTCGCCAGGTGCTCAAGGTCGATCTCATGGAGGGCGTGCCGGAGTCGCACTGGCCGCAGGTGCTGGACTGGTCTGCGTCCAACATGCAGTTGCTGTTCGACGTCGGCTACCGCGCCGGTGTGGCGTTCTGTCGCGAGCACGGCGACGTGCTCGAACCTGAGCGCGCCACTGCCCTGGCAGCCTAGCGCTAGTGCGAGGCCCGCGCGGCGGCCAACGCGGTGCGGCCGTCCTTTCTATTTCTTTGCATGGATTTTCAATCATGACCATTACCAAGCGCCTCATCATTACTCTCTCGACAGCCCTGCTGGCGTTGCTGTTCGTAGGCGCCGATGGCCTCTGGCAACTGCAGCGCGCCCAGCAGCGCCTGGAGCTGATCCAGAACCGCATCATCCCTGGCATGGACAGCCTGAACCTGCTCAAGGGCTATCTGGCCGATTCGCGCCTGGCTGGCTACCGTCTGTCGGTGTTTGCCAACCTGTCCGACAAGAGCGGCCTGCAAAAGGCTGTGGATACCGCCAACAAGCTGCTCGATGAAGAGTTTGCCCACTACGAGCGCGACCTGATCTTCGATGAAAAAGACCGTACCCTGATCCAGACCGACAAGGCCAATATCGAGGCCTATCGCAAGGCGCTGGTGCCGTTCTTCGCTGCCGCCTACGCCAATGACATGGATGGCGTGCGCGCCACCCTGCAGGCCGGCACGCCCCTGGCGGTCTCGGCAGCGGCCGCCAAGAAGGGTTTCGAGGATCACATCCTGATTGGCCGCAACATGATCGACACCATCAAGCAGGAAAGCGACGAGGCTTATGCCTTCGCCTTGCGCACCATGATCGCCGTGACCGTGCTGGCGGTACTGCTGACCGGTCTGCTGGGCCTGCAGGTGGTGCGCAGCGTGATCCGCAGCCTGGGCAAGATCCAGCACACCTTCGAACACGTCAGCCAGACCCTGGACCTGTCGCGTCCGGTGCCGGTGGAGCGCATGGATGAGATCGGCCGCACCGCAGCAGCCTTCAACAAGCTGCTGGCGCGCATCGTCGATGTGGTCGCCACGACCCGCACTTCGACCGATTCCGTGACCGTGGCGGCGCGCCAGATCGCCGCTGGCAATGCCGATCTGTCGGCGCGTACCGAACAGCAGGCCGCCGCGCTGGAAGAAAGCGCTTCCAGCCTGGAACAACTGACCTCGGTGGTGCTGCAGAACACCCAGAACGCGCGCCAGGCCAACGAGCTGGCGCAGTCGGCCTCGCACATCGCCTCGCAAGGTGGCGACGTGGTGCGCCAGGTGGTCGATACGATGAATTCCATTAATGAATCCTCGCGCAAGATCGTCGATATCATCGCCGTGATCGATGGCATCGCCTTCCAGACCAACATCCTGGCCTTGAATGCCGCTGTCGAGGCCGCCCGTGCCGGCGAGCAGGGGCGCGGCTTTGCCGTGGTGGCCTCGGAAGTGCGCTCGCTGGCGCAGCGTTCGGCGGCCGCCGCCAAGGAGATCAAGGAGCTCATCGATGATTCCGTGAACAAGGTCGGCAGCGGCAGCAAGCTGGTGGAGCAGGCCGGCACCACCATGAGCGATATCGTCGATAGCGTGCAGCGCGTGACTGTCATCGTCGGAGATATCGCCAACGCCAGCGAAGAGCAGAGCGCCGGCATCTCGCAGGTCAACCAGGCCATCTCGCAGATGGACCAGGGCACCCAGCAGAACGCGGCCCTGGTGGAAGAAGCTGCCGCCGCCGCCCATGCCTTGCAGCAGCAGGCCGAGACGCTGGAAAGCGTGGTCGCAGTGTTCAAGCTGGAAGGTCGCCTCAATGGCAGCATCCCGGTCATCCAGGTGCCTGCCGACGCAGGCAAGGCCGCTGCGGGGGCGCCACGCTTGCCTGCGGCGCGCCACGCGGAGCCGGTGCTGGAAGAGTTCTGATCCGGCTGTTCCACTGTTTCATTGTTTCGTTGTTTCGTTTCATCCGACCGCCCGGCGCATGCCGGGCGGTTTTTTTTCGTTCGTGTGCTGGCCCGCAGCATAGAAGAGGGCGGATGGTCAGGGCTGGTCGGCATTGCTGTGCGGCTCTTCACAAGCTGGTCATGCCAGATCGATCAAAGAGTGATATAATTAATGCTAATCATTATCATTTGAGTCCAATCCGTTTCAGGTTGGTCTCGGATCTGATTCAATCGACCTCAGGAGAACAAGCAATGATGGGTATGAAGAAACTCGCCGCCGCCGTCGCACTGACCTTGTGTGCTGCCGGCATGGCCTCCGCCGCTGAATATCCGATCGGCAAGCCGCAGATCCAGAACGGCTT
>Ga0160495_100457_pt1 | contig 20002 bp, 15 predicted proteins | sample DID4MG_4_FD_108251 | JGI IMG/M metagenome (GOLD analysis project Ga0160495, IMG submission 108251) | Enriched soil microbial communities from UW Madison campus, WI, USA - DID2933_E24_FP4 MG | ecosystem: Environmental > Terrestrial > Soil > Unclassified | place: USA: Madison, Wisconsin | collected... | reverse complement strand
GCGCTGCTGTCGGTGGTCTTCTCACGGCCTACACGCTCCTGCCGCACGTGGCGGCGCGTATTGACAAGTTCTGGACCGGCGAAGGCGACACGTTCCAGATGGATACCGCCCGGGAGGCCATCATCCGCGGCAACTGGTTCGGCCAGGGCCCGGGCGAGGGCACCGTCAAGCGCATCATCCCCGACAGCCACACCGACTTCATCTTCTCGGTCGCGGCCGAGGAGTTCGGCATTATCTTCTGCATGGTTATCGTACTGATATTCGCCTTCGTGGTGATGCGCGGCCTCAATCACGCATTCAAGGAGCGCAACGATTTCACGCGTTTCGCCGTCGCCGGCCTCGTGCTCCAGATGGGCATCCAGTCGATGATCAACATTGGCGTCAATCTCGAACTCATGCCGGCCAAGGGGATGACCCTGCCGCTGATCTCCTATGGTGGTTCGTCCATGGTGGCGATCTGCGTAACGGCCGGCTTCATCCTGGCGCTGACCCGCCACCGTCCCGAGAAGCGCGCCTCCGAGCGAAGCCTCTTCCGCGGTGGTATCGTGGCGGCGGCCGAATAAGGAACAGGCATGAGCAAAGGCATCGTTCTTCTCGCCGCCGGTGGTACCGGCGGCCATCTTTTTCCCGCAGAAGCGCTGGCTCATGAGTTGAAGGCCAGCGGCTGGTCGGTGCATCTCGTGACCGATAGCCGCGCCGAGCGCTTTGCCGGCAAGTTCCCCGCCGACGAAATCCACATCGTGCCATCGGCGACGATCGGTTCGAAGAACCCCGTCAGCGTCGCGAGGTCGCTGTTCACGCTGTGGAAGGGCATGCGCGCCGCGCGCCGGCTGCTGGCGCGGCTGAAGCCCAAGGTCGTCGTCGGCTTCGGCGGCTATCCCACCGTGCCGCCGCTTCTTGCGGCGACGGGCATGGGTATCCCCTCGATGATCCACGAGCAAAACGCGGTGATGGGCCGCGCCAACAAGGCCCTCGCCAATCGCGTTCGGGCCATTGCGGGCGGTTTCCTGCCCGAGACCGGCGGCCCCCATGCGGCAAAGACCGTGACGACGGGCAATCCCGTGCGGCCGGCCGTGCTGGAGGCTGCCGCGGTTCCCTACACGCCCTCAACGGACGGCGAATTCAGGCTGGTCGTGTTCGGCGGAAGCCAGGGCGCGCAGTTCTTCTCCAAGGCCATTCCCTCGGCGATCGCGGCGCTGGAGCCGCACGACCGGGCGAGGCTGAAAATCACGCAGCAGGCGCGCGCGGAGGACAAGGACGAGGTGGTGCGCAGCTATGCCGACCTCGGCATTCCCGCGGATGTCTCGCCGTTCTTCAACGACATGGCCGCGCGCATCGGTGCGGCGCATCTCGTCATCAGCCGGTCCGGTGCTTCCACGGTCTCCGAGCTTTCGGTGATCGGCCGTCCGTCCATCCTCGTGCCCTATCCCTATGCGCTCGATCACGACCAGGCGGCCAATGCCGCCGCGCTTGCAGGTGCCGGCGGCGCCAAGGTGATCCCCCAGGCAGAGCTTTCGACGGAGCGCCTGGCGCGTATCGTCTCGGGTGCCATGCACGATCCGGCCAAGATGGCGACCATGGCGGCAAGCGCCAGAAATGCAGGAAAACCGGACGCCACGCGCTTGCTCGCGTCCATGGTAGAGGCTATTGCGGGCGGCAAGACGATTGCGCAATTCAAGGGAGAACGGCCATGAAGATGCCGCAGAGCATAGGGCTCGTTCATTTCATCGGCATTGGCGGCATCGGCATGAGCGGCATCGCCGAGGTGCTGCATAATCTCGGCCACAAGGTGCAGGGCTCCGACCAGTCGGACAGCGCCAACGTTCAGCGCCTACGTGAGAAGGGTATCGAGGTTTTCGTCGGCCACAAGGCGGAAAATCTCGGCGAGGCGGAAGTCGTCGTCGTTTCCACCGCCATCAAGAAAAGCAATCCCGAACTGATCGCGGCGCGCGAAAAGCTGCTGCCGGTCGTGCGCCGCGCCGAAATGCTGGCCGAACTGATGCGCTTCCGCAATGCCATCGCTATCGGCGGTACGCACGGCAAGACGACGACGACCTCGATGGTTGCGACGCTTCTGGAGGCTGGCGGACTCGACCCGACCGTGATCAATGGCGGCATCATCAACGCCTACGGCACCAATGCCCGCATGGGCGAGGGCGAATGGATGGTGGTGGAGGCCGACGAATCGGACGGCACCTTCCTGAAGCTTCCGGCCGATATCGCCATCGTCACCAATATCGACCCCGAACATCTCGACCATTACGGCAATTTCGATGCGGTTCGCGCCGCGTTCAGGCAGTTCGTCGAGAATGTGCCGTTCTACGGCTTCGGCGTGATGTGTCTTGATCATCCCGAAGTGCAGGCCATGGTCAGCCGTATCGAAGACCGCAAGGTCATCACCTATGGCGAAAACCCGCAGGCCGACGTGCGCTTCGGCAATATCCGCATGGATGGCGCGACCTCGGTCTTCGACGTGGAGATCCGCCGTCGACGCACCGGCCAGGTCATTTCGCTCAAGGATCTGCGCCTGCCTATGCCCGGCCGGCACAACGTTTCGAATGCGACGGCGGCGATTGCGGTTGCGCAACGTCTCGGCATTTCGCCTGAGCTGATCGCCAAGGGGCTTGCGGGCTTCGGCGGGGTGAAGCGCCGCTTCACCTTCACCGGCAGCTGGAACGGCGTGAACGTCTATGACGACTACGGCCACCATCCGGTCGAGATCAAGGCCGTTCTGCGCGCCGCACGCGAGGCCTGCGCGGGCCGAATCATCGCCGTGCACCAGCCGCACCGTTACAGCCGCGTCGCTAGCCTCTTCGAAGAGTTCGCAGGCTGCTTCAACGATGCCGACAGCGTCATGATTGCGCCGATCTATGCGGCGGGCGAAGACCCCATCGAGGGTGTGACCGCACAAGAGCTGGTTTCCCGCATCAAGTCGGGCGGGCATCGCGATGCGCGGGTGCTGGCTTCGCCGGATGCGCTGGCCGGTATCGTGGCCGGCATTGCAAAGCCCGGCGATTTCGTGGTTCTCTTGGGGGCTGGCAGCATCACGCATTGGGCGCAGGCGTTGCCGCGGGAATTGGCAGGCATTTCGGGTGAGGTGGCATGAAGCGGGTTGATGGTGCAAAACTTCTGGCGTCGTTGGGTGAAGGCCTCAAGGAGGTGCGCGGACGCCTGACACCGGATGCACCGATGGACCGTGTCACCTGGTTCCGCGCCGGCGGCCTTGCCGAGCTGATGTTCCATCCGCACGATGTCGAGGACCTCGTCACCTTCCTCAAGCTGCTGCCCGAAGAGGTGCCGCTGACGGTGACGGGTGTCGGCTCCAACCTTCTGGTGCGCGACGGCGGCATTCCCGGTGTCGTGATCCGTCTTTCGGCCAAGGGCTTCGGCGACGTCGAACTTGCCGGCGAAAACCGCATCAAGGCCGGCGCCATCTGCCCCGACAAGAACATCGCGGCCATGGCGCTCGATCACAACATTGCGGGCTTCGAGTTCTATTACGGTATTCCCGGCTCCATCGGCGGTGCGCTGCGCATGAATGCCGGCGCCAATGGCGGAGAGACGAAGGACCTCGTCGTCGAGGTCCATGCCGTCGATCGCAAGGGCAACCAGCACGTTCTGTCGAACGCCGACATGGGCTACAGCTACCGCAAGTCGTCCGCATCTGGTGATCTCATCTTCACCCACGCCGTCTTCCAGGGGCAGGCGGGCGAAAAGGACGAGATCCGCGCGAAGATGGACGCCGTGCGCCAGCACCGCGAGACCGTCCAGCCGATCCGCGAGAAGACCGGCGGTTCCACCTTCAAGAATCCCGAAGGCCATTCGGCCTGGAAGCTGATCGACGAGGCAGGATGCCGTGGCCTGATGATCGGCGGCGCGCAGATGTCTCCCATGCATTGCAACTTCATGATCAATACCGGGCAGGCGACCGGCTACGAGCTGGAATATCTGGGCGAGACCGTGCGCAGCCGCGTGCTGGAGCATTCCGGCATCATGCTGCAATGGGAAATCAAGCGCCTGGGCAATTTCATGCCCGGCTACGAGGTCAAGGAATTCCTCGGCCACGCCACGGCCTGACACTTTTCCCTGGAACGGAGATGCGCGCATTCGGTGATTTAGCGCATCCATTCTACCCGTTCAGCTTGCGTTCATGCGCAATTTCCGAAAGCTTTAGCCCTGCGTGATCATCACGCGGGGTGATTCCGGATTTTCGGAAATCGGACAGGGGGTCCTCATGTTCAAGAAGCTTTCAGCCGAGTTTCTCGGCACGTTTTGGCTTGTCTTCGGTGGTTGCGGCAGCGCGGTGCTGGCCGCCGCTTTCCCGGAGGTGGGCATCGGCCTGCTCGGCGTTTCTTTCGCCTTTGGCCTGACGGTGCTGACCATGGCCTATACCGTCGGCGGCATTTCCGGCGGGCATTTCAATCCGGCCGTCTCCGTGGGGCTTACGGTCGCCGGCAAATTCCCGGCATCAAGCCTCGTACCCTATATCGTGGCGCAGGTCGTGGGTGCGATAGCGGCTGCGGCGGTGCTTTATCTCGTCGCGTCCGGCAAGGCCGGGTTCACGGCGGGCGGCTTTGCATCGAACGGTTACGGCGAGTTGTCGCCGGGTGGTTATTCGCTGACGGCAGCATTGGTCATCGAGGTCGTGCTGACGGCGTTCTTCCTTCTCATCATCCTCGGCTCGACCCATGGCCGCGCGCCCGTCGGCTTTGCGCCGATCGCCATCGGCCTCGGCCTGACGCTGATCCATCTCGTGTCCATTCCGGTCACGAATACCTCGGTCAACCCGGCGCGCTCCACGGGCGTTGCACTCTTTGCCGAGACGGCGGCACTGTCGCAGCTCTGGCTGTTCTGGGTGGCGCCGATCCTCGGCGCGGTCATCGGTGCGGTGATCTGGAAGGTCGTCGGCGAGAACGATTGATCCGCAGACAAAAAGAAACCCGCCGCGTCTGACGCGGCGGGTTTCCGATTTGAGGCCCTGCAAGAGGGGTCAGACTTCTTCCTTGCCCGAGAGCAGGATGCAGGCCAGCGTGATCGCGGCGGAAATGCCGAGATAGTAGCCGACATGGGTCATGCCGTAATTGGCCTGGAGCCAGGTTGCGATGTAGGGCGCGAGCGATGCGCCGAAGATGCCTGCGAAATTGAACGTGATCGACGAGCCCGTGTAACGCACCTTCGTAGGGAAGGGCGCGGCGAGTGCCGTGCCGATCAGGCCATAGGTCATACCCATCAGCGCCATCGCGAAGATCACGAAGATGAAGATGCCCTGTTCGCCGCTGGTCATCAGGCCCGGCAGGAAGAACGAGAAGACGCCGATCAGGATGGTCGTGAGGATCAGCACCTCGCGACGGCCGAACCGTTCCGCCAGCTTGCCGGCAACCGGAATGAACAGGCCGAAGAGCACCGAGCCCAGAATCTGGACTTCAAGCGCCTCGAGGAACGGGATGTTCAGTACCTTGACGTTGTAGGATAGGAGATAGGCCGAGCCGATGTAGAACAGCACGAAGGTGGCGAGCGCCACGAAGGTACCTAGCACGAGGCTGCGCTTGTGGTTGCGGAAGAGTTCCATGACGGGAACCTCCACGCGCTCCTGCTTGTCGATCGCCTTCTGGAAGGCAGGGGTTTCGGTGATCGACAGGCGAACCCACAGACCCACGGCGATCAGCAGGATCGACGCGACGAACGGGATGCGCCAGCCCCAGGCAAGCAGCGCCTCCTGCGACATGAAATGCAGCAGAAGCCAAAAGACGCCCGAGGACAGGAAAAGCCCGATAGGCGCGCCGAGCTGCGGGAACATGCCGTACCAGCTGCGCTTGCCGGGAGGTGCGTTTTCGGTCGCGAGCAGAACGGCGCCGCCCCATTCACCACCGAGGCCGAAGCCCTGGCCGAACCGGCACAGCGCCAGCAGCAGCGGGGCAAGCACGCCGATCGTTTCATAGGTCGGCAGCAGGCCGATGATGACTGTCGACACGCCCATCGTCAGAAGTGCGGCGACGAGCGTCGTCTTGCGGCCGATGCGGTCGCCGTAGTGGCCGAACACGATGGCGCCGAACGGGCGGGCGAAGAAGGCGATCGAGAACGTCGCGAAGGAAGCCAGAAGTGCCGTTGTCGGATCGCTGTTGGGGAAGAACAGCGTCGGGAAGACCAGAACTGCGGCGGTGGCGTAAACGTAGAAATCGAAGAATTCGATGGTCGTTCCGACCAGGCTTGCAAATAGAACGCGCGCCGGTGAATTGAGGGCACGGTTGGACTGCGTTGCGGTCGGCGACCCTGACTGGAGTGTTTCACTCATCTTGGGTGCCTTTAAATGTTTCTTCTTGCCGTCTTGGGAGCAGCGGAGGCGTTCCTACGCCACGCGGCGGGCCGATGAAACAATAAAAATGCGTTCGGCTTTAAAGAATCATACTTTTCTTTCCTCCCCCGCGACGCCCGCATTTACCAGAGCATTGCGCGACCGGCAGCCGTGCTCATGCCTGAAACAGGGGCCACCCTGTCGTGCAGTTTTTCTTGCATGGTCGGCAAGGCTCTGATTCTAGAGAGAGAATCGTAGCGTTGCTTGATTCGGGACAGGAAAATTTGATCAACGGCGTGTCCGGTTAACGAAAGTAAACGCTTCATTAACCTTAATGGCGCTCTAGTGGTCTTCACGCGACTCGCCGAGTCGGACCCTGATGAAAATCAGGTCCACGCAAGCAGCGCGAAGCAGAATGCGGAATTCAGTTGGGGGTTCTATGAGCGTAAAGCATGTCGCGATGCTGATGGGTGGTTTTTCGTCGGAACGGCCGGTGAGCCTTTCGTCGGGCAACGCCTGCGCCGACGCGCTTGAAGCCGAGGGCTACAAGGTCACACGCGTCGATGTCGGTCATGACATCGCAAACGTTCTTTCCGAACTGAAGCCGGACGTCGCCTTCAACGCGCTGCACGGGCCGTTCGGCGAGGACGGCACCATCCAGGGGCTGCTCGAGTTCCTGCAGATTCCATACACTCATTCCGGCGTGCTTGCCTCCGCGCTCGCCATGGACAAGGCGCAAGCCAAGATCGTCGCCAAGGCCGCCGGCATTCCGGTCGCCGAGCAGCGGCTGATGAACCGTTTCGATTTCACCTCCGCGCATCCGCTGACGCCGCCCTATGTGGTGAAGCCCGTGCGCGAGGGGTCGTCCTTCGGCGTCGTCATGGTCAAGGAAGACCAGTCGCACCCGCCGCAGATCATCACCTCGGAAGAATGGCGCTATGGCGATGCGGTCATGGTCGAGCGCTATGTCTACGGCCGTGAGCTGACCTGCGGCGTCATGGGCGATGTCGCGCTCGGCGTCACGGAAGTGGTGCCGCAGGGCCACGCCTTCTACGACTATGATTCGAAATACGTGAAAGGTGGCTCGAAACACATCATTCCGGCGCAGATTTCACCGAATATTTACCAAAAAGTACAAACACTCGCACTCAAGGCGCATCAAGCGATCGGGTGCCGTGGCGTCAGCCGTTCCGACTTCCGCTACGACGACCGTTTTTCAGAGAATGGCGAGCTTATCTGGCTGGAGCTCAACACCCAGCCCGGCATGACCCCCACCTCCCTGGTGCCTGAAATGGCCGTCCATGCCGGCCACTCTTTTGGTGAATTCTTGAGTTGGATGGTGGAGGACGCGTCGTGTTTGCGTTGAGCGCCAAGAAGAGCAGGGTGCGCCCCGTCGGTCTTCCGGAAACGGAAGGCGGTCGCGTGCTGCCGCGCCCGCTACGCCGTATCGTGCGTTTCCTCGTCAGCCTCGCGGCGGGCCGCATCCATATTCCCCGCCACACCGGCAGCATCGCCACCGCGCTGTTTCTCGGCGCGACCGGCTTCTACGGCATGTCGCTCGGCGGTCACTCGCAGGATTTCGCCCAAGCCTCGACGACGGCGATCGGCTTCGCCATCGAGGACGTGAAGGTTTCCGGCAATCGCGAGACCTCGGAAATCGATATCCTGGAGCGCCTCGGGCTGGATGGCACGACCTCGCTAGTCGCGCTCGACGTCAAGGATGCGCGCAAGAAGCTCAGCGAGTTGCCCTGGGTCGAGGATGTGTCGGTCCGCAAGGTGTATCCGGGCACGATCGAGATCACGCTGAAGGAGCGCGAGGCGTTCGGCATCTGGCAGCATGGCAGCGATCTCTCGCTGATCGAGAAGAACGGCAGCGTCATCGCGCCGCTTCGTGACAACAAGTTCTCCACGCTGCCGCTGTTCGTCGGCCGTGATGCCGAGACGGCCGCCGCCGGCTTCTCCGACGAGTTCGACAGCTGGCCGGAAATCAAGGCGCGCGTGAAGGCTTACATCCGTGTCGCCGGCCGTCGCTGGGATCTGCGTCTCGACAACGGCATTGTCGTGAAGCTGCCCGAGCACAACGTGCCGCGCGCGATGGACACGCTCGCCACGCTGGAAGCGGAGGAAAGCATCCTGGAACGCGATATCGCGGCTGTCGATCTGAGACTTGAGGACCGCACGACGGTCCGTCTGACGGAAGGGGCGCTCGAACGTCGTAACAAGATGGTCGAGCAGAGGACAAAGGACCTGAAGAAGGCAGCGAAGCGCACATGAGCATTTTCGGTTCGTCCCATTTCGGCCTGCCGCGCTTGAAGCCGCTTTCCTCGAAGCGGGCTCATGTCGTTTCGGTCCTCGATATCGGCTCCACAAAGGTGGTCTGCATGATCGGCCGGCTGACGCCGCGCGCCGAAAGCGAGATCCTGCCCGGCCGCACCCACAATGTCGAAATCATCGGCATCGGCCACCAGAAGTCGCGCGGCGTGAAGAACGGCGTGATCGGCGATCTGGATGCGGCTGAAAGCGTGGTGCGCCTTGCCGTCGACGCGGCCGAGCGCATGGCCGGCCTCACCATCGAGAGCCTGATCGTCAACGTTTCGGCCGGCCGCCTGCAGAGCGACGTCTACACCGCGACCATCGATCTCGGCGGACAGGAAGTCGATGCCAACGACCTGCGCAAGGTTCTTGCCGTTGCCGGCCACCAGTCCCTGCGTCAGGACCGGGCCATCCTCCATTCGCTGCCGACCGGATTCTCTCTGGACGGCGAGCGTGGCATCCGCGATCCGCTCTCCATGTTCGGCGACGTTCTGGGCGTCGACATGCACGTTCTGACGGCCGAGCGCTCGGCACTGAAGAACCTCGAACTCTGCGTCAACCGTGCCCACCTCTCCGTCGAGGGCATGGTGGCGACGCCCTATGCGAGCGGTCTTTCCGCTCTCGTGGACGACGAAGTCGAACTCGGTTGCGCCTGCATCGACATGGGCGGCGGAACGACGACGATTTCGGTCTTTGCCGAAGGCAAGCTCGTGCATTCCGACGCGGTGTCGCTTGGCGGCCATCACGTCACCACCGACCTGGCTCGCGGCCTTTCGACCCGTATCGAGGATGCGGAGCGCCTGAAGGTCGTGCATGGCTCGGCCCTGCCGAATGCCGGCGACGAGCGCGACATCATCACGGTCCCGCCGATCGGCGAGGACGATCGCGACCAGCCGACCCATGTGCCGAAGTCGTTGATTTCGCGGATCGTGCGCGCCCGGATCGAGGAAACGCTCGAACTTATTCGCGACCGCATCCAGCGCTCAGGCTTTTCGCCGATCGTCGGCAAGCGGATCGTGCTGACGGGTGGCGCGAGCCAGCTGACGGGCCTGCCGGAGGCGGCGCGCCGCATCCTGGCCCGCAACGTGCGAATCGGCCGCCCGCTCGGCGTCTCCGGCCTGCCGACGGCAGCCAAGGGGCCGGCCTTTTCGACGGCGGTGGGTCTGATGATCTACCCGCAGGTCGCGGAACTGGAAGAACACGCTGTGCAGGGCGGCATGCTCTCGCAGCTGACGGGGGGTAATGGCCGCATCGCCCGCATGGGGCAGTGGCTGAAGGAAAGTTTCTGACGGGTTTGCCGGCGGCGTAGCGAGTGCCGGGAAAGACCGACAACTGAGTTTTGGGAATAGACCGGCTGGGCGAAGTGGCCGGAAACGAAAGGAACACTGCAATGACTATCAAGCTCCAGAAGCCTGACATCACCGAGCTGAAGCCCCGCATCACCGTCTTCGGCGTCGGTGGCGGTGGCGGCAACGCCGTCAACAACATGATCACCGCGGGTCTGGAAGGCGTCGATTTCGTCGTTGCCAACACCGATGCCCAGGCGCTGACCATGACCAAGGCGACCCGGATCATCCAGATGGGTGTCGCCGTCACGGAAGGCCTCGGCGCAGGTTCGCAGCCGGAAGTCGGCCGCGCTGCTGCCGAAGAGTGCATCGACGAGATCATCGATCACCTGAACGGCACGCATATGTGCTTCGTCACCGCCGGCATGGGCGGCGGCACGGGCACGGGTGCAGCGCCCGTCGTTGCACAGGCTGCCCGTAACAAGGGCATCCTGACCGTCGGCGTGGTCACTAAGCCGTTCCACTTCGAAGGCGGACGCCGCATGCGTCTGGCCGAAGAAGGCATCCAGGAACTGCAGAAGTCGGTCGACACGCTGATCGTCATCCCCAACCAGAACCTGTTCCGCATCGCCAACGACAAGACGACCTTCGCCGACGCCTTTGCGATGGCTGATCAGGTTCTCTACTCGGGTGTTGCCTGCATCACCGACCTCATGGTCAAGGAAGGCCTCATCAACCTCGACTTCGCCGACGTTCGCTCGGTGATGCGCGAGATGGGCCGCGCCATGATGGGCACGGGCGAAGCCTCGGGCGAGGGCCGTGCAATGGCCGCTGCCGAAGCCGCAATTGCCAACCCGCTGCTCGACGAAACCTCGATGAAGGGCGCGCAGGGCCTGCTGATCTCCATCACCGGCGGTCGCGACCTTACCCTCTTCGAAGTCGACGAAGCTGCAACCCGTATCCGCGAGGAAGTCGATCCTGACGCAAACATCATACTCGGCGCTACCTTCGATGAAGAGCTCGAAGGCTTGATCCGCGTTTCCGTTGTTGCAACCGGTATCGACCGCGCGGCCTCGGAGGTGGCTGCACGTAATGCTGACTTTCGCAACCTCAGCAAGCCGGTAGTTCGCCCGTCCACCGCCATCCAGCCGCAGCCCGTCGCCGCAGCGCCGCAGCCGATCAGCCAGCCGCAGCCCGTGCTGCAGCAGCCGGTCGCCCAGCAGCCCGCGATCGACCCGATCGCCGAAGCCATCCGCGCCTCGGAAGAAAGCCTCGATCGCGAGCTGTCCATCCCGATGACGCGTCCGGCCCCGGTCCAGCAGGCTGCCGTCCATCAGGAAGAGCCGCGTCTGCAGAACCGCATCTTCGCGGCTCCGGCTGAAGCCCCGGTTGTCCAGCGTGTTGCGCCGGTCCAGCAGCCGGTTCAGCAGCAGGCTCCGGTCATGCAGCAGCGCGTCGAGCATGCGGCCCCGATCATTCGTCAGGAGCCGCAGTCCATGCGCATGCCGAAGATCGAGGACTTCCCGCCGGTCGTGCAGGCCGAGATGGACCACCGCGCTGCCCAGCAGCCGGCCGCCCATCAGGAAGAGCGCGGCCCGATGGGCCTGCTCAAGCGGCTGACCTCGTCGCTCGGCCGTCATGAGGAAACCCATGCGGCCCAGGAGCCGGCGGCTCCCGCCGCCCAGCAGCAGCGCCGCCCGCTATCGCCGGAAGCAAGCCTCTACGCCCCGCGTCGCGGCCAGCTCGACGACCACGGCCGCGCCAACCAGCAGCCGCGTGCGCTGCACGAGGACGACCAGCTGGAAATCCCGGCCTTCCTGCGCCGCCAGTCGAACTGAGCCTGAACGGCTTTGTCACAGATGCCCGGATCATCGATCCGGGCATTTTTGTTTCTTGATGTCTTTCAACGAGTTGCAACGCAGATTTTGCGTAACAAACCGAAAGAAACAGTGATTTGTATGATGACTGCCTGCCGACTAAATTCAGGCTGGGCAAAGGGGCAGCAGGAATCAAGCCACGGCATGGCCGTGTGCAGCGAAACCTTCAGACGTTCCGGCAGGCGTGTCGGCGGACGCAAGGCGTTCAGCCACGGTACTGCTCGGCCCGCGAATTGAAATGTCGGCGATGAATGCGCCGAGACTAAGACGAGGCGAATGCACATGACGATGCTCGGTTTCCAGACGACGATCGCGGCCCCGGTGACGATTTCTGGGACGGGCGTCCATTCCGGCGCGGCTGTGTCGATCACGCTGAACCCGTCGGAAGCCGATAGCGGCATCCTCTTCCAGCGCCTGCACGATGACGGCACCGTCAGCGAATACCGCGCCGTATCCTCGCAGGTCGGCAACACCGACCTTTGCACCGTCCTCGGTTTCTCCGCCGCGACCTCCATCGCAACGGTCGAGCATGTCATGGCAGCGCTTTACGCGCTCGGCCTCGACAACCTGCTCGTCGAAGTGCACGGCTCGGAAATGCCGATCATGGACGGCAGTTCGGCTCCCTTTATCGATGCCATCGATCAGGTCGGCATCGTGCCGCTTTCGGTTAAGCGCCGCTATATCCGCGTGATCAAGCCGGTTCGCGTCGATGCCGGGGCCTCCTGGGCCGAGTTCTCGCCCTATGACGGCATGCGATTCGAGGTGGAGATCGATTTCGATTGCCCGCTGATCGGCCGTCAGGCCTGGAAGGGCGACATGACGCCGTCGACCTTCCGCAACGAGCTTTCCCGTGCCCGCACCTTCGGCTTCATGCGCGATGTCGAGCGCCTGTGGGCCTCCGGTCATGCACTCGGTTCCTCGCTGGAAAACTCCGTGGTCATCTCCGATGACAACACAGTGATCAATGTGGAAGGCCTGCGCTACTCCAAGGACGAGTTCGTTCGTCACAAGACGCTGGACGCCGTTGGCGACCTGGCGCTGGCCGGCGCGCCCTTCATCGGCCGCTACCGTTCCTATCGCGGCGGCCACAAGATGAACGCCTACGCGCTCAAGGCGCTGCTGAGCGACCCGACCGCCTATGAGGTCGTGGAGGATGCCGGTTCGCGTTCGCGTCCCGGTCAGCGTGAGCTGGTTGCGGTCAATGCGCCGGAATTTGCGCCCTGGGCTTTGTGAGGCCGGGCGCATTAAGCCTTTCTCCCGACACGTATGCCATAAAAATGCGTTAATGCGCCGGCATGGCGTTGCGATCTTCACGCTTTTGGAGATACAACGCGGGGCGCATGTGCGGCCCGCCCGCATTTGGTGCCGTTGAACTGGGATTGTCTCATGGTTGTTGCAGGATCTGTTGGTGTGAAGAAGACGGCACGTATTGTCTATCTTACGCTTTTCGCTACGGCGGCGTCTGTCGTTCTCTCCGCCTGCCAGTCGGACCCGGACATCGACATCACGAAGCTGACGGGCGAAACCGAATCGTCGCAGACGCTCTACAATCAAGGCCTGGCGAATATGAGCGCCGGCAAGGTTGGCGAGGCGGCGCGCAAGTTCGAGGCCGTCGACCGGCAAAACCCGTTCTCCGACGAGGCTCGCAAGTCGCTCGTCATGCTGGCCTTCACGAACTATCGCCAGGGCCGCAATGAAGAAGCCATCAAGGCCGGCAAGCGTTATCTGAGCCTCTATCCGGGTTCGGAAGATGCGGCCTACGCGCAGTATATCGTCGGTCTCGCCTACTGGAAGCAGATCCCGAGCGTGACGCAGGACCAGCGCGCGTCGCAGCAGACGATCGAGGCCATGCAGGCCGTCGTCGACAACTATCCGAAGTCGGAATATGTCGAGGACGCCCAGGCTAAGATCCGTTTCGCTCGCGACCAGCTCGCCGGCAAGGAAATGCAGATCGGCCGCTATTATCTCGAGCGTAAGGAATATATCGCGGCGGCCAGCCGCTTCCGCGTCGTCGTCGAGAAGTATCCGATGACGAACCAGATCGAGGAAGCGCTCGCCCGTCTCGTCGAGACCTATTACGCGATGGGCGTCGATAGCGAAGCGCAGACCGCAGCCGCCGTTCTCGGCCATAACTACCCGGACAGCCAGTGGTATTCCGACAGCTACAAGCTGCTTCAGACCAAGGGTCTGGAGCCGCGTGAAAATTCGGGCTCGTGGATCGCGCGCGCCGGCAAGAAGCTGATCGGGGCTTGACGCCGGCATAGTTGAGCGGAGAGTGTGCGACAGTTCTGCGTCCGGAATCGCGCGATAACAAAGAGATCTGACACGGTATGCTGGCGCAGCTATCGATCCGCGATATCGTCCTGATCGAACGGCTCGACCTTGCGTTCGAGCCGGGCCTGTCCGTGCTGACGGGCGAAACGGGCGCGGGTAAATCCATTCTTCTCGACAGTCTTTCGCTGGCGCTCGGCGGGCGCGGCGATGGTTCGCTCGTGCGTCACGGGACGGAGCGCGGGCAGGTCACGGCGGTTTTCGACGTACCGCTGGACCATGCCGCCCGCGTGCTTCTGCGTGAAAACGGCATCGACGACGACGGCGACCTCATTTTCCGCCGCCAGCAATCCGCCGACGGGCGCACCAAGGCCTTCGTCAACGACCAGCCCGTCTCCGTGCAGCTCATGCGGCAGGCGGGACAGCGCCTTGTCGAAATCCACGGCCAGCATGACGATCGCGCGCTGGTCGATACGGACGCGCATCGTTTGCTGCTCGATGCTTTCGGCGGTCTCAACGAAGCCGCCGCCGATGTCGGTACGCTGTATCACCAGTGGAAGGATGCCGAGCGCACCCTGCGTCGTCATCGCGACAAGGTGGAGGCGGCCGCCCGCGAAGCGGATTACCTGCGATCCTCCGTCGAGGAGCTTGAGGCGCTTTCGCCACAGGACGGCGAAGAGGACGCGCTGGCCGAGGTGCGAGCCCGCATGATGAAGGCCGAGCGTATCGCCGGAGACATCAGCGAGGCGAGCGACTTCCTCAACGGCAATGCATCGCCCGTGCCGCTGATCGCCTCCATGGTGCGGCGGCTGGAGCGCAAGAGCCACGAGGCGCCGGGTCTGCTGGAAGAAACCGTCGAACTGCTCGACCAGGCGCTGAACCAGCTTTCTGACGCGCAAATGGCCGTCGAGGCAGCGTTGCGCAAAACGGAATACGATCCCAAGGAACTGGAGCGGACGGAAGAGCGGCTCTTTGCCTTGCGCGCTGCCGCCCGCAAATATTCGGTGCCCGTCACGGGACTGCCCGCATTGGCGGCGAAGATGATCGCCGATCTGGCTGATCTCGACGCGGGTGAGGAAAAGCTGGTGCAACTCGAATCGCGGCTTACCGAAGCGCGCGCCGCCTTCGAGATCACAGCACGCTCGCTTTCGGAAAAGCGCCATCGTGCCGCCGAAGCCCTTGCCGCAGCCGTGATGGCGGAGCTGCCAGCCCTGAAGCTAGAGCGGGCACGTTTCACCGTTGAGATCACCACTGACCCCGAGGGCGGCGCGGAGGAGGGGATCGACACGGTCGAATTCCATGTCCAGACCAATCCCGGCACACGGCCCGGCCCCATCATGAAGGTGGCCTCGGGCGGGGAGCTTTCGCGTTTCCTGCTGGCGCTCAAGGTGGCGCTGGCCGACCGCGGCTCGGCCCCGACACTCGTCTTTGATGAAATCGATACCGGCGTCGGCGGTGCGGTGGCTGATGCAATCGGCCAGCGGCTCAAGCGGTTGTCCTCGACGGTTCAGGTTCTGTCTGTCACCCATGCGCCACAGGTCGCAGCGCGTGCGGCGACGCATCTCCTCATCTCCAAGGGGCCGGTCGAGGGCAGCGAAACGGTCGCCACCCGTGTCGCGCGTATGGATGACGGCGCGCGAACCGAAGAGATCGCCCGCATGCTGGCCGGCGCATCTGTAACCGAAGAGGCACGGGCGGCGGCGGCACGGCTGCTTTCCGGTGGAACGTAAGAGATAGCCCCGCATCCGCCTTCTGGCATCTTCTCACCGTTTACGGGGAGAAGAACGCGGTAGCTGGGTCAGGGGAAGCCCAACCCGCGCTCCCATCTTTTCTTTCGTCAGCTTTCCTCTAAAACCGGTGGCAGAATCCGGAGCATGTCATGGCCAACGCGAAAACCCCTGTCGAGACCCTGACCGAAGAAGAGGCCGCGGCCGAACTGGCCTATCTCGCGGCGGAAATCGCGCGCAACGACGACCTTTATCACGGGCAGGATGCGCCGGCGATTTCGGACGCCGACTATGATGCACTGAAGCGCCGCAACGAAGAAATCGAGGCGCGCTTTCCAGCCCTTGTGCGGGATGACAGCCCATCGCGCCGCGTCGGCGCGGCGCCGCTTCCCACCTTTGCGCCGATCACCCATTCGCGTCCGATGCTATCTCTCGACAACGCTTTTTCCGATGAGGACGTGCGGGATTTCGTCAATAGCGTTTATCGTTTCCTGGGGCGTCTGCCCGACGAGACGATCGCCTTCACCGCCGAACCGAAGATCGACGGCCTGTCGATGTCCATCCGCTACGAGAACGGTCGACTCGTATCGGCGGCCACGCGTGGTGACGGAACGACGGGCGAGAACGTGACGGCCAATGTGCTGACCATCGGCGAGATACCAAACCGCCTGCCGGCCGGCGCGCCCGATGTCGTGGAGGTGCGCGGCGAGGTCTACATGGCCAAGAGCGACTTCCTGGCGCTCAACGAGAAGATGGCAGCCGAGGGCAAGCAGACCTACGTCAACCCGCGCAACACGGCGGCGGGATCGCTGCGCCAACTCGATGCGAGCGTAACGGCAAGCCGCAAGCTCCGCTTCTTCGCCTATGCCTGGGGCGAAATGTCGTCCATGCCGGCCGATACCCAGTTCGGCATGATCGGCGTGCTGAAATCGTGGGGCTTTCCGGTCAACCCGATGACGCAGCGCCTGACCCGGGTGGAGGATATCATCGCCCACTATCGCGAGATCGGCCTTGCCCGGCCGGATCTCGACTACGATATCGATGGCGTCGTCTACAAGGTGGACGAACTGGCGCTGCAGGAACGGCTCGGCTTCCGGTCCCGCTCGCCGCGCTGGGCGACGGCGCACAAGTTCCCGGCCGAGCAGGCCTTCACGATCGTCGAGAAGATCGACATCCAGGTGGGTCGCACCGGCGCGCTGACACCCGTCGCGCGCCTGACGCCGGTTACGGTGGGCGGCGTGGTCGTCACCAATGCGACCCTGCACAATGCGGACTATATCGAGGGCATCGGCAACAGCGGCGAACGCATTCGCCCCGAGGAGCATGATATCCGCATCGGCGATACCGTCATCGTGCAGCGTGCCGGCGACGTGATCCCGCAGGTGCTCGACGTGGTCATGGAAAAGCGGCCGACGGATGCTGAGTCGTATGTTTTTCCAAAGACCTGCCCGGTCTGCGGCAGCCACGCCGTGCGCGAACGCAACGAGAAGACCGGGCGGCTCGATTCCGTGACGCGCTGCACGGGCGGCTTTGTCTGCCGCGCGCAGGCCGTGGAGCACCTCAAGCATTTCGTGTCGCGCAATGCCTTCGATATAGAAGGACTGGGCGCCAAGCAGATCGATTTCTTCTTCGAGGCCGAGGACGAGGCGCTGCGCATCCGCACGGCGCCCGATATCTTCACCCTCAAAGAGCGGCAGGAGGCATCACCTCTCGCCAAGCTGGAGAATATCGACGGCTTCGGCAAAGTCAGCGTGCGCAAACTTTTCGATGCCATCGATGCCCGCCGGTCCATCGCGCTCAACCGCTTCATCTATGCGCTCGGCATCCGCCATGTGGGTGAAACGAACGCGAAGCTTCTCGCGCGCGCCTATGGCACCAACGACGCCTTCGCGACGGCAATGAAGGAGGCCGAGAGCCTTTCCGGCGAGGCATGGAATGATCTCAACAATATCGAGGGCATCGGCGAGGTCGTCGCCCGCGCCATCGTCGAATTCTACAAGGAGCCGCGCAATCTCGATGTGCTCGACCGGCTGCTGAAGGAAGTCACGCCGGAGGCTGCCGAAGCGGTGGTCGTTTCCTCCAGTCCGGTGGCCGGCAAGACCGTCGTCTTCACCGGTTCGCTGGAAAAGATGACGCGTGACGAGGCCAAGGCCATGGCGGAGCGCCTTGGGGCGAAGGTCGCGGGCTCGGTTTCGAAGAAGACCGATCTTGTCGTTGCAGGGCCGGGGGCAGGCTCAAAGCTCGACAAGGCGCGGGAATTCGACATCGAGGTCATCGACGAGGACGGATGGTTCGAACGCATCAAGTCGTGATCGTCAGGGAACGGTGACGATAGAGCCGCGAACGAGGAAACGGTCGTCGAACGTCATGGGCACACCTTCGCCCTCGTTGTAGTCGAGGGTGCCGCCGAGATAGGCGTGCATGTGCAGGTGCGGCTCTGACGAATTGCCGGAATTGCCGACATTACCGATCGTCTGACCGGCGGTCACCACTTCTCCCGCGCTGACGCCGATCGATCGGGCCCGCAAGTGACCGAGCAGCACGCGCACCGAGCCGCAGGCGACAATGACGTAGTTGCCGGCTGGCTCCTGCGTGTTGGTTTCGCCGATGGCATTGTCCGCGACGCCGTCATGGGTGGAAATGGCGATGCCGCTGCACGGGCTTTTCACCGTTCTTCCGAAGATCACGTAATCTGTAAGCGAGCGCGGCATGAGACCATCGGCCCTTGCGCCGAGCCGGTTCAGCGCGACGATATCGAGAGCGAAGCGCTGGCTCTTGTCGGTATGGTGGTTGTTGATCGACGTCGTGCTGCCGCCCTGGCCGATATAGTATTGACCGCGATCGAAGGGGAACGCGAGGTCGACGGCGGTTTCATGGTAGCCGTAGCCGGACAGGCCGCGCATCGCGAGCGCCAGAAAGAAGACGCTCATGGCGGCGGTGAAACCGTGCGCGCGCACGGGCGACACGGCGCTGTTCCACCGGCGATCACGTACGCGCAGGAACGAGACAAAGGCGGCAAGCGCGAAGACGGCTGGCAGGATGAAAATCAGGGCGGTGCTGAGAAAATCCCAACGGCCCAGGATCGTGATGAAGGCGATGTAGCATGCGCCGTAGACCACACGCATGAGCCAAGCGAGCTGATCGGCCGGACGCGGCCACCAAAGCCAGATCAGGAAAAAGGCCGGAAGGAAGACCTGTGTCGTCAAGAGGATGGCGAGCGAAAGCTGCATGGGTCAGACCTTGGCGATTGGCCAGGTCTCGCTGATCTCGGACCCCGGCAATTGTGTGAACTCAATACTCTCCAACGGGATTGGTTCCGCTTTTCGCGAGTCTATTCCAAGGCTTGCTGTCGTTTTCTAAGGGCTGGTATAGCCGGCCGGCCGGATCACCATTTCGCTCGCGGCCGGGTCGTTGCGGAAGAAAATCGCACCTTGCGTCTTCGATTGCGCGGCGACGTAGTCAAAGACGACGGGGCTCTCTTCGATCACCCGTCCGTCCTTGCTGAGCCTTCCGATTACGGTCACCGCCGCGGCGGTCGTTGTGCCGGCATTTGAGATGTCGAATGCCACGCGATAGCCGCCGGAGGATGGCTCGGTCGAAGCAACGTGGATGGAAAGATCAGGCGGCGTCGTCGGACGCATCAGCGCTTCCCAGCCGAGCCAGCCAAGCAAGGCGGCGACGAGAAGGGCCGAGACGATTCCGGTCAACCACTCGATCCAGTGCGCATCCTGGCGTTCGCGGCGGCGGCCGTTTTCTGATTTCGTCATGATCTCCTCACAGGATCAGCCGTGCGCCGGCGGCGCCAAGCGCAGCTGGAAAGCCGAGCACGATCACCGACACCATGATCTCGATTGCCGAACTATCGCCGAGGCGTTCGAAAATCCAGAGCGTCAGCATGCTGACCGCCAGAGCGACGACATAACCGGGCAGGGTGAAGCGCACAAAGGCGTGCCACCAGGGTGTTTCGGGCGAAAGTTCGTGTCCGCCCATGAAGGACACGGCATAGACCAGCCCGTGCATCAGTGCGATTGAGATAAGTGAGATGACGAGGGCGTGCCAGATGGTCATCTTGTAGGACAGCACGATCATCTCGTCCGTCGGCGCTATGTTGAGCGACAGGAACAGCGCGCCAGTGCCCATCAGGAACAGCTCGCTGTGGTAAGGCGTCGATTTTCTTTCAGTGTCGTCGTCCTCGTCGCCAAGCTGGCTGCGCCCGAGCATGGCGCCAATGCTGGC